>Ga0182021_10006165_pt1 | contig 14243 bp, 8 predicted proteins | sample 612E3MmetaG_FD_120493 | JGI IMG/M metagenome (GOLD analysis project Ga0182021, IMG submission 120493) | Permafrost microbial communities from Stordalen Mire, Sweden - 612E3M metaG (Illumina Assembly) | ecosystem: Environmental > Terrestrial > Soil > Wetlands > Permafrost | place: Sweden... | reverse complement strand
CTAAAAGACGAAGTGGACCGTCAGTTAATGGGTGAGTATGTCCCACCAACACTGTTGATTAACAATAAATTAGAGATTTTAGCTTTCCGCGGACAAATTAATCCTTACCTTACCCATGAACAGGGTCCCGCAAGCTTTAACGTAAACAAAATAGTTCAAAAGGAGTTGAGGGCAGAGGTTCAAACCGCAATTTACACAGCAAGAAAAGAAAACAAACCTTTCAAAGCAAAGGTACAATTCACGCTTCAAGGACAACCGCGAATAGTCAACTTGAAAGTCAAACCTCTGATTATGCCCCAATATTCAGATCCTTTCTTCCTTATAACCTTCGAAGAGACTAAAGTGGATTTACATCAAGAAACTGAATCTTCATCTTCGCAAAACAGCACGAAAAATTCAGAGAGTCAAATACGAGCTCTTCGGGAGGATTTGGATGCTTGTAAATCGTCTATGCAGGTTGTTAATGAGGAGCGTGAGGCAACCAGCGAAGAGTTGCGTGCCGCTATGGAGGAATTGCAGTCAAGTAATGAGGAGCTGCAGAGTACAAACGAAGAATTGCAGACATCCAAGGAGGAGTTGCAGTCAAGTAATGAAGAGTTGCAGACTCTAAATGAAGAGCTTAAGAATCGCAATCAATCATTAAATGTAATTAATGATGATTTGCTCAACGTGTTGAAAAACGTTGAATTGTCCGTTCTCATTGTGAACAATGATTTGCAGATAAGGCGTTTTACGCCTTTTGCTCAAGAGCTCTTCAAAATTAAGCCTTCAGATGTTGGACGCTCAATCACTGATTTTCATCTGGGGCTTTCAGCGGAGGAATTGGAGAAAGCAATTCGTAGTGTAACTACTAAATTTGTGGCAGCTACCCAAGAAGTTTCAGGTGGGCAAGGTCGTTTTTATGAAATGCGTATTCAACCCTACTTAACTGTGGATAAGAAGGTTGACGGCGCGGTTTTGTCTTTGGTAGATATCACTGATAGGAAGAAGTTGGAGAATGAGCAAAAGCGGCACTCTGAAGGTTTAGAGCAGAAGGTCAGTGAGCAAGCTAAGGAACTGGTTGATGCTGAGCGCTTAGCTACTATTGGTGCTACGGCGGGTATGGTTGGGCATGACATTCGTAATCCTTTGCAGGCTATAACTAGCGATGTCTATTTGCTTAAGACGGATTTGGCTTCGATGCCAAATATTGAAGAAAAGAAGAGCGTGCAAGAGAGCTTAGATGGAATTGAGAAGAACGTTTCTTACATTAACAAGATTGTGGCGGATCTTCAAGACTTCGCAAGGCCTATATCGCCAAAGTTTGAAGAAATCGACTTTGAACAAATATTAACCTCAGCCATTGCAAACCTCAACATCCCTGGAAACGTCAAAATTGAGCATTTTGTAGGAAAAGATTTCACCAAACTCAGAGTGGACCAATCATACTTACAAAGAATACTAACCAACCTAGCCAACAACGCCCTACAAGCCATGCCAAACGGGGGCAAACTAATCATAAGTGCAGTTCGAAAAGACCAAAAAGCAATCATCAGCGTCGAAGACACCGGCGAAGGCATACCCGAAAAGGTGCGAAGCAAAATATTCATGCCATTAGTAACGACTAAGTCTAAGGGTCAAGGCTTTGGCTTATCAGTAGTTAAGAGATTCACAGAAGCGATGGGCGGAAATGTTACATTCGAAAGCGAAGTAGGGAAAGGAACCAAATTCGTTGTCGAACTACCAATTTGATCAACAAGTATCGATGGGGACAACGCTTAGGACGGCGAATACCGAGGCGGTTTGTTCACCGATAAGAAATAAACGCCAGATGCAAAACCCTCGAAAAACTTAAGGGTGGATCTTAGAGATTAGTACAAAACCGTTTTCTTGGTTCATCATTAATTTGTGTTTCTCAAGAATTGGCTTTAGGCAGTGCTTGAGTCCCTGTCCATGTTGCACCTAATCCTAATTATGAAGCCATCATTAAGTGGGTCTTTAGCTACGCGAGAACTTCGTTTATCCAAGGACACACCGTTGATTAGCACTGACTCTATTAAAACCGATGACTGGCTCAAAGACAACAACACGCGGTTTTTTGACTGTTTTTGTTCTGCTCTTGACGGCAGGTACTTTTAGCTTGAATAGTTGGAAGGAAGAAGAAGGTGCAATTCTTGATTCTTCTTTTGCACTTTTTTGAGAAAGTCGTTGGCGACTTAGCAAAAACCTTGGGGCTTATTCTCTAGTCAAGAATATTACCAAGGAAAGGACATTCTCGCGTCAGAAATCATCTTTATCAGCAATTCACGGGTTCAAACCGTCTGCAGCTGGAGAAAACAGTGTCAGACAAGTCAAGGTCCAAGGACGAAACTTTTGAGGCGCTTACCTTCATAACGGCGGTCATAAAAGAACACGATAAGGACCTTGAGAAACTTGTGAAGGAGTTATCATCAAAGCTGAGCAAGATGAATGAAAAGGACAGGTTAAGCGAAAGACTTGACAGAATAGAAGACAAAATCGACCGGATGCAAGTTGAGATCAAGAATTTGCTAAAGTCCCGCTAAGTCGGCGCAAAAATAACCTCACAAAACTTCAATCAGAAACGAATAGTGCTTTAGAAATATAAGCAACGTTTTTCAAGTTTAGTCTAGGGATTCGCTTGGATTTTAACGCCGTAAAAGAAGACGCACAACAACTAGTTACTCGTGGTTCCTTTTTGGGTAACTTTGTTTTGCCCGATTACTCGCAACTTAACATAACAAATGTCGGCTCGGTTGTGGGAAAAATATTCTCTGTTAGAGAACTTGTGAAAGCGAATCTTCCAAGTGGCTCCGTTGACGACTATGCGGGCGTTGAAAAAGTCGTTTTGTTCGTCTTTGATGGTTTGGGGTTCAATCTTCTGGTGTCTCATATGGAAAAGTACGGCGGCGCTTTTCGCGATTTAGCTGACCGCGGCGTTCTAAAGGCCTTTTCAAGCACATTCCCCTCAACCACCTCAACGGCACTAACAAGCATATTCACCGGTTTGCCCCCCTCAGAGCACGGCGTGATAGGTTTCAACATGCTTGTGCCCGAGTACGGCATCATCTATAACACGTTATACATGGACCCAGTCGTCGGATACGGTGGAGGGTTTGATTTAGCCGAAGACTTATCACACAACGCGGCTCCTTGGCTGCCTTTTCTGCTTGACGCTAGGATTAATGTTAAGACTTTTACCCGTAGAAATCTCATTGGCAGCGGCTTATCGCGGGTGATTCACAGGCAGCAAGAATTGGACGGATATTCTCTTGCTTCGGATATGATCGTTCGTGTCAGGAAAGCACTAGAAGCGCCTGGACCACTATTTCTCTGCGTATACTATGCTGGAATCGATACCTTGGAGCACGGTTACGGTCCATACTCTGAAGAAACCTCAGCGGAATTGCAGGATTTGGAAAGCCTCTTGAAGCACCAGCTACTAGAAAAGCTTTCAGCAGACGAAAAACGCAAGACCCTGATTATAGTAACATCCGATCATGGAATGGTTGAGACGTTGCAGACGCGATTTCTTAACGATTCTGCGATTTCTTCCCATTTTCTCATTCCACCAACCGGAGACATGCGAGCAACATACTTCTTCCCAAAATACGGCCAAGAAGAAAAACTCAAAGAATTCTTGGACAATAGCCTCCAAGGCTTCACCACGATGAGATCAATAGATTTGATTCAGAAAGGTGCCTTCGGACCAGTCAAAAATCTTGAACGCCTTCAAACAATTGTCGGTGCCATAACTGCACTCAGTCACAGCAAAAACATATTACTGTACAAGTATCACCCAAGAGAAAAACCGCAAAACCTCTATGGTGCCCACGGCGGAATGACACCTGAAGAGATGATTGTTCCATTATTATCAACAAGACTTTCTAAACTATAGTTAACTATCTTTTCTAATCTTAGCAAGCAGTCACTAGTTTTTCTTGGAGTTGGATTACATGGCTCCTTGCTTCTAACCGCCGGTTCTTAACCTCTGATTATATTGGCAGTTAATCCGTCTTTGTGCTCTTTTAGTTTAGGTTGAAATGTTGACGCAGCATAAGTATTGTGGCTAAATAAGTTTTATTAAGATTTAATACTCAAACGAGTGAGTAACTAGGACGCAGTCATGGCGAGGATGGACATGAGAAAAATGGCTTTAAATCAAACGATTTTAAAGCATGATGGAATCGCAAACGCAACACTCTCATTTATAAGAGCACATCACCCAACAACCAAAAGCAAAATACACGTTAATTTTCTGGTTGCGATACTTATCGCAGCTTTGGTGGTAGTCGCTTTGCCCTCTGCTTTTTCAGTTCGGCAAGAACAAGTCCACGCTCAGACATCTGGACCAGTTGCAGGCGCTTCCGTTTATTTGTGCTCCTTAGACGATTTACAAGATTATCTGCCATATGGCTACCCACCTGATAGTGTCACCGATTCACAGGGCAACTATAACGTAACTCACTTGGACACAGACAACTACTCAATTTCTGTCATAGCCCCAGGATACATTAATTCAGAAATCGACAACATTCCAGTAACCAACGGGACAGTAACTTCAAACGTCACCATAACCCTCCCAGTCTCGGGCGTCATAACTGGGCAAGTAACCGATCAAACAACCGGCGCCCCATTGCCAGGTCTTAACGTTTCTGTCTACTTAGGTTACTCAGATTTCCTAGCGGGACCCATGTCAAGCACGTTAACCGCAAGTGATGGCACATATTGGCTGAACACAAACCTTGACAACGGCTCCTACTTGTTAACGGTCTCCGCGAGCGGGTATGTATCATTTGAAGACCTAGTTGTTGTCACGGCGGGGTTTATCAAAAATGTTAACGTTGCCCTTGCTCATTCAGCCATAATTTCCGGAACAGTACGAGATTCTGTAACTTTGGCGCCTTTGGCAAACGTCGCAGTAAAGGCATCAGGCGGAAGTGGTTCAATCGAGGTCGATGCAGCTTCTAGTGGATCAGTAAACATCAACCCCTTGATGATCATGGATAATGGTTTGGGTACTTCGGCAGTCACAAACTCCAGCGGTCAATACACCATTAACACAAACCTCGCCACAGGAACATACAACATCACGGTGCCTCAGTTTTCAGGTTACATGCCTAAAGAAATCGACAACATAATCACGACGGAGGGATCACAGACTAATCTCAACCTAAACCTCGACCCCTCAGGCATTATTTCAGGAAGGCTAACATCGTCTCTAAGTGGACAACCGTTGGCCGGTGCTTGGGTTTACGACAACGTAACCGGTAGGATGGTTTACACGAATTCATCAGGTTACTACCAGATCAAAACAGGAATAGGAACTGGAACGTATACAATTACTGCAGTAATTAGCGGCGGTTGGTACTCTATCCGCTCGGGCGTAAACGTAGTTCAAGGACAAGAAACCTCTAACATAAACTTCCAATTCGCCGTTCCAACCTATGGATTGGCAATTACAGGAAAAGTTACGGACTCATCAGGAAACCCAATTTCAAGTGCATCGGTAACAGCGCACGGAACAGGTTCTATAATTGGAGTCTCCACCGACAGTACCGGTGACTACGTTATCAGTTCATGGTCTCTTTACACTGGAACCTACAACGTGACGGTAACAGCTGGTGGATTCACCTCTCAGGTTCAAACCGGAGTAACAGTTGTATTAAATGAAGTAACTTCCAACGTTAATTTCCAGCTTTCGCCAGACCCGACCTTGTCAAATCTTGCTGGAGCAATTTCGGGAACAGTGCTTTTTCAAGAAATGGCGCCCCAACCTTCGCCCTCACCTACAGCTACTCCCACGCCAACCCTAACTGAAACACCCGCCCCCACTTCCTCCCCTTCACCTTCAGCATCACCAACTTCATCACCCACTGCAACACCCACTGGTACACCCACCCCAACTCCAACAGAGGTCCCAACTTCAACCCCAACACCTACAGCCTCACCAACAATCCCTCCAACAACCGTGGTGACACCAAGTTCAACACCCACAGCGACCCAAACCCCGGTTCCCACCACTGCTGCCACAGAAACTCCAAGCCAGACTGCTACAGCTACACCCTCAACATCACCCGCACAAACCCCATCTTCATCTGTTCCTCCCTCTTCAAGCCCCCAACAAACAGCGGCTCCTAGGCAAACCTCCACATCTCCAATGAGTCTACCAATTCCAGTCTTCGCCGCTATAGTCATAATCGCACTGGTCCTTGCAGGACTATTCATGAACCTCAGAAAACGAACCCGAAATGAACGGCTGAAACCTAACGACCTTAGACATAGGAACACCCATTTCTATTTTCCAACTTTGCTGTTGATCATTTTCTTTTCCGTTTGTTTTAACAGGTTTATGTTGATCGTTTTCTAAATCAACTCGCTATCCGTTATGTTTGACCAAAATGGAAAAAAGTGACGTATACCATTTCTTTGTGGACACATATGAACAAGAATACTTTGGCTCGTCACAGCGGTTCGGCAGAGTGGGTAAAAGAAGAACTCAAAAAATTTACCCAAGTGAATGACCCACCACAACTAAAGAAAATACGACTTTACATAGGCGTAAGCAAACTGACCGAAAGCTTCAAAACATTTTTTGTCCCGACCGGAGTAGCTGCCCCTGAAGAAGTCTGGGCAAGCAACACAACCCCCTATTGCGAATGGGCACAATTGTATCACATCAAAATTCAGGACCGAAACGATTGGCAACTGTTTGACTGCCCAATCTGCGGCCACGAAATTATGCTACGAACGCAGCACGACATTGGAACAGAGATTAAGCCCGTACCACCAACAGGTGAATGTGAGTACTGCAAAACGAAATTTCCAAATCAAACCGTGAGAAAACCACAACTTGGCAGAAGAAACGGCGAATACATCGCTACCACCACTATAATGTAGAGTTTGTGGCAAAACATAACCAAGGAATCTGACCAGAAACAGTTCTATCCCTGTTGTCTTTCTAAGAAAATACGTGAACCTACCCAATTGTGACAGGGGATGACTTACGTTTTGCCCCGCACTTGGTGCATTTTTCCTCTAACGGGTAAGCGCTCGTTTTTCCATCATATTTTATGGGGCATTCCGGGTCCGGAAATTGAGTTCCCTTATCGGGTAAGCCTTCCCTCTTTATGGGTGAAAATTCATGAGTAGGTTTCTTCAGAATTTCCAGAAGTCTACAATTCTCTCCAAGTTTGATTTTGAGCTCTTCAAATCTGGACAATTGTGCCCTGTCAAAGGTTTCAAGTTGACATTGAATTGGTCTTAAGGTGCCAAGAGAAGCTTTTAGCTGATTAACTTGGGCGGCTGCTTCTGCGATGGGTTCGTACTTCTTGATGGTTTTGTTGATGTTTTCAATGTCAGCCAATATCAATGACAGGCAATCTTTAATTTGTGCATAATTGCCTACTGACTTTGTGAGTTTGTTGTTTTGTTGAATCAGATTTTCGATTAGAACTCTGTATTTTGAGAATTCTTGATCATAGTTTTGAGGGTCTGTTTGGCAAACAGGTTGCTTGGATTGATTTTCTCGTGTTACGGCAAATAGTTTTATGGCTTCTTGCTCAGCGTCATCAATTAGTTTTCTGTCGGGAACTTGGTAGTTTTGCCATTTGTCCTCGATCAATTTCATTCTGTTAACAGTAGCCGCTCTCAGCTTCACTTTTCGTTCCTGCTCTATTGATTCTTGCAATTGTCGGGTGATTCGGGCGGTTTCAGCTTTTGCTAAGGCTTCGATTGCTGATTTTCCTCTTGGAGTCAGCTCGAAACCAACTCCTCCTTGAAGGTAGACCTTGCGAACCAAGTTTTTCGCGCTCAGATTGCTGATGCTTTTTTCAACTTGGTCGCTGCTAATTCCCAGTTTGGTGCTGATTCGAGCCAGCGCCAATTTTTCTGTTTTGTCAGCTATGGTTTTCTTGGAAAGATAATCTATGATGGCATCATCTGTTGATAGTTGACTTGAGTCGTCGTTGCTCGTGTCTTGCAACCTCAGTTAGATTAGTTGGTGTGGAATTAAATAAATTCAACTGGAATAATCGATCCAGATGGCTCAAGATAGAAGCAAGGAAGACATCACTGGGGTGTTCAGAGTTAACATGACCCGGGCAGAAATCATACACAGTGCAATTGTTCAATTTTAAGCAGTGCCCGCGCAAATTCAAACTTAATATCTGAAGTTCATAAACAATATTAGCATTTTGGGCATTCTCGGAACAAGGAAACCAACATGAATACTGCCGAGGGTCCAAGGGAATCTGGGCCTCAAGCTTTCGATGCAACTCTTAAGCCAGTGTTCACTACGGGCAATTCTGTTCAAGAAGATCCCGTGCGCATTTTGCATGTTGACGATGACGCTTCAATATTGTCTGTCTCGAAGACAATTCTTGAGTCAGAAAACAATTTCATGATTGACCACGCAACGTCCGTTGATGAGGCTTTCCAAAAATTGGGAACGCAAAGCTATGATGCAATAGTCTCTGACTACGTAATGCCCGTGAAAAACGGGTTAGATTTTCTAAAAGAACTGAGAGAAAAAAACAATAAAATTCCATTTATCTTGTTCATTGGGGAAGGCAAGGAAGACGTCGCGGTTAAAGCTTTGAATTTAGGGGTCGACAGCTACATTCACAAAAGTGGTTCACCAGAGACAGTCTACTATGAATTGGCACATGCAATAAACAAGACGGTGGAACAAAAGAAATCAGCCCAGCTACTTGCCGCGACAAATGCAAAATACCGAATGCTAGTCGAGAAATCGCTTCAGGGAATAATGATTGCTCAAGAAACTCCGCTACGAATAGTCTACGCCAATGCATCCATGGGAAAAATGATGGGTTACACACCTGAAGAGTTAACTTCCATTTCTTCCTCAGAAATAGGTGAGTTGATCTATCAGGAAGATCGACCTGTATTCTTTAACCGTTTCAGAAACCGCTTGGAAGGAAAACAGGCCAACGACAGATATGAGTTTAGAGGTGTGCGAAAGGATGGTTCCCTTGTTTGGCTAGAAGCATTTTCCAATCCCATCATGTATAACGGGCAACCCGCAGTGCAAGCAATGTTCTTGGATATTAACGAATACAAGAAAAACGAAGAAGTCTTGAGAAAAAGTGAACAAAGGTATCGCGAGCTCGCAAACTCTTTGCCGGAGATTGTTTTTGAGGCTGATGTTACCGGAAGAATTGCGTTCTTTAATCAACGAGCTTTTGAAATAACCGGCTTTACACCTGAAGAGCTCGAAAAGGGAATGAACATGCTTTCGTTTTTCGCTTCAGAAGATCGCGAAAAAGCAAAGGTGAACTTAACAAAGTCTATGATGGGAAAAAACCTTGGCGCCAACGAGTACGCTCTTTTGAGGAAAAACGGTTCCACTTTTCCTGCGCTTGTCAGAACCAACCCAATCATTTCCGAGATGAAAGTGAAGGGTATTAGAGGGATAGTCATTGACATCACTGACCGCAAACAAATGGAAAACAAGCTGGAGCAATATTCGAAGCATTTAGAGGAATTAATTGAGACCCGAACAAAAGAGCTGAGGAAAACCCAACAGCAACTTGTCAAGTCCGAAAGATTTGCCGCTATTGGAGAGTTGGCTGGGATGATTGGGCACGATCTCTGGTACCCATTAGCCGGAATAAAAAATTCGTTACTTACCCTGAAAGATAATAGCGGGACAATTTCCGAAACAGAATATCAAGAAATGCTCGAAACCATTAACAGAAATGTTGACTATTCAAACAAAATCATCAACGAACTCATAGAGTATTCCAGAGAAATCCGTCTAGAGGTGCACGAAAGTTCTCCAAGAACGCTGGTTCTGGACGCATTAGACCTGATAAATGTTCCAGAAAAGGTCATAATCATAAATAATGTTCCAGATGAACCCCGCATTACTGTCGATTCAGACAGAATTACTCGCGTCTTCAAAAACCTAATTAGAAACGGAATTGATGCAATTCCAAAAACAGGCTCCATAATTATCGATTGCAAGGCCACAAAAGACGATATAGAAATATCATTTACTGACACGGGCACTGGGATATCAGAGGAGACATTGCCAAAGATTTTCTCTCCATTAGTTACTGCCAAGGGTCAGGGCTTGGGCTTCGGCTTGGCCATCAGCAAACGCATAATCGATGCCCATGAGGGAACAATTACCGTTGAAACAGCTAAGGGCAAAGGCACAACCTTCACGGTGACTTTACCAACTAAACCTATTTCCAAAATTAAGCATGAATCAGAAAAGTCAAGTCTATCGTTGGAAGCTAAATCTCTTCACGATTGCGTCGGATTATTCAACTGCTCGGAACCGGAGAAATGCAGCGACTACAAAGAGTGCTTAAGAAAGTATTTGACTGCTGAACTGAGAAACGAAACCTTAAGACTATAGTTTTTAGGAAAAAGGCCATTCGTTGGAAACGCAAAAGCCGATCCTTGGCTTCTGTTACAACTCTTGACTTGAATATTCAGTATTCTAAATTCATAACTGACTTATAATAAACTCAAGTACTCATACTGGGGCACATCTAATCCAATCTGTTAATCAGAAAACACAGGTTTCAGAATTATCTTGTCCAGTAAATTCAAGCGGCAGTGATTCCTATGGTCAGTAAGGATGCGAAAGTCATTGAAGCTGAATGCATTGAAATGGACCTAACTAGACGTGAAGACCAGGAAAAAGACCGAGAGGAACGCACCAAATCAGACGAAATCAGTGGAATCTTTGATGCTATTGGCGATTTATTGTTTGTAATCGACAAAAATCGAATCATAACAAGAGTCAACAAAGCCACCTGTGACGTGTTTAAGAAAACCCCTGACGAAATGATAGGTAGGCATTGTTACGAAATCGTACATGGCACTAAAGAGCCTTGGTGTAATTGTCCTGCAACGAAGACTTTTGAAACAAAACAAATAGCCACCGAAGAAGTAAACGACCCTAACCTTGGAATACCCCTACTGGTGACTACCTCACCAATTCTCGACGAAAAAGGAGAAGTCGCCCAAGTTATTCACATAGCTAAAGACATAACTAAAATAAAATTAGCAGAAATGGAATTGCACATTTCTGCAAACCTCTTCGATGCCGCTTCAGATTCAATTTTAGTACATGACTTGGATGGAAAAATAGTTTATTTCAACGAGGCCGCTCACAACGTGCTTGGCTACTCTAAGGAAGAGTTTCAGAGTTTGAAAATATCAGACTTGAGCTATTCTGGAGGTCGATTCGATTTCGGGTCGAGAATAAAATCTTTGTTAGATAACGGTGAAGGAACTTTTGAGTCTTATCACTTGCGCAAAGACAAAAGTGTGGCTACTTTTGAGATTCATTCACGTATCATCGAGTCTGACGGTAGAAAACTAGTTCTAAGCGTCGCTAGAGATATCTCTGATCGCAAAGCTATAGAAGAGAAGCTGCGTGACAGTCAGGAGAAATATGAAACCACATTTGAATCATCTGTGGATGCATTAATGCTTCTTGATGAAAAAGGGTTCACTGATTGTAACACTTCCACGTTGCGCTTGTTTGGTTTTACTTCGGTACAAGAGTTTACGAGGAATCACCCTTCGGATTTATCTCCTGCCTCGCAGCCTGATGGTTCATCTTCATATGAATCTGCAAATAGCCACATTCAAAACGCACTGCGAACTGGCAAGGATAGCTTCTTTTGGGTTCACAAGCGAACAGACGGGACAACGTTCCCTGCAGATGTGCTTTTAACTAGAATGCACATAAAAAATAGAGACGTTTTGCAAGCTACCGTTCGGGACATAACGGAACGGAAAAAAGGTGAAGAAGAAAGAAACCGTCTTCTAAACAACCTTAATGAACGCGTAAGAGAACTCAACTGTATTTACCGGATTTCGAAGATTTATGAGAAATCAGACGTTATCCTAGAAGATGCTTTGCGAGAAACAGTCAAACTGTTTGCTGCTGCTATGCAGTATCCAGACATTACCTGTGCAAGAATAAAAGTTGAGAATCAAGAGTTTTCTACAAATAGCTTCAAAGAGACCCAATGGAAACTGCAATCTGACATTAGAGTAATTGGGAAGAAAATTGGTTTTGTCGAGATTAATTACCTTGAACAAAGACCAACGATTGGTGAAGGTCCATTTCTGAGGGAAGAAAGAAACCTCATAGATGCAGTGGCGGAGAGATTGGGAAAAATCATTGAACGCAAACAAGCTGAGGATGCTTTGAGCATTAGTGAGCAACGTTGGGCTACCACATTAGGTAGTGTAGGAGATGGAGTTATTGCAACGGATATCTCTGGGAAGATAACCTTCATGAACCACGTCGCTGAAAACTTGACCGGATGGTCTTTGCAGAACGCTTCAAAGAAACCGTTTGAGACTATTTTCAAAATTATTAGTGAGCAGACTCGTTTGGACGTTGAGGATCCAGTGGTTAGTGTGCTCAAGAGTGGGCTAATTGTTGACCTAGCAAACCACACTTCTTTACTGCGAAAAGATGGTTCTGAAATCCCGATTGATGACAGTGCGGCACCCATAAAAGACCTAAACGGCAACATCACGGGTGTCGTTCTAGTATTTAGAGATAGAACAGAACGCAAAAAAGCCGAAGAAAAGCTTATTATTAGTGAACGAAAATACCGCGAATTTGCTGATTCATTGCCTGAAATTGTTTTTGAGGCTGATGACCAAGGGAAGTTCACCTTTCTGAACAAGAAAGCTCCTGAGATAATGGGCTACGATATGGAGGAAATGAAGCAAGCTACGTTTGTTCAGCTCGTGGTCCCTGAAGATCGGCAAAAGGCAATACAATACATGCAAAGGAGACTGCGCGGAGAAGAGCTGTTGGGCAATGAATATATGCTACTTAGAAAAGACGGTAGCGTCTTCCCAGCAGCTATTTTTTCAGAGAAGTTTATCCGTGAAGACGGTAAAATCGGGTTAAGAGGAGTTTTCGTGGATGTATCCCAAACCAAGAAGGCTGCAGAAGAATTGAAGATCATGAATGAAAAGTTGCGTGTTGTGGGTGGGTTGACTAGACATGATGTTCGGAACAAGCTGTCAGCTGTGAATGGGTATGCTTATTTGCTCAAGAAAAAGTATTTTGATCAACCCGAGACTATTGATCGGTTAACCAAGATAGAGCAAGCTGTTAAGGATTCAGTGAAGATCTTTGATTTCGCCAAAATGTACGAGCAGCTAGGCGTGGAAAAACTTGCATATATGGACGTGGAGAAAACAGTGGATGAGGCGGCTGCTCTTTTCTCAGAACTGAAAATTAGCGTTTCAAATAAGTGCCACGGATTAACGGTTCTGGCGGATTCCTTCCTTAGACAGATGTTCTTCAACTTTATAGATAATACTAGAAAATATGGAAAGAAGACTACCAAAATTCAAGTATATTTTGAAAAAGCTGGAACAGACGAATTAAGTTTGGTTTATGAAGACGATGGCGAAGGCATCTCAAATGAGAACAAAATGAACCTTTTCAGGGAAGGATTCAGCACTGGCGGCAGCACCGGTTTCGGGCTATTCTTAACCAAGAAAATGATGGATGTCTACGGTTGGGCAATCCAAGAAATTGGCGAACCAGGCAATGGCGCTAAATTCGCTATTAGCATTCCAAAACTTAACAAAAACGGCAAAGAAAACTATCGAATCGCCTCATCAGGAGAATAAACTTGCAAAACAACAAGAAGTACAAAGCTAAAGCAACGCAGAAAAGTGAACTGCCTTTCACCGTCGAGTTAAAGCTAGACGACAATCGCGTTTTTTACGACATTTTGCTGGAAGCCATAGATAAATCCTTTTTAGCCTTTGGAGAACAAGTAACGACGTCAGTCTACCTCTACCTTGAAAACTCGATGGGAATAAAGAAAACTGATATCCCATTCAGAATTGACGATTTCCAAAACGCCCTCGAGAAACTCTTCGGAATAGGCGCCAGATACCTCGAAATTCTGGTCATAAAAAACCTGCACGAACGAATCAAAATAAAATATAAAAAGAATATTCCCCGTTGGGTGGTTCCTGACTTAACGTTCCAAGAATACATTCGGCTTGTAAAAATAACCTATGAAAACTCGAATTAAGGAACCTAAATACCATAATATGCAGCTTTTCAAAAGGCGCCAATAATTGCGTCTGTGTCTATTTACCCTTTTAAGAACTAAAGTCAAGTTCTATCTATAAATTAATAATCATTGGTTGTGAAAAAGAGCGGGGTTATCTGTGTTAAGTATTCTAAATTCATAAGTGACTTATTATCAATT
>Ga0182021_10006163_pt1 | contig 14244 bp, 8 predicted proteins | sample 612E3MmetaG_FD_120493 | JGI IMG/M metagenome (GOLD analysis project Ga0182021, IMG submission 120493) | Permafrost microbial communities from Stordalen Mire, Sweden - 612E3M metaG (Illumina Assembly) | ecosystem: Environmental > Terrestrial > Soil > Wetlands > Permafrost | place: Sweden... | reverse complement strand
TGACCAAACAGCATCAAATAGCCATCGGCCCGGACGACGTCGTCCACTTGGTTTGGATCGATAAGAACTACGGGACGTTCACCGGCAAGTATTCCAAACGCAGCCGATCCTTCGCTTGGACCGCCCCTGAGGAGTGGGTCATTCTTGCGGAACCGACCCACCCGTCGATCACCGTCACGCCCGACAATGTTCTCTGGGTGGCCAGCCAGGAGGCGGTTGATCCGATGGAGCATTTTTCCGAGATCTGGATCATGAACCTGAATACGCCCTCGCAGCGCTTTAAAGTCGGCCAGGACATCAGCCAACACTACCCCCGCATCCAGGCCGACAGCAACGGCAAGCTGCACGTGGCCATCCAGGCCGGCGGCAACGACATCGGCTACGGCACCTTCTATGCCAACAACCTCAACGACGACTTTTTGAATGTTCAGCTCCTTCCGGGGGGGAGGCCGATGCAGGAAGGCATCCATTCCGATGGGCAGGGAAATACGGCCGTCTGTTGGACCAGCATCGGATCCGGAAATTCCTCGCAGATCTATATCGCCTCGCTCAAGCCCATCAGCGTGACCCTGCCTCCGCTCAATCCGACGATGGCCATAACGACGAACGGCGTGATGAAGGGCACGAAGCTGGCATACAATCTGAGCTGGGCCAAAAACCCTCTCAACAAGGACGAGAACCTGGCCGGCTACAAAATCTATGGCCAGGATGTGGGTGGCGCCTGGGTGCCCTATGCGAACGTGCCTGTTACCGATCTGTCGACCACGATCGAAATAAGCAGCCGCTTCCACAAGATGAAATTTGCGATCGTGACCGTGTCCATAAGCGGTTTCGAGAGCGAGCGGGTCACTTTCTGACGGATCTCTGTGCGGCGGGGAGGATGATGCGCGTCGGGGCGGCGGTTTTTTAGACGTCGCTCCGGCCGCCGGGCGCAGTTTTGACAGCCGCGACGGCGCTGTGATATAAACTGCGGTTCTCCAATCGAAGGATCGAATTTGAGCCTTGTATTCCATCGTCAATCCGCCCCCTGCCTTCTGTGCGGGTCCGCGAAAATATCCAGGTCCCGTCTGATCAAAGGCTACACCATCGTCGATTGTGCCCGCTGCGGCCTGCGCTATGTCCAGGATCGGGTCCGGGAAGACGAGATCATGCGCTATTATCAGCATGATTACTTCCTACCGGGCGACGATCCGACCAACGGATACGAGGATTATTTCCTGATCCGCAAGGAACGGGAAAAGACGTTCCGCCTTTATCTCAAGAAGGCGCTTGGGCACGTCGCCCGTTTCGAGGAAGTCCTGGACATCGGCTGCGGCGCGGGCTATTTTCTGAACGCGGCCAAGCCCTATTTCCATCATCTGACGGGGGTCGACGTTTCACCGGACGCGCTGGCCCGGGCTGATTCTTCGTTCAACCTGGTTTGCAGCGATTTCCATGCCGGGCTGTTTCCGGCCGGGCACGCCGACCTGATCATGCTTTGCGACGTCATCGAGCACGTCTATCACCCCAAGGATTTTCTCGGCGAGGTCAGAAAAGTCCTCCATCCCCAGGGCATCGCCTGCATCATCACGCCGAATCGTTCCAGCCTCCTGGCCCGCCTGACCGGCAAGCGCTATGTCTCGTATAAGCTGCCCGAGCATGTCTCCTACTTCGATCCGCGCACGCTGGCCATGGCCTTGGGCGAGGCCGGGCTGGAAATGATCACCTGGCATACTTGCGGCCAATATGCCACGATCGATTACGTGGGCCGGCGGGTCAGCTCCCTCCTCTTCGGCAAGCGCGAGGCGCTGCCCATTCCCCGCTTCCTTGGGGAGCGCACCTTCCATGTCAATACGGGATCGATGCTCGTCCTGGCCCGGCACATCCGGCCCTGACGGCGGCGCTCTCTTTTTTTCCTAATCCAGCAATCTTGCCATGATCGCCGATTTGGCTTATTCTTCACCGGAAAATGGAATTCGATTCGTTATCTTTTTTGACCCTCTACCTCCCGGCGGTCCTGGTTTTGTTCGCCCTGCTCAAGAAAGAGGCGCGTCCGGCGTTTCTCATTCTGGCCAGCCTCCTCTTTTATGCCTGGGAAGGCGAAGGTCTGGTCGGGCTCCTGTTGATATTTATCGGCGTCAACTACCTCCTAGGACGGGGTCTTGGCGCGGCGCGGCCGGCCCTGCGGCGGGCCTGTTTCCTGACGGCGCTGGCCTTCAATCTGGGAGCGCTCTTTTATTATAAATACGCGTTTTTTTTCCTGAAGGCCGCTCATTGGACAAAGGCCGCCGGATCCATGAGCGGCGTGGCACTTCCCCTGGGGATGTCCTTTCTCGTATTCCAGGCCCTGTCGTCGGCCATCGACATTTATCGGCGCCGCGTTCCCGGGACCCCCGGCTTTGCCGGCTTTGCCTTGTATCTCACGTTCTTTCCCAAGCTTCTTTCCGGCCCGATCATCCCGTACCGGGAATTTCAAGCCCAAACCGCGTCGCCGCATCCGGCCCGGGACGAGGATTTGATCCGGGGGATCCGGCGGTTTATCTTCGGGCTGGGAAAGAAAGTCCTTTTAGCCCATACCCTGGGCGTTCTAGCCGATCGTATTTTTGCCCTTCCCCCGTCATCCCTGACCGCATCCCTATCCTGGCTGGGGCTGGCCGCGTTCACCCTGCAGATCTTCTTTGATTTTTCCGGCTATACCGATATGGCCATCGGTCTCGGATCGATGTTGGGTTTCCGGCTTCCGGAGAATTTCAATTTTCCCTATGTGGCCCGATCGATCGCGGATTTCTGGCGGCGCTGGCATATGTCCCTGACGCGCTGGCTACAGGAGTACCTCTTCCTGCCGGTCGCCTACGCCGTTTCACGGCGGATTCCGGCATCGCGCAAATGGGGGATCAAAGCCGAATTCTGGGCTTACGCGATCGGGACGATGACGGCGTTTTTGGCCTGTGGCTTGTGGCACGGCGCCAATTGGACTTTTATCGTCTGGGGCGGCTATTTCGGCCTGCTCCTGGTCATCGAACAGGCCGGACTCCGACGCTGGATGAAGCGTCGGTTCCCCGGACCGGCCCGGATGATCGCCACTTTGTTTCTAGTCATGTTGGGCTGGGTCTTTTTCCGATCGCCCAATCTCGGCTATGCCTGGGCTTTTTTCCGGGCCTTGTTCGGATTCGGGCGGGGTGACGGGATCCGCTATTATCCGGCCCTCTTTCTCGATGCGAAGTTCCTGCTGGCCGGATTGGCCGGGTTACTCGCGGCGACACCTCTCCCGACGGCGGCGGCGATTAAAATTATAGGAGGGCTAAAGGGGCGGTCGTCCCGCCCGGACCGCCGGCCGCGGCTCTGGGCCGCGGCGGTCGATGGCCTGGCCGTCAACCTTTATCTTTTAGCCGTGGCCTTGGCCAGCGTACTCGTCCTGGCGGGCGAAACGCATAATCCCTTTCTCTATTTCAGGTTTTAAAAACGGCATGAGACGAATGATGGGGTCCGGCCTGACGCGCGCGATCTTGGCGGCGGTGCTATCATTCGTCTTTCTGGCCGGGGTCTTGATCTATTGGAATGCGCGGCCGCCGCTGATTGATCTCCGGATCGAGATCGAAGCGGACATGGCCGCCCCGCGGGCTCCGGCCCTGCGATGGGACGGGAAGCCGCTCGCGCCGGCCGCGATCTCCCGCCGCGGCCTTCGGGTCCAGGCCGCATTTGAAGTCCCGCGCACACCCGCCCAGGACGTTCTGGTATGGCTGGGGGAGGCGGTCGAAGATGCGGATTTTATTTCCTTGCGGGTGTACGGCCCGCTGGGGCTTCCGGATTATCGCTTGGATGGGACTCCTTTGAGGCGGCTATTTGGGATTCGTCATTCCTCCGAAAACCGCTTCCAAGCGACGGGACGGTGGCTGGCTCCGGATAAAGTTTTCTATGAAGCACTGGCCTCTCTTCAACGCGATTCGCGATTCTTTGATTTTCTGGCCGTTGCCTTGGCCGTCCTTTTTTTCCTTTTGCTGCGGGCGATCGATTGGCGATTTTCCGGCCTGCATCCCCGCGGCCGGGTCATCGCTTCCGGCGGCCTGATATTTGCGCTTCTCCTCGGCTTTCCCTTGGTGGCGATGATCATGGGAACCTCGCAATCCCTGAAATTGGAGGAAAAGCGAATTCTGGCCCAGGCGCCGGAATTCCGCTGGACTTCCCCGTGGAATTTCCTGCCCCATCTGTCGGACGCTTATGATGACAATTTTCCCTGGCGCCCTTTGCTCATTACCCTTCATAACAGGATCCTGTTGGCCGGGCTGGGGGTTTCTCCCAATTCCCAAGCGCTGGTAGGGAAGGACGGTTGGCTTTTCTCCGACGGGCCCGGCGAGTTTCCCGGCTCGACCGACTATTTTCGGGCCATGGATCCGTTCTCCAGCCGGGAGCTCGAAGCCTGGGCGGCGATACTCGAGGAACGCCGGCGCTGGCTCGATGCCCGCGGCATCTCTTATCTCTTCGTTGTGGCCCCCAACGCCAACACGATCTATCCGGAGTTTATGCCCAAGCGCATCCACAAAATCGGTTTCCGGTCGCGCCTGGACCAGCTGCTCGAATACCTCAAATCACATAGCCGGATCGGGACGGTCGATCTTCGTCCGGCCCTGCGCAATGCTAAATCGATCGAAAAGGTCTATTTTCAGACCGATACGCATTGGAACGATTTCGGCGGCTATATTGCCGTCCGAGAAATCCTGACCGCCGTGGGCCGGCTCATCCCCGGCGTGCAGCCGCTCCCTCTTTCCCGGTTCCATTTCGCTTTTGCGGAGAGAAAAGCCGGGGACCTTTCTCTGCTCGTCGGCTTGGATCAAACGGGGCCTTGGGAGCGGGTGCCCGTTTTGGCGGCCGACCCGCCTCTTCGCTTCCAAAAGCGCTGGCTCACTCCCCGGCACCTCTACACCGATTGCCCGGGCGCCCCTTTGTCCGGACTGGTTTTGTGCGGCGATTCCTTTTATGAAAAGTTGGTCCCTTATCTGGCCGAGGTCACGGAACGCGCCCATTTCATCGAAAACGGGTATTTTGTTTTTTTCAACGATATCATCGACCGGGAGCGGCCTCGTCTGGTCATCGACGAGCTGACCGAGCGGAAATTGATGAGACCGGTTCCCGCAAACCCGCCGCAAATCCGGAGACGCTAGCCGCGCCCCCCGCCTTTTTTTTCTTGTTCCCGGGCGGATTCTTGTCTAAGATAGGGACGTTTTCGGGCACCCGTCCATGAAAAAAAAAGCGCTCGCCGGGCTTCGTTTCCTGACCTCGAAAGGCGGCCTCGTCACCGTTTTCGCCCTTTTCACCGCCCTCTTCCAGGTCTTCGTCCTGACCCGCGCCAAGGCCTTCTATCCCGTCCTGCGGATGCTTTTTGCCTTCCTCGTCCTTCAACTCCTGATCGCTTTCGTTCGGGCGGCCAAGCGCCGCAAGTTCCTCTGGCTGGCCGTTCTTATCATTATTGCGGTCCGGATCCCTTTCTATATTCATGCCGACGGCGCCGTATTGACTTCGGACAACGCCCATGAAGCTCTCCAGGGCGTCGAAATGCGAGACACCCATGTCGCCCCCTATTTTCTCCTCGGGGCGGTCAAGCATATGGGAACGATCAAATACCTGACCATCGCCTTTCTCATGGACGTCATCGGCAGCCGTTACCTGGCTTTTCTTCTTATTCAGATCCTGCTTTTCATCGTTCTTCTCTTCGCTCTCGAGGATCTCCTGCGGAAATCGCTGCACCCGCCGGCCCTTTTCGTTTTCCTCTTCCTGACCCAGTTCGCCTTCATCGAGACGGTCTTCGATTTTTCCTTGTCCCTGCGCGGGGCGCCGTATCTGGATATGCTCTTTTATGTCATCCTGGGGGCGGGCCTGATCGACCGGGATTTCAAGGCCTGGGGCCGGACCATCCTGGGATATTACTTCCTGTTCTTCTCCATTTATATTCATCCTCTGGGCGCCGTCCTGGTCGGCAGTTTCGGGCTCGTGTTCCTTATCCTCTCCTTTATCCGGAAGCGTTTTTGGGCCAATGCCCTGGCGGCAGCCGCCGGCTTGGCCGCCGGTCTTTATCATTGGATCTACTATCTTTTCTTCCTGCCCAAGCCGGTCGCCAGCGGGGGCTGGGAGCAGATGGGCCTTATTCCCTTCGCCCGGATATCGCTGCGGTACCTGGCGGACTACGGGCGTGTCTTGAAAGAAACCTTCCAGGGGATCTTCAACTTCGAATTCTCCTATCTCGCGCCGATTTTCAACGCGGGCCGCGGCGCGGTCGCCGGAGCTTGGATCAATCGAGCGGCGGTCTTCATTTCTTTGGCGGTGACCATCGCTGGTGTCGTTCTGGCCTTGCGGAAGATCGGGCGGCTGATCGGGAAACGGGATCCGCTGCGGGACGAGGATTGGCCGTGGATCCTGGAAGCCGTCCTGGCCGCGGCCTTTGCCGCCAAAGCTTTTCTTTTCTATCCGCCCCACAGTGAACCGCGGCACAACTTCGACCTGGTCTTCCTGATCATCCTCTCTTACCTTCTCGTCTTCTCCGCGCTCCTTCGCCGGCATCCCCGGCTCGGCCGCTGGCCGGCCGCGGCGGCGATTGGGCTGGCCGTGCTGACGACCATTCCCCATTACGTCACGTTCTTTGAGGTCGTCCGGGACAAAGAGATGTCTTATCGGAAAATCCTGTTCGTCCTGGAAAAGAGCCATGTCCGCTATCTGACGACGGATTTCATTGTCGCCTACCCGATCTATTTTCTGTCCGGACGGACGATCCGGGTCTCGGATTCCCTGGGCCCGTACACGGTCCATGACTTTTATCGGGAGATGACCGCCGAAGTCGACGCCGCAGCCCCTGACGGCAAGGCCTACATGTTTTTCAGTGAGCGGGCGCCCAATAGACCCTGGCACAAACTGGCCACGGAAATCTTTTTGCGCCGGACGCTGAACGAATTGGCCGAGGCGGGAATCACATACCGTACCCATAAGCTGCGCGACTACATCATTATCGTTCCCCGACGCCGGAATTGACGGCCGGTCATGTCCGAGGGAGGAAGCTCTGTGCATAAAGCAGCGGTCCCGATCGCCGGGGCGGCGATGGTTCTCTTTTTCGCCAACGCCAGGTTCAATTCCTCTTATATCCGGCCCGGGACGCCCGGGGCGATCACCAGTCTCGTCCTGGAAGCCGGGGCGACCTATACGTTCAAAGGTGGTTTCTGCGTCCGCCCCCATTTTGAATACAATACCATATTGGATTCCGTCTTGCGGGCGGCCGTCGGGATCTCCGAATGGGTGTCCTTGCGCAAACCCGATATGTTCAATTTCGGAATGGCCATCGGCTTTTCTTTTGAATGAGCCGCGCCGCCCCAGGCGCGCATTTCCGGGGAGGGTGACATGAAAAAACGGATTTTTTATTCGGCCGTCGGGATCCTGATTTTAGCGGCGGTGTGCGCCGCCGGAACGACGGACCAGGCCAAGCCTCGCGATTACACGGCCCGGCTCGTGGGCCACGCCCATATCGATTTGAGCTGGCTATGGCGCTGGGAGGAGACCGTTCACGATATCGCCGTGCAGACGTTCAAGGGGACGCTGGCCCAGATGGAGAAGATGAAAGGCCTGACCTTTGCCCAGAGCCAGGCCGGCCTCTATGAGGCCATCGAACGCGAATATCCCGCCCTCTTCGCCGCCATCCGGGAGAAGATCAAGGCCGGCACCTGGATCCCCGTCGGCGGCATGTGGGTCGAGCCCGACCTGAACATGCCCGACGGGGAGGCCTTGGCCCGCCAGCTCCTCTATGGGAAGCGCTATTTCCTGGACAAGTTCGGCGTGGACGTCCAGATCGGCTGGAACCCCGACAGCTTCGGCCACAATGCCCAGTTGCCGCAGATCTACAACAAGGCCGGAATCCGCTATTATGTCTTCGGCCGCTGCGCTCCGGACAACACGCCCGCCTTCCGCTGGAAGGGGCCGGACGGCTCCGAAGTTCTGTGCTACGTCCCCCAAGGCTGGTACAACGTCGGCCTGAACGAGGACCTGCGCAAGATCGTATTGGACGCGGGAAAGAACTCGCCGCTCAAGGACTTCATGATCCTCTACGGTGCGGGCGACCACGGCGGCGGGCCGCGCGACTCCGACCTCGAGGCCATCCGCACGCTGCGCAAAGACCGCACGGAGCCCCATCTGGAATTCATCACACCATTGGAATATTTCCGTCTTCTCGAGGACCACAAAGCGGCCCTGCCGCTCGTCGACCACGAACTCAATTATACGTTCCCGGCCTGTTACACCACCCAGGCCGAGACCAAGAAGAACAACCGCCAGATGGAGTCGCTTCTGACGACGGCCGAGAAATTCTCAGCCCTGGCTGTGACCTCCGGCTACCGCGATTATTATCCCGAGCGCGACCTGGACGAGGCCTGGAAGATAGTCCTGCGCAACCAGTTCCACGACATTCTGGACGGATCGAGCATCGGTCCGGTGTACGATGAAGTCCGCCGCTTCTACCAGGACGCCCGGGGGCGGGGCCAGCGGGCCCTGGATTTCTCCCTGGAAACAATCAGCAACGCCGTCGACACGCGCGGCCCCGGTGAGCCGCTCCTCGTCTATAATCCGCTGGCCTGGGAGAGGACGGATATCGTGTCCGCGGCGCTGCCCGGTCCGGCCGCGCCCGCGCCGAAAATCGTCGATGCGCGCGGGAAAGCCGTTCCCGCGCAGGTTTTGGCGTCTCCGGAAAGCGGAGGCCGAACCCCGGTACGGTTGGTTTTTATGGCCGACCATGTGCCGGCGCTGGGCTATAAAATGTACCGACTGCTGCGGCCCGTGGAAGCGGAGAAGCCGGCGCCCGCGGACGCCGCCCTCCAGGTTTCGGCCGCGGGGCTGGAGAACGAGTTTCTCCGAATCGCCCTGGATCCGAGGACCGGCTGGATCACCAGCCTCTACGACAAGGCCGCCGGGCGGGAGCTCCTTCAGGGCCCGGCCGTCCTCCAGGCCATCACGGACGAGCCCGAATCGATGTCGGCCTGGGAGCTCAAATTGAAGGACACCCTCGAAACGCTGGGGGAGAAGGGGGCCAGGATCGAAGTCCTCGAATCCGGGCCCGTCCGCGCCGCCCTTCGTGTCCGCACCGCGTTCCGGGGATCGACCTTCGTCCAGGACATCGTCCTGCATCGCGGCCTGGCCCGAGTCGATTTCCGCCTGTCCGCCAATTGGCAGGAGCGCAACGTGATGATCAAAGCGGCCTTCCCCCTGGCCTGGAAGCCCGCGGCGGCCGATTTCGAGATCCCCTATGGCTCCGTGGTCCGTCCGGTCGACGGGACGGAGGTGCCGGCCCTGCGCTGGGTGGATGCCTCCGATCCCTCCGGCCGGTTCGGCGTGACGTTGGTCAACGACGGCAAGTACGGCTTCGACATGAAGGACAATGTCCTGCGGATGTCCTTCATCCACGGGGCGACGAATCCCGATCCCGAGGCCGATCGCGGGACCCAGGAAGCCGCCTATGCCCTGGTTTCGCACGCCGGGACCTGGAAGGAAGGGCAGGCCCTGCGGCGCGGCCACGAGTTCAATGCTCCACTCCTGGCCCGCCTGGCCCTGGCCCATCCCGGGCCGTTGCCCGCCGAAAACGGGTTTATCAAAGTCGGTCCGGACAATGTGGTCCTCTCCGCGCTTAAAAAGGAAACCGGATATTATGAACGGGCACTGATCGTCCGTCTATACGAGACCTTCGGCAGGAAAACGGCGGCGACGCTCGAGCTGCCTTGGGAAGTCCGGGCTGCGGAGACTGATCTCATCGAGCGGCGGCTCAACAAGCCGCTGGGAGAAGGCCGGACGCTGACGATCCCGCTCGAGCCCTACGAAATCAAGACCGTCCGACTGGAACGAAAATAGGGTGGCGCTACCCAGGAGGAGTGAGGCTCTCTTGTAAGTTTCACCCAAATCCGGATAATAGGACATCCACGGTGGCAGGGGCCCCTGGGTTTTTCCAGGGGTTCATTTTCCACCGCACTCACCGAGGGATAAAAACCGCAGGCGAGTACGGCGGCTGGGGATGCTTTTCCGCCGCTAATAATTCTGGAGGTCATCATGAAACGTCAACTGTCGTTCCTGGCCGTCGCCCTAGCCGTCCTGTTTGTGGCCGGCACAGCCGCCCAGGACATGAAGTCCGAAACGTCTTCCGAGATCCCGGCGCTGTCGGCGTTCCACGAGATCATCTATCCCATCTGGCACACCGCCTATCCGAGCAAGGACTATGCCGCCCTGCGCAGCTTCGTCCCCCAGGTCGACTCCCTGGCCTCCAAGATCTATACGGCAGAGCTGCCGGTCATCCTGCATGAGAAAACGGCCAAGTGGAACGAGGCCCTGGCCCAGTTCAAGGCCGCCGTCGAGACCTATGACAAGACGGCCGCGGGGACGGATGATGCCGCCCTGTTGACCGCGGCCGAGGCTTTGCACGCCAAGTATGAGGCCATGGTCCGGGCCATCCGGCCGGTCCTGCCCGAAATGGACACATTCCACCAGGCCCTCTACGTCGTCTTCCACAAATACGCCCCCGAAAAGCAGTACGACATGATCCGCGGGGCCACGGCCGATCTTCTGGCCAAAGCTGAAGCGGTGGCCAAGGCCCAGCTCCCCAAGAGCCGCGAGGCCAAGAGCGAAGCTTTCAAAACCGCCGCCGCCGAGCTGGTCGAAGCGGCCAAGACCCTTGATGCAGCCGGAAAGAATCACGATCACGGGGGCATGGAGAAAGGCGTGGATGTCCTTCACGCCAAGTACCAGGCCCTGGAAAAATTATTCGAATAAGACGGGCGTTTTCGGCCGGCCCGCTCAGCGGGCCTTGGCCTGCTCGACGAGGATCTGGAGAATCTCCAACTCGTCGGCGTCGAACCAGATCCGGTCGCAGGATAAGCACTTGTCGACCGGAATGAAGTACTGGTAGTTGTATGGCCGCGAGGCCAGCCTGTACCCGCAGGCCGGGCAGTCCGCCCGATCCGACATCCGGTCCAGGCGCATCTGCGATTTGAGGGGATTTCTTTTCTGGCTTTGGCGGAGTTCCTCTGCCTTGCGGATGAGCGCGGGAGAGAATCCGATCTCGGTCCGGGCCAGGATCCTGTCCATGACATCCTGGCCGACGAGCTTGCCCAGGCACTGGCGGCAGATGCGGATGGAGACGCCCTCATAGAGCGTGTCCGCCAGTGGAACGCGGCAGCGCGGGCAGAGGCCGATTGAGGCGGCGCCACTTGCCGGCGGTCCCGCCGGAAGGGCCGCGCCCCGGTGAATCTCCTCGTAGGCCGGAAAGACGAGCTTGGCCCCGTCCCGGTCGCGGCGCATGTCCCCGATCTGGGCGACGATCGCTTCCGGCGTCGTATGAGCCATTTCAGCCAGGACCGCCATCCGGCGGGCGATGGGGGGATGCGTGCTTGTCCAGTGCCCGGCCGCGTCCTGGATTTCACCCTTGGCTTTTGGAGGAACAATGAACAACGGTCCGTACGTCCTGTTGAAATCCCCAACGAACGAATTGCTGACATCGGCTTTATAAATGGCCCGGGCCAGCGCGGCGGGACTGCGCCCCAGCTCGACGGCGGCGGCATCGGCCAGGAACTCGCGTTCGCGGCTGATCAGGACGCCGAGCATGCGGACGACGAACGAGGACATCGCGGCGAAGGCGGCGACCACCGATCCGCCGGCCTGGGCCCGCCGCGTTCCCGGGACGGCTGCTTCCCCGAAATCGGGTTCGAACATTTCCCGGATACGCTCGAAGAAATTGGCCATGGCGCAGACGAAGGTCAGGAGGAAGGCGTCGCCGCGGGCGATGTGGGCGATTTCATGGGCGGCCACGGCCTCCATCTCATCCCGGGCGAAATCGGCTAACAAGCCCTCGGTGACGGCCACCGCCGGCGTTCCGTCGGCTTCGATCACGGCCAGGGAATTGACTGCCCAATCCGGCAGGACGTAGGACTTGACCTTGGGCAGGCCGGCGGCCAGGCGGATCTCTTCGACCGCGTTTTCCATAGCCAGATGGTAGCGGTCGGAGCGGTCCGGAATCCGGGCGTCCAGGCGTTTCAAGATATACGACCCTCCGAATTTGCGGGCGTCGTAATATTGCAGGAGAGCGACAAAGACGGAGACGGCGGCGTCGATCATCCAAAATCTGGCCCAAAATCCGGGAGAATAAAACGGCAGCCGGCCGCCCAGGGCGCCGACGGCCGTCCAACCGATCAGGATCAATCCGCCGAAGGCGAAGATGTAGAAAGCCAGGAGGAGGGCAAAAACGCCCAGGCTTTTGGCCCCCTGCCGTTTCTGGATCTCGTAGAAATCGAGGGCGGCGCGGACGGGGCGGGATCGGCCTTTCTCGAACATGCCCGTATGGTACGGGAATGTCCGCATTGTGGCAAGCGGGCGGCGACGCCGATTGATCGGAGAGGAAGGCTATGGTATATCTGCGAAGATTCAGGAGGAACCATGATTCCCACCCGCCTTCGCAACCTCGGCATCGGTATTTTCCTCATGGCCGTTTCGGCCACGGGCCTCTTCGCCGTTGATGTCCGCGATACCCGGCTTTTGGCCCAGCCGGCCATCAGCCAGGACCATATCTCGTTCTATTACGCCAACGATCTCTGGGTGGCCGATCTCGACGGCCGCAATGTCCGCCGCCTGACCTCGGACCTTGGCGTGGAGGCCAATCCGGCCTTCTCCCCGGACGGCTCCTTGATCGCCTTTACTGCTCAATACGATGGCAATACGGACGTGTATATCGTACCCACCGGCGGAGGCGTGCCCAAGCGGCTGACCTGGCACCCCGGCCCGGACGTCGTCCAGGGCTTCACGCCCGACGGAAAATCCGTTCTTTTCGCTTCCTCTCGATCCAGCTACACGCCCGCTCACCAGCAGCTCTACACCGTTTCCATCGAGGGCGGCTTCCCCGAAGCGCTCAAGATCCCCAATGCCGCCAGGGCCGCGCTCTCGCCGGACGGGACGAAGGTCGCTTATAACCCGCTCCCGGACGCCTTTACCGAATGGAAGAACTACCGCGGCGGCCGCAATTCGGTCATCTGGATCGTCCGGCTGAATGACCTGGCCCTGGAAAAAATCCCCCAGCCGGAAGGGCGGTCGAACGATCCCAATCCCATGTGGATCGGAGACACGGTCTATTTCCGCTCGGACCGCAACGGCGAATTCAACCTTTACTCCTACGAACCCAAGACCAAGCAGGTCCTCCAGTTGACCGATCACAAGGATTTTCCGGTCCTCAACGCCTCGGCCGGCGGTGGGCGGATCATCTATGAGCAGGCCGGCCGCCTTCATATTTTCGATCCGCGGACAAACGCGTCCACGCCGTTGACGATCGGCATCGCCACCGACCTGGCCGAGCTGCGCGAGCGTTACGCCAAAGGGGCGCGCTGGATCCGCGGCGCAGCGGTCTCCCCGTCGGGCGCGCGGGCGGCTTTCGATTTCCGCGGCGAGATCGTCACGGTGCCCGCGGAGAAGGGCGATCCCCGTAACCTGACCCAAACTCCGTCTGTCCACGAAAGGTCTCCCATCTGGTCTCCGGACGGAAAATCCATCGCCTATTTCTCCGATGCTGGGGGCGAGTACGAGCTGCATGTCCGGGCCCAGGACGGCAAGGACGAGCCCCGGCGCTTCAAAATCGACGGCGCCGGCTTTTACGAGAACCCCGTCTGGTCGCCCGACAGCCGGAAGATCAGCTTTGCCGACAACTCCCGCAGCCTGTTCTGGATCGACCTGCAAACCGGGGCCATCAAGAAGATCGCCTCGGAAAAGCTCTACAGCCCGTCCGGCTGGAAGCAGGTCCTCGGATCCTGGTCCCCCGATTCCCAATGGATTGCCTATACGATCATGACGGCGACCTATTTCGAGAGGATTTTTGTCTATTCGCTGGCCCAGGACCGCTCGACCGCGGTCACGGACGGCCTGAGCGACGCCTCGGAGCCGGTCTTCGACGCCTCCGGCAAATATCTTTATTTCCTGGCCTCGACGGATGCCGGGCCGGTCCGCCAATGGTTCGACCAGTCCAACGCCGACATGCGCAAGACGGATTCGCTCTATGTCGCGGCCCTGACCAAAGACGCGCCCAACCTGCTGGCCAAGGAGAGCGACGAAGAGAAGATCGTGCCCGAAAAGCCGGCCGACAAGCCCGCGTCGGCCCCGGCCGGAGACAAGCCGGCCGCCAAACAGGTCCCGTCCGCCGCCCCGGATGATAAAGCCAAGCCCGGCGAGACTGCCCTGAAGATCGATTTCGAAGGGCTCGACCGTCGCATCGTGGCC
>Ga0182021_10006162_pt1 | contig 14244 bp, 11 predicted proteins | sample 612E3MmetaG_FD_120493 | JGI IMG/M metagenome (GOLD analysis project Ga0182021, IMG submission 120493) | Permafrost microbial communities from Stordalen Mire, Sweden - 612E3M metaG (Illumina Assembly) | ecosystem: Environmental > Terrestrial > Soil > Wetlands > Permafrost | place: Sweden... | reverse complement strand
CATAGAGGGCAATGATGACAGTCAGGATGAGGAAACTCAGTGCAACAACTGCGAGTGCCGCGCTAAGGACGCGGAGCCATCGGATACTTGATAATGAATAGTTCATTCTGTTTGGTTTTGGCCAGATCGCCCCAACGTTCGTGCTGAGTGGTGCCGGGCCAAGCGCGTTCTAATGCAAACAGAATCGGACATCCAGCATCCACTCCAGCACGCTTGTTAAACGGCACTGCCATATTCAGGGAATCTCTATGCTCACCTGCTGATCTCCGACACGATACACAAGCACAGAACCGGCTGGCGCACCAAGCTCGCGTAATTGCTGACGCGCGAATTGAAGTGCGGCATCTAAATCTGCGAGCGCCATGACAACTTCGACCCATGCTATCGCCCCGTTTTTGCCCATCTGCGTCCCACCCCCGCTAACTACTCCCAGCTTGGCGCCCACCAGCGCCTGGTCAAGTGGTTCCTCATACTTACGTCCGCGGGCCATCGGAAGAATCGGCTCCATAATCTTTGCACAAACGGAATAATGCATCGTCGCTTCCAAGGCGGAGTGTTCAATGCGCTTACGACGCTGGCGGAGGTGCGGGCCGATCCCCATAATGAACCAAACGGCGAGGGCGGCCAAGACTCCGAAACCGAAGAGAATCGGAAACCAACCTATAACGAAGTCAATGAGCTTGGAGGTGAAATCGCTCATGCGCGTTGTGCCGTTTGACAAATAATGGGCCTCATATTGGACGTAATGCGATACATCATGGGAGAAGAATAGAGCCTACCAAAGTGATTGTTTATAGGGATTTACGAGAGGGATGGGCTCATATATTGCAAGAGCAAAGGCGTCTGGGCCGCGCGAGGGAAATTAAGTATCGCGTTTTCATACTCTCGAATGTGGTGCTCTCCGCAGATAACAACCAACATCGAACGCCCAACATCCAATGACTGCCCAACGCGCGGCCACTGGAGGTTCGATGTTGGATCTTGTAGCGAGTGGGCTTGCCCTCCGTGCCGGGAAACTCACGGCGGATGCGACCCATCACCGTGCCGACCAGAAAGAAGCCGCCTCGCGTCAGGCGGCCTCGCGTAATAACTCAACCAGCCAGACTTTCCGACAGTGCCAGGATGCGCCAGACTTGCCGTCCAATCCCGGGATAGATGCGGGCGGTGACCTGGGGACCATTGACCTGAACCACGGCGTAGCCCGGCAGCTCGGCGTATTGGAACTGTTTCACGAAGGGCGCTTCCATCGGATAGATGGCCCAGTGGGATTGGCTCCAGGGCGTCCGTCAGAAATCGTAACCTGTGTGGACATCGTAGCCAGTATTAGGACTGTCGGTATTGAGCGCCCCATTAGGTCCGTAGGTGAACCAATTCGGGTCATAGTAATTGCCGGGTTTGTTCTGGCGAAAGACCACCTTCCACAATGCGGCGTGAAAGTCGGCGTAAATGGCGTTGAGCGTTGGTTGCGTGGTGGTGTAAGAACTCTGGAGGCGCTTGTAATGGTTATCCGCGTTCTCATGATAGACGATCTGGCCGACGGGCTTGCAGAAATTTGAGGTCTTTAGTCCGGGAAACCGAACCGTGTTGTCCCAGATAACGAACCGGTACCGGTAGGAGGTGTAATCAGAATCCAAAGGTACTGCGTGGGTGAGCTTATCAAATTGATCGCTGGGACACCAAAAAACCCTGGGATTCCCGACGTTCAGCGCTTTGGGCACTCCGCCGTAGGTATCGGTGTACTGGACCGTATTGGGCGCGGTGCCCGGGTCGCCAGGCGTCGAGCCATAGGTGATGGCCGAAGGCATTTTCTCCCCGTTGCTGTCGGTGTAGAGCGTGAGCGCCAAGCCGACCTGTTTCAAGTTGCTCAGGCAGGCCATGCGCTTGCCTTTCTCCTTCGCGGAAGCCAAGGCCGGCAGCAATAGGGCAGCCAGAATCGCGATAATGGCAATGACCACCAGCAACTCGATTAAGGTGAAGGCGCCTTTGGGCGACAGTGGTTCCCGCGCTGCGTCCCTGCCATCGTCCTCGTTGAGAGAATAGAACTCGGGCCTGCTTCCGGTTGCCGCTCGACTGCGATACATCGCGTCACCGATATTGGAGTTATGGTGTGATCGGCATTTGCGACTGCAACGGGATGTTGCCGCGGAGCATCCTGCCCGCCTGATTGGCCAGTTGGAGATACCAGTCGCTGGGAAGTGCGTAGCCATCAATGTTCAACGGGACAAGTGAAGCTCCCACCGGGAGTTGGTTCGTCGTGGCCGCCATCTTGAGCATCGAGGTGCCTTCATTCATTTCGTCGAACATCGCCCCGAAGAGCATGTTGCAGCCGGCGCCAATGAAGTCATAAACCTGCCGCCAGTAGAACGCGCCGCCGTAGCGAGGGATTTGGTTGAGCGTGCCTCCATTCAGGTTGTGCCAGGAGAAACCGGGGAAGATCACCGGCATGTAGTCCAGGTTGTGGGAGCGAGTGTCGCTCAGGTCCGGGAGAATCTGGTTGACCTGAAAGCTGTCAACCTGGTTGGTGGTGGAGTAACGGCCCACCGACCAGGGGCTGATGATGTCGAAGGAACGGTAGGCCGCGGCCCAAGCGGCATTGGTCTGAGAATCGCTGGTCAGGGTCCGCCAGTAGGTCGGCACGCCGCCCATGACGGTGCAGCCGGCTGATTTGAAGAAGGCGATGACCGTTTGCGCGTCTTGCGGCGTGCCGGGGCGGTCGGTGAAACCAAAACCCCAAACTGTCACGACCGGTTTGCCTTTGTGCCGCGCGTAGGCGGGGCTATTGGTGACGCCCAGATTGTTGACCAGGTAGAGCCAATCGTTGGTCAGAGTGCTGACCAGTGTATTGGACACCATGCCGGAGATGTCATACATGATGGCAAAGAGCCGCCCGTAGGTTTCGGCGCCGACATGCACGTTGACGGTCACGTGGTTGCGGAAGGGGAACAGCGTGGAGCTGGATAGCTCGGAACCGAATCGCTGCAAAAAGACCCCGTCCAGGTGGTTGTCTTTCATCCATTTGAAGTGGCGCACGACCGTGGTCTGGTTGTAGGCGGAATAGACCTTGGCGGGACTGCCGTCGGGCAGGCTCATGCCCGTGCTGAAAAGTTCATTGGAACCCAGCTCGGAAACATCGGGCCAGAAATCCACGACGAGATTGGTTGCCACCGGGCTCTGCCGGCTGAACCAATGTTGCCATTGGTTGAGGGAGGAGCCGTCGTTGGTGCAAGCGAACCACCCTTGGTAACCCATCATGAGCTTGTGGGTCAATGTGCTGGCGTCCACCTCGGGTCCAAGCCGGAAGTATTGCGGTCGTCCCGCATTGGAGACGGTGACGGAGTATTGGCTGTTGCTGAGCGCGGGGGTGTTGGTGATGAGCTGCCAAGAGGCCGGCGTCAGCGAATTCGAGGCCCACAGGAGGCTGGAGGCGGTGGCGGACGTGGGCCAGGAGACCTGGAGATTGGTGCCGAGGCGGGCGATGGCCAGCCAAACCGGTTGCGGCAGCGTATAGAGCGAAATGCCGACCGGGGCGGAAACCGTGGTGGCGCCGCCGTTGTCCGTTGCCACTGCCGTCAACTGATAGGAGCCGGAGGCAGGATTGGTCCACAGCAGGGAGTATGGGCTGGTAGTCGCCTGGCCCAATTTGACGGAGCCCGCGTAGAACTCAACCTTGGCAATCGTGCCATCGAGATCCGAGGCGGTGACGGTCAGCGGCAGAATGGCCGGAACCGTTTCCAGGAAGAAGTTGGTGCCGTCAGGTGGGCTGGAAAGGCTGACCAGGGGCCGAAGGTTGCCGCTGGCTTGGGGGGCGATGAAGTTGGATGCCGTGGTAATGGCGATCTTATCCCACTGGGCAGCCAACGGGTAATAATTGGCCGCGGCGCCAGTGCCCGCCAAGCCATCGTAGAAGACCCGCAACGTAACCGCGGTGCCAGTGTTGGTGGTGTTGAAGCTCCGATAGACGAAGTAACCCTTATCGGCATTGGCCGAGCCATACGTAATCGAGATCTGCGGTTCGCCGGGCACGTCGTTCATGTCAATGACGGTCGTGACGTGATTGGCCGAGTCACCCATGTTCCACAAGTAAGCGCTGAGCACGTAATCGGCGGCGGGCTGCAACGTAATGGTGCGCGAGTACATGCCGACCGACGCCGAGTTGCTGACGTACGCCAGGGCGGCCACGCCGCCGTCCATCTGCACGAGATTGGTTCCGGGGCCAACGAACATATCGGCCTGCCGCGTCCAGCCGTTGGGATTCGGGTAGCCGTTGCTGGCCGCCGGGCCTTGCAACTGGAAGTCGCCATTGTACACCAACTGCACGTTCTCGGTGCCGGGGGTGATGCTGGAGAGTTTGAGCGCCGTCTGTGGCGCCTGCGCCCCGGCCCACCAGGGACAGACCAGCGGGAGGCAGCAGAGAGTCACGGCGAACAGACGCCGACGTCCGAAGGCCGCGGGCCGCAGTCCGAGAAGAAGCTGAAATGTGGCAGAACTTCTCATCTGTTATCAAAAAGCCCGCCCAGCCTTTGGCCGGGCGGGCGTTGTTCTCAAGATTCGCCCGTTATTGAGGCGTCAAGTACACGGCGGTCAGGGTGAAACCGTCCGATAGAACATCTGACCGGAACCCGCCGGGAAGGTGAATGTCACCGGGGCTCCCGTCGCCGCGTTCGTGCTGCCCGTCACGGGCGTCCACGAGGTGGGCGACAAACTGGGGGTGCTTTCAATGTGATACGTGTGTTGCTGTGTTGTCTGGTAGGTGATCGTCACATTGCCGCCGCTGACCGAAACAGCCGTGATCGCTTGTTGTGGCGGGGGCAGCAATACGGCGCTGATGGTGGTTTTGTTCGCGCCAGCGTCATAGAAATAAAACACGTTGGGGCCGCCATTGGCCGTGATCTGGCCGCTGCTGACATAATTGCTGACCGAAGCGACATAATTACCGGTGATCACCACCTTGCCCGTCCCAGCAACGTTCAACACCGATGCGCCCGCGATTGAACCGGGGTTGCTAGCACTCCATTGGCTAAGATTCAAAGTTCCCCCATTGATTTGTGCGGTGCCTGTTCCGCCGCCCCAACCCAAGCCGAACATTTGTCCAACCGACACCGTTCCGCCATTCATGATCAACGTGCCGCTTCCCCCGGTGTTGAAGCCAACCCATAGATGACTCGCACAACTGAAAGACCCGCCGTTTTCAACATCCAGCAGATTTCCGGTTTGGCCGTAGCCGGAGCAGCACCAATCAGCGGCACTGCAAATCAGGCTGCCGCCATTGGTAATGATCAGTGTGCCCCCGCCGCTTTGGTCAATGCGCACAACACCGGCAACCATCGCATTGGTCACAATGCAAGGAATCGCACCAGCGACATTGAAGCTCACATAGGTCACGTTGCCGGGAACCAGGTCGCCGCTCCAGTTGGTGGGATCATTCCACAAGCCATCGGTAACCGGGTTGAGCGCGGGGTTCCAAGCTTCTTGTACCGGCGGGAGATAAAGACCGGACGGGTAGATTGTGGTCGCGCCCGCATTGATGTTGTTAAAATCCACCATCACCGTGCCCCCTCCGCTATTCGTGATCTGGCCGGTGCTGACATAATAGTCCACCGAACTTTGGTGATAACCAGTGAGCACAACCACGCCCGTCCCAGCAACATCCAACACCGAATTGCCCTGGATTGCATAGCTATCATCCCACATGGAAATTTTCAAGGTGCCGCCATGAACCTCCACGGTGCCTGTTCCGCCCTGATAGCCCAAGTAGAGCCCGAAGGCAACTGACACCGTTCCGCCATTCATGATCAACGTGCCCTCCGCTCCCGGACCCACGCCAATGTATAGTAGATTTTGAATACTGACCGACCCGCCGGTTTCAACATCCATCAGTGCGTTGTAGGAGTCGCCGATGACGGTCCAACTTGCGGCACCGCAAGTCAGGCTGCCGCCGTTGGTAATGATCAGTGTGCCTCCGGGACCGGTGTCGCCCATGTCCAGATAACCGGCAAACGCCACATTCGTCACCGTGCAAGGAATCGCATTGGGGACATTGAATTCCACCTCGGTCACGCTGGCGGGAACCACGCCGCCGGTCCAGTTGGCTTTCTCGTTCCACTTGCCAGTGCCGGACGGATTGGCCGCCGGATTCCAAACGACATCCGTCGGCGGGGGGGCTAGAGGAGCGATCGCGAAGAGCGTGGTCTTGCCCGCATTCGTGTTGTTATAGTCAATCCCCACCGTGCCCAATCCGCCATAGGCGGTAATTCTCACGGCATTGGTATAAGCACTCATCACCGCGGTGAGGTTGTTAGGAATGATGACCACGCCGCTTCCGGAAATATCTAGCACCGAGCTGGGCTGAATCGAATTAACCGACGAGATCTGGGACAGGTTGAGAACACCGCCGTCTTGGACGAACACGGAACCCTTGCCACCGGAGGCGGTGCTGGCGTTAATCGTGCCAAGACCGATATTTCCCCCGATGTTGAGACTGCCGCCATTGGTGATATAAATGGTGCCGACTCCTGGGGTGTAGCAGCCAACCCACAAGTGGCTGGTGGCGCGCACTGTTCCGCCGTTAATCGTGAGGATTCCGTATGTGGCGGTGGCTGAGCTAGTGCCGGCGCCAACCTCCAGAACGTTAGTCACATCCACCTCTCCACCCGTGTTCACTGTCAGTTGTCCAGTGCAGTTGTTGTTGTTGCCAACCTGGCATAGGGCTGTCGCCTGAAGCAATCCACCGGCGTCGACCTCCAGTCGGCCGGACTCATCAACCCCCAGTTGAAAATTGTTAATCAGTGGAGCCACGTTAGTTAGAGTAACGAGGTTGTTGCCCCAGTTGCAGCGGATCGTATCGGCTGCGCCGGGCAGGCCACCGGGGCCTCCGCCCCCGGCCTGCCAGCCATAACTTCCGGTGACGGCTACAGTAGCAAAATAGTCGCCGCTATTTTGGTATCGAAGAGTTGCGGCCATCGCCTGACCGGCAACCATGACGCCCAGCAGGGCACACACTAAGATGGAGGTTCTTCTTTTCATTTTACTTTTTTGTTGTGCCCTTGGTTCAGAGCTCGCACGTCGAACCCTTCGTCCATCAGGCGCTTTACTGATAGGTGTTCGGTTATTATTGCTTCCCGCCGCACTTGCGACTCAGAATTACCCGCTCAGAATGCCAAACCCCCGAACTATTGTCGCGGGTGTATCGTGCCAAAATGGGGGGGGAATCGTGCCAAGAATGGCCTTTCCTCCGGGCATTCTGCGGCGCTGGGGGCAGGGCGTCGCAGGGCGTGGCGGCCTCGGCGGCCTTGCCCTCAGCTACTATCATGCCTCCCCTGACGGCTCCGGAGGCCGGAGTTCGGGCGTCAAAGGGTTAGGGTATTTGATCTCTTGCTTTGTCTGCGCTGCCTTGGCATCATATAGGAAAATGTTCGGCTAATGAAAACGATGCGTTCGCTGCCAAACCTCCTGATAGCTCTTGCGCTTTCCGGCTTCGCCACGGGCCGGGGCGCTGACGCCCTAAGCTCGAACACCTCCTTTGTCTTCTCCTCAGGGTCGCCGGCCTGCGATCAGGCTTACAACAAGGCTCGCCGCGTGATCGCGGCGGATGTCAAAGACGGGAAGTTTCTCGCCGGCCAGAACTGGGCGCAGGTCTGGACGCGCGACACGTCCTATTCGACGGAACTGGCTTGCGCGCTGCTGCACCCGGATGTGGCCAAAACCACGCTACTGGGATTGACCCAGTCGGTGGCGGGCATCGGCGAGTGCTGGTATCAGGATCGCTGCGGCCATTTCGCCGGCTGGCCGAACCTGACCGACGCGATCGTCGGTGCCGCCGGCACCTGGTCGTTGTACCAGGTTACCGGCGACCGCGAGTTGCTCCGGCCGCTTTATGAGCGCACGTTGCGCAGTCTGCAACGGGCGGAGCGGGATGCCTTCAACCCGAAACTCGGGCTGTTCAGCGGCTGCTCCAGTTTCATGGAATCGGATAGCGCTTATCCGAAAGCCTACGCCGACAACGGCCCCAAGCTGGCCGGGACCTTCGCCTTGAGCACCTGCCTGCTTTATTATCGGGGCTATCTGGTCGCCGCCAACGCGGGCGAGATTCTGGGCGAGGATGTCCGCCCCCTGCGCCAAAAGGCTGCGCGGCTCAAAGACGCTATCAATCGCCATTTTTGGCTGCCGGAAAAGGGCTATTACGCTTACTTCATGGATGAGCACGGCGCCTTAAATCCCCGGATGGAAGGCCTGGGCGAGGCGTTCGCGATTTTGACCGGCGTGGCCAACCTTCGCCGCGCGAAGCAGATCCTCGCTGACACGCCCACCACGCCCTGGGGTTTTCCCTGCCTCTGGCCGCAGTTCGAGGAATGGAAGAGCTACCACACCGATTTTGCCCACTACTATCACAACGGCATGATCTGGCCCTTCGTGCAAGGTTACTGGGCCTGGGCGGCCGCCTCGGCGAAAGATGAGCCGACCTTCGCACGCGAACTGGATGCCCTGATCAAGCTATCCGAGAAAAATGAAACGTTCATGGAACTGTATCACCCGGAGGACGGCGCTCCGGATGGCTCACCCCGCCAGTTGTGGAGCGCGTCGGGATTCTTATCCATGATCTATCACGGGCTGTTCGGTCTGAACTTCGAGCCGGACGGCATCCGTTTCGCGCCGGTGGTGCCGGCCGCATTCACAGAATTGTCGCTTTCTGAGGTCAGGTATCGTGAGGCGCGGTTGCGGATAACCGTCCGGGGCAGCGGAACGAAAATCCGCGAGTTCAAGCTCGACGGTCAAAAGCAGCGCAAGCCCTTTTTTGCGGCAGCCAATCGGGGCGAGCACCAAATCGAAATCGAGCTGAAGTGAGCCATGTGATCTCAACTGGTCGGCCCGACCGAGGATCTTTTGGGGTAATCTCCTGGCGGCACGCCGAATTGCCCCCGGAACACGCTGCGGAAGTGCTTCAGGTCGGAAAACCCGACCGCATAGGTTATCTCGGTGATCGTCATCTGAGAAGTGATAGCAGGAGTGAGCGCCGCGTAGCGCGTCGGCGAGCAGACCGATGACGGGGTGTTCGCGTCCGTGAAGCGCCGGCCCTCGCGCGCCAACCGATCAATGTTCGGCGTGCGGACGAGGTTGGTCGCCGCGTGCGTAGCAGTTGACGCTGCCCACACCGAGGTCATCGGCGAGGAGGAAGACGATGTTGGGCTTGCCGGCAGTCGCGTCCAGCGCGGCGGCTACCCTCAGGAACAGCAGACTGGGAAATGTTTTCATGGAGTTTGCTCCGGGGCTTGCCAAGGAACTCTACCGCTGCGTCAAGAACGGCCAGGAATGCGCCCACGTCCTCAAGGCCTGCGGTGCCCGCAACTACCAGGTGCAGTTGCAGAAGGAACCGGCCCAGATCCACAACTCCGAGATGTGGCGCGCCGGCGCGGCGGTGCGCGCCCTGCGCCGCAAGGAACCGGCTCGGACCATTGCCAAAGACACCAAGGGCGTGGGTGGGCGGCAGTCCAACTGACCGCGTTTCGCAGCTCGTCTTTGTGCCAGGGGCAGCCTTCAGGCTGCCCCTTTTCAGTTATCATGGCGCTGATTGGCGCGTGACGATGGGGACGTAACCCACCTCCAGACCCTGGGGCGGCGTCACGAGCAAGGCCGGATCAAGTGCCACCAGCGTCCCGCGACTGGGAGGCGCCACGTACTCCCGGTTGATCGGCCAGTGCGCGTGGAGCTTCTCCACGAATGCCTGCAGCTTGGCTTTCTTCTCTTCGCTCCAGGCGTATTGCTGGAAGGAAGGTTGATCGACGAAACGGTACCAGTGGTAGGTGACCACGGAACCGTCCACCAGCCTGGCAGTGAACGGCCCGCGCACCGGGCCGGGCCGGCTCCAGGCGCCGGTCATCGGCGAGGTGTAAGGGACTCCCGGCGTGGCCCGCGCAAACTCCTGTGTCAGGAGCTTGGTTTCCGCAGGCACCTCCGCCGCCGCCACTGCCACGCGTTCATCGCCGACGTGCTTGTAGTATTGCGGGAACAGGCCTTTCCGGCTGATGTCGTTGGTGAACCATTGCAGACCCCATACGTTACCCTCGAAGACTTTGGTGTCAAAGACGCGCTCCACACCGGTCATTTTCTTGCCGCCCTGGTCGAAGCGCGTGGTGCGTGTCGTCAGCTTGGGTTTCCAGGTGCCCTTTTCGTCGAGTCGTCCCGAGCAGGCTGGGCCGCCATCCCGCCAGGCCTTGAAGGCAGCTTGCAGGGCGGTCTTCGAGTAGTAGATGACGTCCTGCACAAGGAACGCGCGGCCTTCGGCGTCCACCGGAAATTGGAGCTTGGGTATTTTCGAATAGGCCACTCCCTTGGCGTCTGTGCTGTCGAAGCGTGGGACGGTGTTGATTTCCATGGCGCCGCCACCCATGTTGCCCGGGCGCGCGTCGAGCCCGCGTCCATAAATGAAGGGGTAGTTGAACAGCTTGCCGATTTTGCTCCAGGTCTCCGGGATGTAGAAGGCCATCGGCCCCTTGAAATTGGCGGCGCTCAAGAAGCAGGTCCAGCTCTGGTCGCCGGTGGGCGGATCGCCGGTGGTGGCATCCGTGAACGGCAAGGCCATCCAGGTGTAGCCAAGAAACTCGCCGTTGGGGTTCCCTTGGAACGGCAGGGCGTCGGGGGGGATCAGCAGCCGGTTGCTGAGCTGGGCGATGCCCAACCGGTTGTCCGGCAGGGCCTCGTTGCTGTAGAAGAACGACCACCCCGGCGATCCGACCTCGTAGTCGTAGCACTGCGGCGTGGCGTTCAGGCTGAACTTCGGCGGGCCGTAGCGGAAGTGGTTGCCCGCCCAGTAGCCCAGGCCACCTTCCAGGGTTTGGAACACGCTGCTCCAGGTGGGCCCCCGCTCCTTCCATTGCCGGGCCAGCGTCCCCTCCGGAGCCAGCGGCTTGTCTTTGTTGTCCGAGTTTTCCGGAGTCACCCACGAACTGGGCAAACCAATCTGAAATTGGGCCAACGGCTGGTCAATCAGCGGCCAGACCGCAGCGTAGAAACCCATGCCGACATTGTATCCGGAGCCGGCCGGGGGCCGGTCGTGGGTGAAGCCGATGTACCCGTGCAACCCCTGGGAATGCGGCGTGACGGCGCCAGCCCCGGAGGTCTGGGCGTTGGGTTTGTCTTGTCCGGCACAGAGGCAGGACAGAAGAGCGAGCATAGCGACTGGGGCGAATGTTGTCTTCATGGAGTGTGCTCCGGGGCTTGCCAAGGAACCGCACCGGCGCGCTGGATTTGTTGGCGCAGCGCGGCGGCGAGTTCGTTAAACATTTTGCGGTTCTTCGCGGCGAGATCGGTCGTTTCTTGCGGGTCGGATTTCAGGTCGTAGAGTTCGAGGGGCTGGAACGGATTGTCTTGAAGCAGCTTCCAGTCATCACGCCGGAACGCGTCAATCGTCTTGCCGCCGTAGGCGGGCCCGCCTTCCCGGCGGACGAAGTATAGGTCTCGCTTGGGCGAGGATTGCTCCTTGCCGACCAGGGCCGGCAAAAAGCTCACGCCATCAATCCCCCTGGGCGGCGTGACGCCCGCCGCTTCACAGGCGGTGGCAAAAATATCCATGGTCAGCGTCATCCGTTCCGTGCGGCTGCCGGGGTTGATCACGCCGGGCCAGCGGGCGGCGCCGGGCACGCGCAGGCCCCCCTCATACATGTGTTGTTTCTCACCACGCCACGGGCCGTTGTTGGCGCCGTTGGCGAGCACGCCGCCGTTGTCGCTGGTGAAGATAACGAGCGTGTTCGTGGCCAAACCGGTCCGGTCGAGCGTGTCCAACACCTTCCCGATGCCGGCATCGAGATGCTCGATCAACGCGACGAGTTTCGCCCGCTTCTCCGTCATGCCCGGCTCGCGTAGCTTCACCTTCTCCAACCATTCCGGCGGCGGCTGGATCGGGTCGTGAGGCGCGTTGTAGGCGAGGTAGAGAAAGAATGGCCCGCCGACTTTGGCGCGGTCAGTCAGATAATCGCACGCCCAGCCGGTGAACACGTCGGTGGCGTGGCCTTGCGGAGCGATGACCTCCAGGTTGTGCCGCATGAAATTGTGGCCGTGGCGCAGGTGTGTCCAGTAATCGTCCATCATGTCGCCGAGAAACCCGTGGAAGAAGTTAAACCCGCGCTCGGTCGGCGTGTTCGGCGCGCCGATGCCGAGGTGCCACTTGCCGACGAGCGCCGTGTGATACCCGGCCGGCTTGAGGCGTTGCGGCAGCAGACTTGCGTCCGGCAGAAGATAGCCCCACGAATCGGAGGGCGTCTCCTCCCGAATTACGCCGGGCACCCCAACCCGGTCGGGATAACAACCGGTCAGCAATGCGGCCCGCGACGGTGAGCAGACACAACTGTTGGCGAAGAAGTTCTGGAACGTCATCCCCTCGCGGCACAGCCGGTCCATCTGCGGCGTCCGAATATCCTTTGTCCCGAACGCGCTGTAATCGCCGCGTCCCTGGTCGTCGGTGAGGATGACAAGGAGGTTCGGCTTGGTGGCGACCGCACAAGCGAAGGCCACGAGGCTCAGGACTAACACGGGGAATAGTTTCATGGCGCCTAACTTTCTGATTTGGTTTCTCTATTGCTGCGAGCCGTAGGCTTTGGGGTCGTCTTTTGCCGGTTCCTTGAGTTCGGTCCGCAACCGCTTCACTTCCTGCATCAGGTTCGTCTGAACGTCCGCATAGGCGGGATTGCCGAAAACGCTGGCCATTTCGCCGGGATCTTTTTCACGATCGAAGAGTTCCCAGTAGTCCACGTCGGGCCAGTAAAAATGCGACAGCGTGTACCGGTCGGTGATGATGCCGTAATGCGGACGCACACGGTGCGCGCCGGGGTATTCGTAATAATGGTAGTAAAACGCCTTGCGCCAGTCGGCGGGCGTGGCGCCTTGGAGCAACGGCATCAGGCTGCGTCCCTGCATGCGGGCAGGAATGGGCAGGCCGGCGGCTTCCAGGAAGGTCTCGGCGAGATCCATATTGGATACCAAATCCTTGTTCACGCTGCCGGGTTGGATGGTTCCCGGCCAGCGCATGAGCAGTGGCGTACGCGCGGATTCCTGGAAAATCCAGCGCTTGTCGAACCAGCCGTGTTCGCCGAGGAAGAATCCCTGGTCGGAGGAGTATAGGACGATAGTGTTGGTCGCCAGGCCGGTGTCGTCGAGGTATTTCAAGAGGCGCCCAACACTGTCATCCAAGCCTTTGATGCAGCCAAGATAATCGTGCATGAAACGGTTGTATTTCCATTCGGTCAGCGCCCTGCCGGTGAGCTTTTTTTCCAGGAACGCCTGGTTGCGCGGCGCGTAGTAGGCATCCCAGGCTCTTCGTTGTTCCGGTGTGAGGTCGGGCGGATCGGTCAGTTTGCTGTCCTCGTTCACGCGCAGTGTTTTGGCAATGGTCATGTCCTGATCATGCTCGGCCAGGCCGCGGCCGGAGTAATCGTCGAACAAACTGCTCGGCAGCGCATAGGTGCGGTCATGGTCGAAATCAAGATCGCGCAACGGCGGTTCCCAAATGCGGTGCGGAGCCTTATGCCAGCAAAGCAGCATGAACGGTTTGGACGGGTCGCGCCGTGTCAACCAGTCCAGCGAGAGATCCGTGATGATGTCGGTGACGTACCCCGGATGCTTTGCCTTCTGGCCGTTGCGAATCATGTCCGGGTTGTAATACTCACCCTGGCCCGGCAGGATTTCCCAATAATCGAAACCGGTGGGCGCGCTAACCAGATGCCATTTGCCGATCATCGCGGTCTGGTAGCCGGCTTTTTGGAGTAGTTTGGGGAAGGTGGTTTGGGAGCCGTCGAAGCGGCAGTTGGAAAGGTTGTATAAGCCGTTGATATGGCTGTAGGTGCCGGTGATGATGGAAGCGCGGCTCGGGGCGCAAAGGGAATTACAAACCAAACAGCGGTCGAACCGGACGCCCTCGTGTGCCAGCCGGTCCATATTCGGCGTTTGGATCAAATTTCGGGACTCCCCATAGGCGCTGATCGCCTGCCAGGCGTGATCGTCCGCCATGATGAACAAAATGTTGGGACGGCTGTTCGCGCCGCGACCGGTCACGGCCAGAATCAGAACCAGGACGAACGCGAGCGCCCAGACAGGAACTTTTTCATACTTCTTCATACTCGACTCTTACTTAGTGGTCGAGTGGAGCGGAGGCGCGACCGGTTTAGACCAATGGCTTCCTGTGTTTCTGCCCTTTCGAGCATCGTGGCAAATGGCCATCAGGTCCTGCCCACGTTTCCCCCACCCCCTCTTACCATT
>Ga0182021_10006161_pt1 | contig 14245 bp, 17 predicted proteins | sample 612E3MmetaG_FD_120493 | JGI IMG/M metagenome (GOLD analysis project Ga0182021, IMG submission 120493) | Permafrost microbial communities from Stordalen Mire, Sweden - 612E3M metaG (Illumina Assembly) | ecosystem: Environmental > Terrestrial > Soil > Wetlands > Permafrost | place: Sweden... | reverse complement strand
TCTTGCCTGCAGCCGCCTTTCCAGGCGGCTGGACCCGCTGGAAAGCGGGTCCGCGGGCTGGATAGCCCGCCCCACAAGTTCAGACATAATCGTCATTCTGCATGCCGCACTACACTAGCAGTCGGCGCGGACCGCGCCCCTACCCCGGGGCCGGCAGCCGCCCGCCCCAGTCCCCGCGGCGCCATGGGCAGCGAGCGCATTCGCTGTGCCCCGTGGCGTCGAAAATGGCATTTCCCAATCCAAGGCGCCGATCGCCCCGCTACGAGCCGAACTACAGGCTCAACGGATTCACCCATCGCAAACCGTCGAATCGCGCAAAATCGCCGTCGGTCGAGCAGAGGTATAGTCCGTGCTCGATCGCCAGGGCTGCCAGATGGGCGTCGGGAATCAGTTTCGCCCCACCGCCGAGCCGCAGCAAGAGGCGTCCCAGGATTTCCTGGTGGCGATTGCCCGGCAGCGGTACCCATGCGTTGCGGGCGCTCAGCCAATGCTCCACCTGCCCCCACGCCACGTTCACCGGCGCGGGTCTCTCGTAGATGCGGGGGTTGGTGACCACCCGCATGAAGCCGAGTAGGCACTCCCACGGAAGCCCCACCCGGGCGGATTCGCTCAGCTTCCCATCCAGCCACTGAACAGCGGTCTCGTGCAAAGCAGCTCCGCGGTCCCAGGCATAGACCAGCAGGTTGACGTCGACCAGAATCATCTCCCGGTCCCGCTCCGTTCCACTTCATCCAGAACTTCCCAGACGTTGTCCAGGTTGGGAAAATAGCAGCTCCCCAGGTCTACCGGCTGCGTACGAAATGCCTGGGTCTCGGCGGGCGAACTCAATCGTGCCAGACCTTCCCGCAGAGCGTCGTTCACGACCTGTTTGAAAGTGGCATCTCTCGCCTTCCGCATCTGTTCCAGCAATGCTGCGACATCGTCATCCAGGCTCAGCGTCGTCCGCATACATCAGAGCATAACATGATTGATGTGTTGATGTCTTCGATGACTCCCCAGATTCCCCACGGCCGCAGCAATCCCCATGATGGGGCACTCCCCAGTGACCGCAGACGTCTATTGTTTTCAGAGCGATTCGAGCGCACGGCCGACGCTTGTCCAGGGTGGACGCCCAAGCTGGCCGCGACTCGAACAGTCCCATTGTCCGTCGGTAAACAATGCGCCCTCAAGCTGGACCGATCAATACTCTTCGGGATTTGTTGGTCGGGACATTTGAAGGGTCTGCTGTTAGAAGCCGAGAACGTCGGTGCACATTTGGTCGTAAAAGGCGACCCGATCAAACCCCGCCGGGTCTTGCGAAGGAGGCACCGCTGGCGTTCTCATTCCGACGGGATACGGGCTCTTGAAGGAGTAGTGCCCGGCGTTTGGAATGACACGATGTTCAACAAGTTCCTGGTTGCGCACGCCGCTTTTGATGATCGCGCTATGGCCAGCCGGCATGTGCACCACGCTGCCATTGGCAAGTGTCTTGTGCCCAGGAATTTCCAGATCGTCCTTCTCCCCGGTCAACATCGGAATCGGAATGCTTACGCCGTCCAATGCTCCATCTTCAAGGAACCACGCCGCCGCTGGCGCGAGCAGAACAAGGGCCTTGACCCGCGCATCCGGGGTGACATCGATCGGCTCTGCCTGCTTACCTTCCGTCTCCCAGGGAAATGCGGTCGGGCGACCGCCGGCGATAGCCAAGGCGGTATAGCCACCGAGCGAACGCCCAATCACGCCAAGCGAAGCCGGCATGAGGATGGAGTGGAAGAGTTCGCTTTGATAGGCCCAGTCAGCCACGGCGGAGAGATGTCGAGGCCGATTCAGCAGGTTGGCCTTCGTGCCAGCCAGGCTGTCGTCTGTTCGGCTGTTTCCCGGGTGTTCTGGTAGCGCGACAACAAAGCCATGCCGCGCCAGGTGTATCGCCAACCCTCGGTGCAGCATGGGCATGCTGCCCGTTCCATGGGAAATCACCACGAGCGTTTGCGAGCCCGGTGCGATTTCGCCTTCGCGAGCGATTGATTCGGTGAACGGACCGAGCACCTCGGGAAGCTCGCTGGCTAGGCTGGGGTAGAATACCGCCGTTCGAAAACTGGTGCCAGTTTCATGGTCGGAAACCGTTACAGAGCGGTAGCCAGCAGATGCCGTCACTCACCAAGATTACAACGGGGAGCGGTGTTGAGGAGAACTGCCTGCTGTACAGCAAGTTGGATCGCTAAACCGGGGTCGCCCGGCAGTCCCCGCCTGGGCCTCATCTGCGAACTCCAAATGCGAAGCGCTTCCATGCGTGCTTGACAGACCAAACGCGATGGAATAACATTGTTATTACTATGCGGGCTATGCACGTGAGCATTCGACAGATCGGCAACTCCCAAGGAGTCGTCATCCCCAAACCGGTACTGGCGCAACTGGGTTTGGACGCGAAGGCAGGAGTGGAAATGACGATTGAGGATGGTGCACTGGTGCTGCGCAATCCCGCGGGTCGGGCCCGCGCAGGTTGGGCCGAGGTTGCCAGGAGTATCGCGGAAGTTGGCGAAGACGAACTCGTAATGGGCGAATTTGGCAACGCTGAGGATTCGGAGTTGGTCTGGTGACGCGTGGAGAGATTTGGCTGGTGAATCTCGATCCCACCGTCGGGAGCGAAATCAGGAAGACACGCCCGTGCATCGTGGTGTCCCCGGCCGAAATGCACGATCGTCTTCGCACGGTAATCGTCGCCCCCATGACCACGGCGGGTCGCGAGGCGCCGTTTCGGATCGGTATCAATTACGGTGGCCGAAAGGGCCTGATCCTGCTCGATCAGGTTCGCGCAGTGGACAAGACCAGGCTCGCGAAGAAACTGGGAATGGCCTCGGCAAAGACGCTCACCTCCACGTTGAGGACGCTACAGGAGGTATTCGCAGAGTGAGGTTTCTCCTCTGGTGTTGGCTCCCCAGTCTGGACACGTTTCTGACTCTGGCGGGCCAACTGGCACTGTGATCGAACCTGTCAACGCGTAATGTTTTCAGAATGACCGGTGTGGGTCGCGCCGCTTGTCCATACCCGGCCCCCAGGTTGGACACGTCTCGAACTCGCCAAGCCGGACGGCATAACATGCTGTCTTCAAAACCGCGGCCAGCTCAAGTCGGCGCCCCTCCGCGAAATATGTCATATTGGACATAGGCGACAGATGGCGAACCTGGGGGACAAGCCGCTGGTCTGGTTAAAGGGCGAAGTGAAAACCCCTCCGTTCGGCAATCCAGCCCGTCTGGAAGCTGGGCTGCTTCTCAGGCGGCTCCAGCAAGGGCAAGGGTTGAGTCTGCCCCATTCGCGACCAATGCCCGTGATCGGTCGCCAGTGCCACGAGCTACGAATCGGCGATCATGACCAAACGTGGCGAATCGTTTACCACGTCGCGCCGGATGCGATCGTGATTCTGCATGTCTTCAGCAAGAAGACCCAGGCTACACCGGTTCAGATCGTAGAAGTCTGCCAAAAGCGCCTGGCTGCCTACTCGCGAGCGATTTCGGATAAGGAGCACACATGAAGCGTGTCAAGAAGCAGCGTTTGGAACGAGCCGGCTGGGTGGTTGGCGACAGCGCCCAGTTCCTGCAACTGAGCGTGGAAGAGAATCGCTTTCTCGAATTGAAGCTGGCGCTCGCCACTGGAGTCCGCGAACTTCGCGAACAAAGGGGGTTGACGCAGGCTGCGTTGGCGCATCGGCTGGGATCGAGTCAGTCGCGCGTCGCCAAGCTGGAAGCAGCCGACCGCTCGGTGTCGCTCGACTTGATCATGCGGTCGCTCCTCGCCATCGGAGCCACCGCCACCGACATTGCCAAGTGGATCAAACGTGGCGAAACCGCCCGGGTTGCCTAGAGACGTTCTCCCCTACGGCCTGCTCATCATGGGCGATTGGCTCGCGCTCCATACGCGCGGACAAAGCCAGAGGTAACGGATGCGTATGATACTGAAAATCATACGCAGCGCACTCGGTCGTCCTACCTACGCCGGATCGGACGCCGATCCTTCTGGGTCTCGTCATGATGACGAGTCGAACCGTTCGCCGCGCTCGGGCCATCCCGCGCCGGCCCTCCGGAAAATCCACGAAGCGCGCCACGGATTGCTCCGCCTCGCCCGCGAAGGCCACGTCGGGACGAAACTCGTCTACGGCGGAGGCGATTTCCGCCGCTCCGACGCGGTGGTATCGCGCCGCCGCATCCATCACCCGCACCTCGCAGCCCCGCGCCAACAGCGCCGCCGCCACGTACTGCTGCCCCAGCAGGGGCTACCCCAACTGCTCCGGCGAAGGCGGGTTGATCGGCAGCACCCGCGTCTTGGTCTACAGGTTGATGTGTGGTCCCGGCAGAATCGTGCCTCCCACCACCGGCCCCACCGGGACGTATGGTGGCGCAAAGGTCGGAACCGGGCCCCTGCCCATCACCAGCGCAACGAATTGCGAACATTTCCACATTTGCAGGGACAGTTGCAAACCCGTCGCGATGCTGTTGAAAAACTCCGTGTGATAGGCCATACTGCCATGCAGCGCCCCGCACATCGCCATCTGCAGGTTTTGCACCGAGGTGGCCATCGCGTCGTGCGGAAGCGCGATGAAGGGGGTCGGGACGTTGGGCGTCGGCGGTGCCATGGGGGCCGGAAACGCGGCGAATGTCGGGTACCACGGCAGTCCGGGTACCGTCACGCTGTTGGCCAGCGCCGACCATTGGCGCTCCATTCCCTTGGCGACCGCGTCGCGCACCTCGGCTTTCCATCCCGCCCAGGCAGCTACGGATGGGGCGCGCGCGATCAACCAGTCCAGTGCCGGCCCCTTCAGCCGGCCACCATTCGCAGTCACCGCCTGGATCTGCACGTCCACCAGTCCGGCCGTCTGCCGGTACTGATTGAAGCCGAACTCGATGGCATCGATGATGCCGTCAAAGAGCGCGGTGTACAGATCGTGCGCGCTCTTCTGGTTATCCACATCGGCCTTGGAATTCGAGGCGGCGCGGAATAATGCCGGCGGGAACGCCATCGGGGTTCCCGTGGCAGGCAGGCCGGAACTCCCGCTGGAACCGGCTGCCTTCTCCGCAAAGGCCGCCGATGCCCCGGCGCCGCTCGTCGAAGTCATTATCTGGTGGCCCGTGGGCTGCGCCGTATCTGCGCCTGGGGAACCCGCGGATGGCGTACTCGCCACCAGCGTGATGTGGAAACTTCGAAACTGCGCTTTGGCGGTTTCCTTGGCCATGACTCCCAGCATGAGGTTGGGCATTTGATCCTCCGACAGCGGCTCCCGTGAGAACCCGATTCCTGAACTCAGTATAGCGTGCTCAACTCTCCAGCTCGAAGTTCTTCGTGAGAATCGCCGGACCATCTGCCTTGCGTGTCCAGCGGCCACTCCCGACGGAATAAGGACCATTCCTGGACCGTGTCCGCGACCTTTCCGAATTGTCACTCGAAAGCTGGCTCGAAATGAAATTTATGAAAATCCGTCCTGCCTGGTTGCGAAAGGTTTGGCGATGATCCGAGGCGCCGGCAGTGTTCGCTCCGATCGGATGATGGCGACACCTGGTATGCAGATACCTCTCAGGTGGACCTGCTTCCCTACCACGCCGACGCAGGGCTTAAGCAGTCCAGCGACGAAACGCAGCTTTTGAGTCGACGTTTGGCCTCATCCGGCGTAAAACCCAGTTCCAGGAAGAGGTTCGCACCCGGTTTTGTCAAATGGCGGATTTCGGTGTCGATCTTCATTTCCTTTCCTTCCTCACATTGCACACGGCGCGATGGCACGCGGCGGCAATCGCCCTGTCGTGCTTGCTGGTCACCTGAGTTGCGCCTGCGGGTGCAAGTCAAGGTGCGCGATGACCGATGCTCGGTGGACGATGACCCAGCGGGGTGTAGCCGGCGCTGTCGACAGAGAACGCCGAAGTTGGACAATCGCATTCCTGGGGGCCCAGGAATTTGGCTCCCCGTCGTGGACACGTTTCGAACTTTGGTGGCCTATCCACCGCCGGCGGTTATAGCCGCTTTCCAGTAGATTCAACCACCTGCGCCAGGTTAATGGATCCAGGGCGGATCGCGGGTCGTCAGGACTCGAACCTGACAGGGACGGTTCCGAAGGGTAGCGGCGCGTGCTAAGCGGTTGTGTTTTCAGTGTGCGCCAGAAGCCTTTGTCCAAGCAGTACCGGGCGCATTCTCCCGGGAGTCTTGCACGGAGAGGCTTGCTGCCGCAAAATCGTTGCCGTTGTGGTATGCCTCCGACCCCGCCCTTCGCACCCCGGCGCTCCTCGTTTCATGAGCGGCGGCCCTTGCGCCGCCCTCCTCATGGCTTGCAGAAAGATCTTTGGAACTGATGGAGGGATTTGAACCCGCACCCGAACCATGACGACCGATGGCCGGGGGCGGGGCGCGCGTCCAGACATTGTCGGCGCGTCTCGCCGTAATGTTCGCAGAAGCAGAATAGGTGCACGGACTGGCCAATTACGAATTCACGGGAGCGGCATCCACTCTGTCCACTGGGACCATTCTTCAAACACTTACGCGCGGTGTGTGTCCACTGATCCCACGAAATAACGCCTGAATCTATTGGCATTGCCACCAGTTTTGCCACCATGAGTCTACGGATGTCGCCAGCTTTCGCCGGTACGAGCTGGCACGAAGCATCGGGCTCGCGGGGATCCCCTTGACTGTTCGGCGCACCTGATCAATTCATCACAGGTGCCATGCATTTCGACCAATCGCCCTACTTCAACATGACCCTCGAGGCCTGTCGTCGTGCCGGTGGCGTCGGCGGCCGTCGATCCGGGCGCATCCGCCGCCTCCGCAAGGATAACCTGTTGCCCGTTCCGGACGTAAACTCGCCGGAGCCGCCGATCGAATCGGCAAGCCAGGCCATCGAGCGCATCGATGCATTGTGTCCCTGGCTGGTCGGCTGTGAGCGCCGCGCTACGCGATGCTTATAGCGGTTCCAGAGACGATTCGGACAGGTCGACGCCGGCGCAGATGGGCGGACCGCCAGGTGGCCACACGTCTCCCTCCAGAACAGACACCATAGCTCCATCCGCGGCAACTCTTCGCAACGTAGCTCCTCCGCAGGGGAACTCCGCAATGCCGATATGTTGGCTCGTCCCGATGGAGCGTCGTGTCGAGCGCGGTGTTGGGGTCCCCGCAGTCCGCGAACCACGCGTCCTGAAACGTCGCGAAATGACCCCAGCAGTAACCCTCGACACAAACATACCGAGCCGGGTTTCCAGGGACATTAGATAAGCATTTCGATAACATGCCTTAACGGCGCGATACCAGCCACCCTTCCGGCGCGGGGGGTCTCCACTGTTGTCGATCATCAGAAAACGTAGTTTTCTGAGCTTTGGCCGATCATAGGGAGGACCGGCGACAGCATCCGCGCCGAAGGCGCAATCATCCGTCCGATCATCCGTGGAGTATCGTGGTGAGAGTTGACCCGGCGTCATGACAACGGACTGTTCTATTGACGGCCGTCGCCCGCGCAGGTGTGGTGACCCCAGTTGCAACGCGGTGTTTACTCTCTGTCGTAGCTGTGACCGGGCCAGCGTTATTGCAGCGCGGCCTGTAGGAAGCGAATGCGGCAACAGCAACTCCTGGCGGCGGGCCGCCGATACCAAGCCTCGGACGTAGGCAGGGTGAATCATTGCCGTCGCCAGCAAGACTATCGACAACGTCAATGTCGCCCCCGCGTGACGCATCAGGGTCCTGTTTCGATCACTACCTCGCGGCCTACAGGGCCCGCCAACCTCGCTCGATGTGTCGTTTGTGGCCGCGAGATTCGTTGGATCAACCCGTTCTACTGGCTTTCGCGGCGTAGACGGAGAGCCCGGCCCCGGTCGCCAACCGGCTAAGCGTCCAGATTTCTACGTTTCCCGATGATTTGGCGGATGCGCGGGGCTTCTCCTGGAACATGGTCGGCGGGTTGACGGCCATGATTCCTTTCCAAACATTACTATCAGGCACACGGAGAAGGTGAAGTTCGCGCGTGGTTCACGCCCGCATCAGACCATACTTCAACATGTCGCCATCGCCGCCTGCCGTCGCGTCGGTGCCCATGCGACGGCCAAAATGGGCCGGCAGCATCAACCTGAACAGATTTCGAACTGGAGGATGGTCAGTGGATTGGCGTCCAACTCACCTAGTAATCGGGCATAATAAGGTGAGGACCATGAACCGCATGCTCCAACTCGGTGATGCACAGGTCGATGAGACCAAGCTGTCGGATCTCTGCCGGCGGTACCGCGTCTCGGAGCTCTCTTTTTTCGGGTCCGCGGCCCGCGGCGAGATGCGTCCCGACAGCGATATCGACGTAATGGTCGAATTTGACCCCGGTGCGCGCATTGGGCTCCTCAAGTTCGAATCGCTGAGTGAGGACTTGGCAGCTTTGGTCGGGCGCAAGGTCGATCTGGTGACCAAGCGCGGCCTTAAGCCGTGGATACGCCCGCACGTTCTCAAAGAGGCCCGCGTCATCTATGCGGCATGAAGTCTCGTTTTTGAGAGACATCCTCGCAGCTTCCAGCAAGATCGAGGGGATCGCCGCCGCGACATCAGAGGGGTCTTTTCTCCGCGATGAGGTTCTGCCAGCGGCAGTCCTGCACCATCTGACCGTGATAGGCGAAGCCATCAACCGCCTGTCGCCGGAACTCCGGGAGCGGCACCCGGAAGTGCCATGGCAACAGATCGTAGCAGTCCGCCACAGGATCGTGCACGCCTACTTTGATTTGGATTGGCAGATCCTTTGGAATGCGGCAACGGATGACGTTCCGCAGCTACGCAGGCAGATTCACCTAATACTCGAAAGTGAGTTTCCAGAATCGGGTATTGCCTGAGGTTGTCCATTGACGCGACCAGTCGAGCAGTGGCCAGGATTGCGCGGCCGGGCGATGGCCGCGAGTCCGTACGACGGCAATGTGGCGACAAATAAGGCGGAATTCGGCGGCGGACCGCCCTATTCTGCCTTATCCTCTGGTGGCGGGCCAGCGGGCCGAACGACCAGACAAGTCCCAGCGGACTCGCGGGACAGTTTTCCAACAGAACCAATCGCTTGCGAGTGCGTAATCACCGTGGTGGCTTCCTGCGAGGTACTCCGGAGAGCATGCAAGAGAGATGTTATCGTTTTTGTGCCGAGTACAGAAGACGACGGAGAGAATCGCGCCTTGTATTTTGGCCAGATGAACCGCGCGGGCGCTGCCGAGCGCCACAAGCCTCGATCCTAGATGTCCCAATTGTGAGTGTAGGTCGTCTGCTTTTCCGCCCATTCGCGAACGATTGAGACGAAATTGACGCCGTCCACGATCCCGGCGCTTTTGTCGACGTTGCGCCACAATTCGCTGAATGGGGTCTCGCGCTGTTGGTCCTTCTGTTTCCGCGAGGAGCCGTCGACGAACCGCAGCACCTCACCAACGGTAATCGCCTCCGGAAGCCGTGCCAGGTGGCAGCTGCCAGCCACGCCCCGGTGCGACTACACGAAGCCGCCCTGTTTCAGCGACGATATAATCGACTCCAGTTTTCTGGGGATCTTTTGCCGCTTCGGCGCGCTTCCTGAAGATGTGGCCAATGACGCCGGGCGGCGGGCCCCAGCGGTGCGAGGCGCTGTCGTCAAAACCCTGGTCGAGAGAAGTCAGAGTGCCTGGCGTGAGCTCGGAATAGCTGAAGACGTGGGTGGCCCCGCGAACCTCGGTGTGGCAGGACCCACCGGCGCCGGCCGATCCCTTGTAGAGTTCCCGGTCCACCCGGACCCAGGTGAGTTCGCATCCGGCTTCCCGGCTCAGGCGCTCGTGCGTCAAGGCGCGGAGCTTTTCGGGCGTCGCGCTTACCAGGTCGGCAGGGTTGGCGATGCGGTAGTCCCATAGCGTCGCCGCGCCGGAAGTTCCTGCATCCAGGACGAGCACGCGCTGTCGGTAGGGTTGTGCCAACTGGCCGTCCAGAGCCTGCTCCAGGTAGAAGACCGGCTTCCCCGCGAAGCCGAGGCTCTCGCCATCGAGCGCGACGATCGTGAGAACGGCTCGCACATGGCGGTAGGGGGTGCCGCGGGCTTCGTCGTCGCCAGCCTGTCGAAAGGTGTCGTAGGAGCCGGGAAGCCATCTGGCAAAGTCCGAAAAGCCGGCGGGCTCGGGGGCTGCTGCACGGCCGAGGGAGAAAGCGGCTACCAGGGGGAAGAAGTACCGGGTGACTCTGTGCACCATATTTGCATCATACCCGATAGGCTTACGGTAGAATCGCTTGACATTTCGGACTGGAATGGACTATTCTCTATCGAGATGTATACGATTAGACAATTTGAGATTGTCGCGCAGAGCCACCAGTGCTCGTCGAGTCTGTGTTGCCGCCGCCCCTGAATTCCAGGTTGTCTTCGTCCCCAAAACCAATATCTGAATGGAGTCAATGTGTTGCACTTGTACTGGAGTTTTCTGACCCGATTGCTCGTCTCGGCCGTTCTACTGCCCGCGGTGGTCACTACCGGTGAACTGCCGACCCGCAAAATCCCCAATCTCGGTCCCTCGGCGGAGTTCTACTTCGCGCCGGACTCCTATCGCATCATCGGGACCGCGAAGCGGGATGGTGACGAGACCTATCACGTCTATGTCGCCGACCTGGACGGGCGGGACATACGCCGCATCAATGATCGGGGCGACGATGCCTGCTCGTTCTTCTTCCCCAATGGGCAGCGAGTGGTCTGGACCTCAACCCGGGACCATCCCGAACTCGACAAGGGCGACTACTCCGACCCTCAACGCTACCCGCAAGGGGCCGAACTCTACAGTTCCAAGCCGGACGGGAGCGACCGGCGCCGGCTGACGGACAACCAGCAGTACGACGCCGAGGTCTCGGTTTCCGCCGACGGCCGGTGGATCCTGTTCGGACGGCAGACGGCGGGGAAACTCGACCTGTGGCGCATGCGCCCGGACGGCAGCTCCCAACAGCAGATCACGCACCTGAACGGCTGGCAACCAGGTGGGGCGCAGTATATGCCGGACAGCCACACGATCCTCTTCCGTGCCTGGAAGGTGGAGGACGAGAAGGCAAAGAAGGGCGGGCTGCCGATGACAATCTACACGGTGCGGGACGACGGCAGCGGTCTTCACCGGGTGACCACCGACGAGGGGACCAACTGGGCGCCATACCCCGCACCCGACGGGCGCCACTTTGCGTTCGTGAAGGTGGTACCGCCGCACAACTACGAGATATACCTCGGGGACCTGCAGTCCAGCGAGCAGGTGCGGCTTACCGATAACGACGCGTTCGACGGCTTTCCGGCCATCTCGCCGGACGGCAAGTGGTTGTTGTTCTCGTCGTCGCGCGACGCGTCGGCGGGCTCGCGCAGCCTGACGCAATATGTGATGGATATTTCGAGCCTGGGCGTTGGCCCGGCCGGGAGGAAATAGAGCCGTGATGACGTTCATAGAAAAGCACATGAACCGGGCCAGCGTGGCTACGCTCGCCGGTGTGGCCGCGCTTCTGTCGGCACAGATCCTGGGCGCGCAAACCTTCCGGGGCGGCATTCAGGGCGTGGTTGTGGACCCTTCGGAGAGCGTCGTCCCCGGGGCACAGATCAAGGCGGAGAACGCGGCCACCGGGCAGGTGTACGCGGCCGTGGCGTCGGGCGCGGGTTCCTTCCTGTTGGCGGATCTGCCGCTGGGGGCGTACACGGTGACCGCCTCGTCAGACGGCTTCGAAACCGTGAAGGTAGCCAACGTCCCGGTGCAGGCCGGAGCGGTGTACGGCATCTCGCTGCGGCTGCCGATTGCGGCCGCGGGGACCACCCTGGAATTGACTGCGTCGCCTGTAGCCGTGGACACCGTGACCACAACCGAGACCTCGGTCCTCGAGACCAGCAGCGTACAATCCGTGCCGCTGAACGGGCGCGACTTCACGCAACTGCTGGCCCTCAGCCCGGGTTACTCCGGCTACACGGTCGGGTACCTGGGGAGCCTGAACGGGGCGCGGCCCAGCCAGGTGAACTGGCAAATCGAAGGGGTGGACAATAACGACCTGTGGCTGAACACGTCGGCAGCCAACCAGGGAGGCGTGGCCGGTATCCCCGGCATCCTGCTGCCGCTGGACGCGGTGGATCAGTTTTCGCTGGTGACCCAGGGCGGGGCCGAAACCGGGCGGAACCCGGGCGGCACGGTGAACCTGGTGATCCAGTCCGGCGGCAACGCTCTTCATGGGACGGCCTACTATTACAATCGCAACGAGGCGCTGGCGGCCGCATCGCCCTTCCTGCCGGTGGGCGCGAAGAAGAACGAGCTGCGTAACCAGCAATATGGGTACTCGGCCGGCGGGCCGCTGGTCCGCAACCGTACGTTCTTCTTCACGACATTCGAGCGGCAGTCCTTTTTGATCGGAAACCCGTCGCTGGCCACGGAGCCTTCCAAGGCCTACCAGACGCTTGCGCGGAACCTGCTCGGCAGTTACGGGGTGCCGGTGAACCCGGTGGCGCAACGCCTGCTGGACGGACTGTGGCCGCAGGCGGCGCTCACGGGCGCCGCATCGCCGGGCAACTACGCCAACCCGGGGAACCAGAACGGATACAGCAACAACGGGTTGGTGAAGCTGGACCACGCTTTCTCGCAGAACCAGCGCTTGTCGTTCCGCGGATTCGTGGGTGCGGGCACCCAGACGGCCCCCACCAGTTCCCAACTCTCGCCCTACTACGAGGTGGGGCCGATCCACGTTCAAAACTGGGCGCTGGTTCACAATGCCGTGTTGACGCCGAGCATCACCAGCCAGACGCTGGCCGGGTACAACTACTTCAAGCAGACGTTCGCCGACGCCAACACCGGGTACCTGCCGGCGGCACTGGGCCTGAATACCGGAGTAACGGACCCGTTACTCGCCGGCGCGCCCAACATCAAGATCGGGGCGTTCGACCAGGTGGGCGTCACGCCGTTCTCCGGCCGCAAGGACATCACCTGGCACGTGGACGAGGCGCTTACCTGGGTGAAGGGAAGACACCAGGTTCGTTTCGGCGGGGAGCTTCGCCGGTCTAGCATCGACGGATTCTATCGCACTGGCCAGCGCGGATCGTTCACTTTCAACGGCGGACGCGGTCCCTGGGCGGGCACGTCCGTGGACGGCTACGTCGCCTCGCTGGCCGACTTCCTGGCAGGCTACGTCTACCAGTCCAGCATCACGCTGGGCGACGCTACCCGCAAGGTGGACGTGAACGGCTACAACTTCTTCGTGCAGGACAACTGGCAGATTCGCCCCTCGCTGACGCTGAACTACGGGCTGCGCTATGACTACACGACCCCGCTGCACAACGATGCGCAGAACCTGTCGACCTTCGTTCCGGGACGCGGCATCCTGATCGCCGGCAAAGACCTCGGCACGGTGTACCCGGCCGACAAGAAGAACTTCGCGCCGCGCGTGGGCCTGGCCTGGCAGCCGGGGCGGAACGGCGGACTGGTGCTGCGCGGGGCGTTCGGCATCTTCTACGACACGGTTCCGGTTTCCTACTTTATCGCGCAGAGCCGCGTGGCCAATGGCGGCCCTCCCGGTCTGCACGCCAACCCCGTCGGGAGCGCGCCGGTCGGGACGTATGCGCGCAACGGTTACACGCTGCCGCTGGACGGCTCGGCGGTATTTCCCACCGCCATCTCGGTCACCGGCTCGTCGGTCTACAATCTGGCGGCGGTCAGCCAGGACTTCCGCACGCCGGCCACCTACAACTTCCGCTTCGATCTCCAGAAAAGCGCTGGCACGGCAGGGATTCTCGAACTGGCCTATGTGGGCAGCCTCGGCCGCCACCAGGTTTCGATCCTGGACATCAACCAGGCGGCGCCGGGCAGCCGTGGCGCCGCAGCCACGCGCCCCTTTTATTCCCAGTACCCGAACTACGGGGTGATTAACCAGATCCAAAGCACCGGCTCATCCAACTACAACTCGCTTCAGGCCGGCTTCCGGACGGCCGGATGGCGCGGCCTCTCCTCGCAGCTCCGCTGGACATGGTCGCACTCGCTGGACTATGGAACCTCGCTGGCCCTGCCGCAGGATAGCCGCAATTTCGCGGCCGAGTACGGCAATGGCACCTACGACCTGCGGCATAATGTCTCGGCGGTGCTTCTGTACCAGGTACCCAGATCCCGGCGCCTTCCGGCCCGCGCCGGCGCCGGATGGACCGTGAGCGGCATCGCCACGGTGCGCACCGGAATGCCTTTCGGGCTGACCTCCATCCCCGAATTCAGTTTCACGGGGGAGAACACCAGCCGGGTGAACCGGGTTGGGGATCCGTATGCCGGGCTCTCGCATCAGGTGGTGAATC
>Ga0182021_10006160_pt1 | contig 14245 bp, 11 predicted proteins | sample 612E3MmetaG_FD_120493 | JGI IMG/M metagenome (GOLD analysis project Ga0182021, IMG submission 120493) | Permafrost microbial communities from Stordalen Mire, Sweden - 612E3M metaG (Illumina Assembly) | ecosystem: Environmental > Terrestrial > Soil > Wetlands > Permafrost | place: Sweden... | reverse complement strand
CTATCTCCTCCTTTCTTAAGGCCGGGCCCTCTTCCCGGCCTTTTTATTTTCTATTCTATCCACCCTCCCCCCATTACCGCATCTTCATCATAAAAAACAGCAGCTTGCCCGGGCGTTATCGCCATTTGGGGTTTAAAAAAGTCTACCCCAACCCTTCCTTCAGATAGGGGAGTTATTCGCGCTGGGCTCTCTCGGTGCTGATGCCTGACCCGAACGTTAGCCTCCACGGGTTTATCCAGTGACTTTAATGAAACCCAATTTATCTGGGACACTATTAGTTCTTTGCGAAAAGTCTCTTCCTTGCTTCCGACTACTACGGTATTGGTTGTTTTATCCAGAGAAACCACATAAAGCGGAAATCCCCTTGAAATCTTTAGTCCCTTTCTTTGTCCAACTGTTAAAGAAAAAATCCCCTGGTGCTCTCCCAAAATTTTCCCTTCGGTTGAAACAATTGACCCTTTTTCATTTAAAGTTGGGAAACGGCTCTTAATAAAATTTTTATAATTATTATCAGGGACAAAACAAACTTCCTGGCTCTCCGGTTTGTCGAATACCTTAAGACCAATTTCCTTTGCTTTTTCCTTAACTTCGGCTTTAGTCATCTCCCCCAAGGGAAAAATCACTGACCCTAGTTGATCTTGACTCAACGCAAAAAGGAAATAAGATTGATCCTTCCTTGAGTCTTTGCCTTTTTTCAATAAAAAACGACCCCTAATATCGTCGTGAACCATCCTTGCATAATGTCCGGTAGCCAAATAATCTGCTCCTAATTCCCGCGCGCGGGTTAAAAGGGAACCAAATTTAATTTTCTGATTACACGCAATGCAGGGGTTGGGGGTTCGGCCTGAAAGGTATTCTTGACAGAAAAAATCAACTATTTCTTGTTCAAATTTCTTTGAGAAGTCAAATACAAAATGGGGAATATCCAATTTTTGGGCCACTTCTTGAGCAAAATTGATTCCTTCGGGAGAAGCGAGGTTCGTTAAATTTAAAGTTACACCAAAAACTTCGAATCCTTCAGCCTTAAGCAAGGCCGCCGCTACACTGCTATCTACTCCCCCACTCATAGCAACCAAGACTTTTTTCTTTCTCATTTTTTACCTTTATTAACCAATGGAAAAACGAGGTTTTTCGATATATTCATCCTTACATCGGGGACACCGGGAAGGAGGCGTAAGGCGGTCTCTTTTTGTAAACTTGAATCCACAGTTTTTACAATAAGATGGTTCTATCAGAAATTTTTTTGGTTTAATCGAACTTCTTATATGCTCCAAGTGATAAGCAATTTCTTTCTCTTTGATGCCCAATTTTACTGATAACTCAAGGGCGGACAATGCCTCTTGGCCTAACATTTCTATAATGCTTTGCCGAATGGTTTTGTTCATTTTCTTTAAAAAAAAATTTACCTGAAATCAGAGCCGGATCAACGCGTCAAAAGATAAAAGCCTCTGCTTTTTCTTTTGGTTTAACCTTAAAGTTTTAACAAGCCAATTTTTTCGATCCTACCGCCTTTTTATACCAGCGCTCCGAAATTCTCGTTATCACATGTTCCGTTCCTCCCAATGTCCCGTGGGGCTTCATCGTCTCTATGCCCAGAATACATTCGCCAGATATAACGTCAAAAATTCTCAGTAATTTTATATGGACTCCCAAAGGGAGTTAACCAAATTTCTACTAATTTCTAAATACTTAAACCGAACCGAGGAGTCATGAGAAAACACTTCTAAGGTGATTCCCTCTTTATAGTCTATGGATTTCAGAGCCTTGATCGCTCCCTTCCAATCAATACTTCCTACTCCTAGGGGCATATGGTGGTCACCCGACCCGCGATTGTCAGAAAAATGGACATGAGCAATTTCCTTTGGAAATTCTCGACAGAATACCATACCGTTTTCTTCTCCGATATTTCCATGACCAAAATCGAGGTGAACTTTAATATCCGGAAGATTCCTCAGAATCCTTCTGAAAGTGACAACGGAGTCAAAAGGCGCGGTAAAATTTTCTAACACCAAGGTTAAACCGAAAGACTGAACCGCCTCTAAAATAGAAGATAACGCCTCGATATTTAAATCAACTAAACTCCTTTTCATAGTAATTGGACAGCAATAACAGGGGTGGATGTTCATAATTTTAGCACCCAATTGAGCAAATATTTCAGCGCACCGCTTAAACTCCCCAAGGCATGCCCCCCGAATTGACTTAATAGGATAGGCATAGGGAATAACGGGGTCAGTGTGCCCGACAACTGAAAGACCATAATCTTTTAATATTTGTTTTGATGCCATGACCTCGAGATGTTGAGCATGCGGGGCTTCTATGGTTAGGTCAATAAAATCATAGCCTGCCTCACCAATCGTTTTGATTTCATCAATGATTGGAATCCGCGGATTGTTCATTATTCCGATCTTCATTGGTATCTCCCTATGATTAATCTTTCAATTTTTTAGAATCTGGATAGATCGCCACTGGAATTGGGTGTTATTTGCCCCGTTAGAAAAGCGCCGTGCGGCAACACTGGGTAAAATTAAAAATTCTTACACTTTTCACTCGGGGTAAATGCCCCGTATGAAAGTCTTCTAACGGGGTTTGCTTAGGAATATTACTTTTAATAATATATAAATAATCAACCAAAGTGCAACCGAAGTTTTCCCCCTTTCTCAGCGTTAGACCTCATAAAGCTTGGCAAGAAAACGGAGAAACTTTAAAAGCCATCAACAAAAAGCTGGTGGGCCTCCGAATTAGCAACAGTATTTTTTTGTTTTAATTTATTGTATTGATTTTTAAAGTTATTTTTAAGGAATTGCGATTAACTTTTCCTTTTTGCTTGACTTTCTTTTCTTTTTCCTTTAGAAATTTATCAATACCTGCCTTAACGTATTTTTTCTTTCCAAAAATTTTTAAATTTTTCCATATAGATTTATCAAAAGGGAAGGGAGTTAACAGTTCAATGTAATAAGGTGTTGTGTAAACTTTGAAAAAGCTATCAGCGCAATTATCTAAATAGAAAAAGAAAGGCAACGATTCATGGTAATAAAAAAATTTTTGAGACTTCTGCTCCTCCTTATATGTGGTCTTTATGTTGTTTGTTCTGTTGCTTTTGCCGAGGATGGAGATAGAAAGCCAAACTGTGCTTTTACGTGGACATTCTATTCTAACTATATTTGGCAAGGACTTGAGCTAAATAATGCAAACCCGGTTTCCCACCCCTCAAATTCAAAAGGATATAACAAGGGTGTGAGCTTTACTCCGTGGCGAAACTTTGACTCCGGGTACAGCGACTCAATCCCTTGGGGCAATAAAGAAACCAACGGGATTCTTGCTTACCAAGATAGTTTTCCCCTCACTAACCAGACAGCCTTAAATTGGAGAGTTGGGTGGTTCACCCATAATACTAATGCCGGAGAAAATAAAAAGGCATTTGCCGGGATTGGTTTAAATACTTTGTTTTCCCCTGATGCCAGTGTTTGGAAAGGAAGCGAGTTTAAACAAGATGCATGGACAATCAACTTGGCTTTATCCCAAAATTGGGATTTAAGCAAGTATTCGTCAAAAGCAGACGGCTGGACTCTTGGTCTTGGCAGCGGGGTGAGCTACTCAAGTTTTGATAATGTTGACTATAATGATTTGCAAAATGCAAATGTATGGGCCGGCCTTAATATCCCTTTCAAAGACGGGGTTTCCCTTACTCCCTCCATAAACTATTCATTTCCCATAAATGATGTAAAAAGGGACATACCTGGAGAGGGGAACTTTAGGGGCCTCGATTCCGGCTTTGTTTTCGGTAGAGTTGACCTTAAATTTCCCTTTTAATTTAAACCTGCCGATTTGCACGGACCAACTCTAGCAATCTGGAAGTAGCCGATACTTGTCTGCGCCCACTTAACATTTTTCCCGACCTAGAAAAGCGGTGGAAGAACCCTTCACTTCAGAAACATGTTTATGGAGAGAAGGGAATTTTTTGTATAAACCTTCTTAATTGACTTCTCCGCACTGATGCTCAGATTAGATAACCTTTACTTTTCAATTGGTGAAAAATTATCAAAAATATTGCGGGTCTGAAAAAGATGAGACCAAATATCAACCGGGTGAGCGGCAACCGAGTATGCCACCGACACCAAATCTGACCTCGCTGCCGAAAACAAGGCCGGGTGATTTATTTAATTTACATTTAACTAAATAAGATAGAGGGTCAATGATTTCCGCAAAATAAAATAGGCCAGATTGCCAAATAAAAAGGTTAAAGGCTTTTTATTTTGCGAAGGGACGTATAAATCTAGCGGGGTCTTACAGGAATCAATATAAACACTGTTAGGTTACTATGAGTGCGGAACAGGTAAGAGAAAAGGAATTTTTCCCGCGGTAAAAAACCAGGGGCATGAGAACGCGTGGTGTTTAATAATGCTTTTCATTTTTTCCTTGCTGCCGTATGGATGAGGAGCTTACTTTGTGCAGATGGGCTTTTCTTTTGTATGGATTAATTTTATGGCGCAATATTCCCCGCACATAGTACAGGTTGTTCCATTTTTGGAAGGGCTCCCCTCCCAAAGGTTCCGAGCGGTTTCCGGATCAATAGAGGTATCAATCTGCCCCTGCCAATTTAATTCCTTGCGGAACCGAGCCATCTGGTTATCCCGTTCAATTGCTAAAGGTATCCCTTTAGCAATATCCGCAGCATGAGCCGCAATCCTGGTCACAATCACTCCCATGCGCACATCCTCTACCGTAGGAAGGCGGAGATGCTCGGAAGGCGTAACGTAACAGAGAAAGTCCGCGCCCACTGAGGCGGCCAAGGCTCCCCCGATTGCGGAAGTGATGTGATCATACCCGGGAGCAATGTCAGTAACCACCGGTCCCAAAACATAGAAAGGAGCTTCGTGGCAGAGCCTTTTTTCTAAAAGGATATTGGTTTCAATTTGATTAATCGGGACATGCCCTGGGCCTTCGATCATTACCTGAACGCCATATTCATGAGCGCGCTGAGCAAGCTCGCCTAAAAGAAGCAGTTCTTGGATTTGGCCTCGATCAGTGGCATCAGCAATGCACCCAGGACGAAGGCCATCGCCCAAGCTCAGAACCAGCTCATGCTCCGCAGCGATTTCCAACAAGCGATCGTAATCTTCAAACAAAGGATTTTCTTTATTATTATAAGCCATCCAGGCGGCTAAAAATGATCCCCCTCGACTGACCACATCCAGAAGCCGTCCCTGGCGATTAATCCTCTCCATTGCCTGTCTGGTTATGCCGCAATGAACCGTGATGAAATCCACTCCTTCTTCAGCCTGTTCCTGGATCGTGGAAAAAATATCGCCCGCGGACATCTCCACAATCCCTTTCTTTCTTTTTTGAATGGTATCAATTGCGGTTTGATAAATCGGAACCGTGCCAATCGGAATTGATGCTTCTTTTAAAACCGCCTGGCGAATCTCTTTAATTGGCCCGCCAGTGCTTAAATCCATAACCGCATCCGCTCCCGCCTTAATCGCCACCCGCAGTTTTTCCAGTTCCACGTTAAGATCAGCATGAGCTTCTGATGAGCCAATATTGGCATTCACTTTGGTCGTAAGGTGCCTGCCGATCCCTACCGGATTACCATGCACGCGGTGTTTGTTTTTACAGATGATCACCCTTCCCGCGGCAATCTCGTTACGGAGAAGCTCCGGAGAAATCCTCTCATCTTTTGCCACGTGTTCCATTTCCGGAGTAATTTCTCCGGATTGAGCTCTTTTTAATGTTGTTAAAGAAGACATAATGCTTTATTTACAACCTCCTCAGGGTTTTTCCCAAAAATTCTAATCATCGGCTCTTTACCTGCGTCTCCTAAATCATAAATAACATCTGGAATAGAAGCGCATTTCTTAAGGATAGAACCAATGCCCCACTCTAAACTCGCTCCTTCTTTAAGTTTTATTCTATCAGGTTCTTTCCGACGATCAAATTTTTTAATGTTCCAGCTTTGCTCTCGGCACTTTTGGATAATCTCCCTTGAATAACGAATGTTCATTGCCGCTCGGTAATCAGGGTTAAAATGCATCGCCGTTAAAATGATGTTGGCAACATGCTGCGATCCCCCAGGTTCAGGAAAAGAAAAGACATGGATGCTGTCTTTAAAGCGAATAATCCGGCCCGGAAAAGCAATAACATCCTCTACCGATTTTGCCGAAGGAAGAGCAAATCCTAAATTGGACTGAACTTCCGGGATAAGCGAGCCTGTTGGATAGCTCTGAAATTTTTTTATTGCTCGCTGTAATGCTTGAATCGCACGGTACATTTCTCCTTCCCGCGCAAAAGAAGCATAGGGATTTATCGGACCCCTTCCTTTCCCCAAGGGAATAAAATCCGTTATCGAGGCTGTGATAAAATCTTTAGCCTTTTGAATTGCCACCCGAATATCCGGATTTCTCGTGAGCTCAACCGCAACTGCAGTGGCAAAAGTGCATCCTGTCCCATGAGTATGAATTGTATTAATCCGGGGAGAAGAGAAATGGAGAAACTCCTTGCCGTCAAAAAGAACATCAACCGCCTGCCCCCGAAGGTGTCCTCCTTTTATTACAACGGTTTTCGCACCCATCTGGTGAATTTTTTTTGCGGCTTTTTCCATGTCTTGGACAGTTCGAATTGCACGGCGGGAAAAAATTTTTGCTTCCGGGATATTGGGAGTTACGATCGTGGCCAAAGGAAGCAGCTCCTTGATAAAGGCCGATTGGCCTTCCTTGGCAAGAAGAGTAGCCCCCGATTTTGAGACCATAACCGGGTCGAATACTTTGATCGGGATTTTACTTTTTTTTATTTTTTGGGAAATGAGCTTTATAACTTTTTCGTCCCAGAGCATTCCTGTCTTAATTGCATCCAAGCTGATATCCGAAACCACTGCGTCCCACTGGGAGGAAATAAAATCAAGTGGCACCGGATGGATTCCAAAAACCCCCTGAGTGTTTTGGGCGGTCAAGGCCGTGACCACGCTCAGGCCATACTCTCCCAGTAAAGTAATTGTTTTTAGGTCAGCTTGAATTCCAGCTCCTCCAGAAGAGTCTGAACCGGCGACCGTTAAAATTTTTTTCATGGGTCAAAACCTTCAATTGTTATTATTCTGCGAAAAAGATTCGGTATTTCTTTTGGTTCCCCGAGGGATCACGCAGGAATATTCTCCGCAAAAATGGTCAAGGTTGGTTAACTTTTTTTATAAAAAAACATTTTAACAAAATCTTTCACTTTATACAATGGTAATCTCGTGAGCACACAAGTTTCTTCTTTTCTTAAGTATTTTTGCAACCGGAGAAATTTTAACGCTGTGAGATGTAAAAATTTCATTGACGAGATAGAGATATTTTTTTAAAGTATTACTTTGAAAACTCATTACCTGTGATTTAAAGTAACATACTCGTTTTTCGTCTGAATTTATTTTAGAGGACTGGAGTTTTTCTTATGGTCAAAGCGTTATCCGAAAGATTTATCCTTATTATTTTCTCGATCATCGTGCTTGCAACAGGTTGCCCTGGTAAATCCCAAGCCAAAATCAATGCCAACGAGTTTATCTCCGCCAAGGCTGCATTTTTAATGGATGCAGACACAGGGGCTATTCTTTACCAGAAGAATCCTGACCTCCGTTTGCCTCCGGCCAGCACCACCAAAGTCATGACCGCGATTATCGCTTTAGAAAATGACCAACTCGATTCAGTCGTCTGCGCCACAAAGGATGCAAGTCGCGTGCAGCCCTGTAAAGTCGAAATTCACTCCGGGGAAAAGTGGCGAATGGATGACCTTTTGCGCTGCACCCTGCTGAAATCAGCTAACGATGCCTGTGTCGTAATCGCTGAAGGAAGCGCCGGGTCAATTTCAAATTTTACTCGGCTCATGAACCTTAAGGCAAAAGAAATTGGCGCCAACAATACTCACTTCAGCAATCCTCATGGTCTTGATCAAAAGGATCACTATTCTACCGCCCGGGACCTTGTCTTGATATTTAAATATGCAATGACGAACCCTACGTTTCGGGAAATAGTCCAAACCGAGTCGATATCTATCCAAGGCCCCAACCACCGACTGATTTATCTGAGAACTCACAATAGGCTTCTGGGCAAATACGAGGGAATGATCGGTGGCAAAACCGGCTACACGTGCCGTGCCAAGAAATGTTTTGTTGGAGAAGCACAGCAAAACGGGAAAAAGCTTTTGGTCTGTGTGTTAGGCTCTCAAAATCACTTTAAAGATGCTTCGCGCCTGCTCGACTTTGGATTTAATGGAGAAGGAACAAACCAGAAGGATAGTGTTGTGAAAATTGCCCAACGCCCAGAAATCTTAAAAAAAGAATCTTCACCGGCGATCTGCTCAACCCCAAGTAAAAAAGGAGGATATGTCCTGCAGGTTGCGTCGTTTTCCGACGCGGAAAAGGCGCTGGGCCTCAATCAGACGCTTGCTGATAATGGATACCCATCATTTGTTGAAAAGACCTCTTCAAAAAGTGGAGCTATGCGCCATCGAGTCAAGGTTGGGTTCTATCAAGATTTATCAAGCGCCCAGAAGACAAAAAAATGTATCGGGAAATATTTTGGACTTAATCCCATAATCCTCCATCAGGGGATCCATTAGTTTCTTAAACAGCCCGATTAGACAACACTCTAACAAATACATGGCTTCTTCCTTCATGATCATCTCTGACGCGCGCCGCTATTGCTGCTTCTTTTTTTCACAAAATTATGAGTAACCACCAAAAGGAAAAACCTGGTTTCCTAAAAAAAATTTTTGTCCTTTCTTTTTTGGCGCTGCCTTTTTTATTGGCCATCGTTTACGAATTAAAAACCAATGAGATAGAAGCCACCTTTTTTTCTTGGTATTCCCAAGACATAAATTGGGAGCTTAACAAAGGGAAAAGCAACCGCATTGTTTTCCCTCTGAATGGCCCTTATGACATCACCATGGGTTATTCCCGGTTGCCGGATTTTCAAAAACAACTTGAAGATACCGGCTATGTAATCTCCCGTCAGGCCCGACAATCCCAGAAAATCCAATCCTTGTTGAGCAAGGGGATTGCGACTCCCTATGATAAAAACCTCGCTCCTGGCCTTCGCCTTAATGACAAAGATGGCTCGCAGATATACTACGTTAACCTCAACACCGAACAATTTTCTTCATTTCAAACAATCCCCCCCTTGCTGGTAAAACTTCTGCTTCGCCGGGAAAACCGGGAGCTTTTAAACTATAAGCGTCCTTTTTTAAACCCAGCGATTGAATGGGACCGGTTTGGTTTAGCCTTTTTAAACTATGTGGATGAAAAACTTTTCAGGTCTTCGGGCGGGATGGGCGGAAGCACCTTGGCTACCCAACTAATAAAATTTAGACACTCAAGCAAAGGAATGACCAGCACTCCTACGGATAAGCTTAAACAAATGGCAGGAGCAAGCATCTGGGCCTATCGGAAGAATCCTAATACTATTGAGGTGCGCCAAGAAATTGTCAAAGAGTACCTTAATGGAATGCCGTTGGGTGCAGCTCCGGGTTATGGGGAAATCAATGGAATTGGCAATGGGATGTGGGCCTGGTACGGCAAAACCACGAACCAATTAATATCCGACCTAACCCTTCCGGAAACAAGCCACGATAAAATTTATCAAAAGGCAAAGACCTTAAAAGAGGCTTTTTCGTTAATTATTGCCACCCGCTATCCTTCTTTTTACATGCAAAATGGCCCGGCGATCTTGAACAAAAAAGTAACGAGTTATTTTCGCCTTTTAGAAAAAGATAGAACCATTAGTCCTGCATTAACAAAAGCCGCCCTTACTATCCCTTTAACATTCAACCCCGGCGCACCCTTTCCACCCCCCATTTCTTTGCTGCGTCGAAAAGGGATGGATGCTCTGCGGACAAACTTGCTTGATCTCTTGGGCATAAAAACCCTTTATGAACTGGATCGCTTAGACCTTACGGCTGATACAACCCTTGACTTCGAAACCCAGCAAAAAGTCAACACCATCTTGAACTCCCTTTATGACCCGAAGTTCTTAAAGGAAAAAGGGTTTATATCTCCTTATCTTTTAAACACCGGTGATCCAGGAAAAGTAATCTACAGCATCGCCCTTTTTGAAAGCCGGCCTGGGGGAAATTTTTTGCGGGTGCAATCCGATACGCTCAATAGACCGCTCAATATTTCTACCGGTGTAAAGCTGGAACTCGGCTCAACCGCCAAGCTTCGCACCCTGGCTACCTATCTCATGGCTATTGATCATCTTGATGATTACTTTTTCACCCAAGGCTCCTCCGCGCGAAAACCGATTACGGACATGTTGTCAAATTGGGTAGCCGAGTATCGTCTTCTGCACCCCAAAGCAACCCGAGAAGAGGTGCTGAAGGCCAGCCTCCAGAGAGAGTTTTCTGCCAACCCTCATCAAGCCTTTTTCACTGGCGGCGGATTACATATTTTTAAAAATTTCAAAAAGGACCAAGACGACAAGACCTACACCATTGGGGAGGGGTTGTGCCAGTCGGTAAATTTAGTCTTTATCCGGCTCATGAAAGAGGTGGTAAATTATTATATTGCCGAGCTCGGCTATGACAAAGAAAGGCTCCTTTCCGATCCAAGCGCCCCTGAACGAAAACCGCTCCTGAAGGAAGCCGCGGCATCAGAGGCGGTTGAATTCCTCAAAAAATTTTACCGGATCTATCAACCTAAAAGTTATGCTGAGTCTTTGGATCTGCTCCGCCAATCCCAAAAACATCCTCTAAGAAACTGGGTGCTCCTCTACTTAAAAGAAAACCCCCCGGCTACTTTTAACCAATTAGAAGCTCAAGCCAAGGCTCATTTCGGGGAAAATGCCATAAACCTCACGCATCTTAATAAGCTGTTTCGCGCTTATCGGGGAAAATCCTTTAGCCTCATGGATGAAGCGTATTTGCTCGGCAAACACCCCTTGGAGGACTGGCTCATCATTTATTTAAAAGACCATCCAAGGGCACCCTGGACGGAAGTGCTGGAAGCAAGCAAAAAAGCCCGGGAACTTTCTTCTTCCTGGCTTTTTAAATCTTCCTTTCAAACTGCTCAAAACATGAGAATAAAAACCATGCTGGAAAAAAAGGCCTTTGCAGAAATTCACCGCAACTGGAGGTCGTTAGGATACCCTTTTGAATCTCTCGTGCCCTCTCTGGCCACGACCATTGGAAGCTCAGCTGATCGGCCGGCGAGTTTGGCTGAGTTGATGGGTATCATCCTCAACGAAGGGGTTTTTAAGCCTTCTTTAAGTATCCAGAGTTTACACTTTGCTCAAAGCACTCCCTATGAAACTCACTTTATCAAATCCCTGTCTTTTGGAGAAAAAGTCATGCCCCCTGAGGTTGCCCGCGTTTTAAAAATGGCTGTAAAAAACGTGGTTGAGAGGGGTACCGCCCAGCGGATTAAAAATACTTTTGTAAACCCTGACGGCACTCCCCTTGAAATAGGAGGGAAAACAGGAACCGGTGATAATCGGTTTGAGACTTTCCGGCGCAACGCAGATGAAGTAGAAGTCACAAGCTCAAAAATTCTCTCTCGCACCAGCGCCTTTGTTTTTTTTGTGGGCCATTATTTTGGCATAGTTACTGCTCATGTCGAAGGCCCCGAGGCTTCAGAATATGAATTCACCAGCGCCTTGGCAGTTCAGGTGCTCAAAACGTTATGGCCAGCCCTAGAGCCGCTTTTCCAAAATGAAGCTCTCCAGACAAGTTAAGTGATATTGACAGGATTGATACTTCAAAAACGAATGCCTTAGGTAAACACCTCTCCTTGACTTGACAATCCACCACATAAAAAATATAATTATAGAAATAGAAAAAATAATAATCAGGAATCCAAAGATTTTACTGTCAAAGCAAGAGAAGAGGGGTGCTTAGGGGGCTTACCTATTTTGTATTCACAGAAAATGATCCCTTCAAAGCTGAGCTAAATTCTTTAGGGGCATTTAAAGAGTTACCGCAAACCTATTCAGGGAGGACCCATGTTACTCATCGAAGACCTGCAGGTTGAACTTGGCGGCAAATCAATCTTAAAACATATTGATCTGGAAATCAAACCGGGAGAAACCCACGTTCTTTTTGGTCCGAACGGTTCAGGTAAAACCTCACTGCTTATGACCATTATGGGTTACCCTCAGTATAAAGTGATTGCCGGGAAAATTGTTTTTAAAGGAATTAATATCACAAACCTGCCGATAAACGAACGGGCGCGGTTGGGAATTGGCATGGCCTACCAGCGTCCTCCGACGATTCATGGCCTAAAGACCCGTCAAATTGTCAAACTCTGCGCCCAACACGAAGTGGATGAAACAGATCTCGCCAATCGAGTCAACTTTCAAGACTTTTTAGACCGGGACGTAAACGCCGGCTTTTCCGGTGGAGAAATTAAGCGTTCCGAGCTGCTTCAGATCATGGCCCAAAATCCCGATTTGATTCTTCTCGACGAACCGGAATCTGGGGTTGACTTGGAGAATATGGTTTTAGTGGGCAAGACTATCGCAATGCTCCTGGAAAAGGATGGCAACCATCCGGCGAGTAAACCTCGCGCACAAACGCGGCGCGAACGGCAAAAAATGGGGTTGATTATTACCCATGCCGGCTATATTCTGGACTACGTTCCTGCCGATAAGGGACAGGTACTCTTCGATGGAGTGATGAGTTGCTCGAGTAACCCTCGTGAAATTTTAACCTGCATTGCTCAAGTGGGCTATGAGGAGTGCGTGCAGTGTATGATACAAAAGAGTTAAAAGAAAAAGCGACAGGTGCGGTAGCGAAAAAAGCTGCGCTTGGACCCGACATAAGCCTCGATCAATATACCCAGACTCTTGTTCCGCATGAGTACCTCACTGATGAGGCGCTCCGCCAGTTGCCGCAGGAAGTAAAACAGCGGCTGATTATGGCGGGAGTCGATGTCCTGGAAAAAGATCGCAGTGGCACCTACTTTCAGCAAGACACCTCCGTAGTCCACTGTGATACTATGCAGAAAGGGATAGAAGTCATTCCCATCCGCGTGGCATTGGAAAAATACGATTGGGTCCGCGACTACTATTGGAAACTGGTTGCTGTTGATGCTGATAAATATACCGCTGCCGCTGAACTCGAATTACATGACGGGTATGTTATCCGTGCGCTTCCGGGAATTAAGTCTACCCATCCGGTCCAGGCCTGCCTCTATTTGGATAAAGAAGGCCTCCAGCAAAACGTCCACAACCTCATTATTGCCGAGGAAGATTCTGAGCTTCATATCATTACGGGGTGCTCCACCGCTCCCCATACCAAGCGCGGCCTGCATGTGGGAATCTCTGAGTTCTTTGTGAAGAAAAATGCCAAGCTTTCCTTTACCATGATCCACAACTGGGCAGAGGATATGTATGTGCGTCCCCGCTCTGTAGCCCGGGTGGAAGAAGGAGGAATTTTTTTAAATAACTACATCTGTATGAAGCCAGTTCGTTCCCTGCAAATGTATCCCACCACCCACCTAGTAGGCAGAGATTCTGTTGCCCGGTTTTATAGCATCATTGTCGGTAGCCCTGGTTCGGAATACGATGTGGGCGGACGAATTTTTCTTAAGGAAAAGGGGTGCCGGGCGGAAATTATTGCCCGAGCTATCAGTAATGGTGGCACCATCATTTCCCGCGGTGATTTGATCGGCGAAGTCCCCGACATTAAAGCTCACCTTGAATGCCGCGGCTTGATCCGCAATGGCGGGCTGATTCATGCCATTCCTGAGCTGCGAGGTTTGGTGGATGGGGTAGAGATGTCTCATGAAGCGGCGGTGGGAAAAATCGCCCAAGAAGAAATTGCTTATTTGATGTCTCGCGGCCTGAGCGAACAAGAAGCAACATCCACCATTGTCCGTGGTTTCTTAAGTGTTGATATTCCAGGATTGCCTCCCCCGTTGAAAGCAGAAATCGACCGCGCTATCGAGGAAAGCGACAAAAACATACTGTAAGGGTTGTTACACCGGACGCGGTAGTCGTGCTGAGCTTTGCCCCGAGGTTTTTGCCATAGGTGAGATAACCGAAAATTCTCATCCTTCCTGAGGGGGGAGACGAGAAGTGCATCGAAAAAGCAACCGCCACTTGAAGTCAACGCACAGTGATTGCAACTGGCAACTGCGGGCTTTACATGGGCCCCTGGGGTGTACGGGAGGAGGATACCGTCGGCATGAAAAAGCCTGTTGTCCTTACAACCTATCCCCGGCCATTAGAAAAATGAATACGAACCTTGTTCAAGATAGTGACATTATTTTGGTTAAGGTATTTTT
>Ga0182021_10006159_pt1 | contig 14245 bp, 12 predicted proteins | sample 612E3MmetaG_FD_120493 | JGI IMG/M metagenome (GOLD analysis project Ga0182021, IMG submission 120493) | Permafrost microbial communities from Stordalen Mire, Sweden - 612E3M metaG (Illumina Assembly) | ecosystem: Environmental > Terrestrial > Soil > Wetlands > Permafrost | place: Sweden... | reverse complement strand
TGCCGCATTGGAACTGGGCGGGGCATGAGGGCCAGCCGATTCCCGTGATGGCCTACACCAACGCCGACGAGGTGGAGCTGTTCCTCAACGGCCAGTCGCTGGGCCGCAAGAAACGCTTCTCCGAACCGGTGCCGCTGCCGGTGGGCCGCAACGTGGCCAACGGCGTGGAGCGCACCGATCCGGACCTGATGAAGGACGGCAAGTTCCTCAGCAAGTGGCGCCTCGCGTGGCAGGTGCCCTACGCGCCGGGATCGCTGAAGGCCGTGGCCTGGCGCGGCGGCAAGCAGGTGGCGGTGGACGAGGTGAAGACCGCCGGCGCTCCCGCGAAACTCGAGCTGCTTCCGGACCGCCCCGTGATTGCGGCCGATGGCGACGACCTCTCGTTCATCACCGTGCGCATCGAGGACAAGGACGGCAACCTCTGCCCCATGGCCGACCCGCTGGTGCGTTTCAGCGTCACCGGAGCGGGGAAGATTGAAGCCGTCGATAACGGCAACGCCGCCACCGCCGAGCCGTTCCACGCCGACCATCACAAGGCGTTCAGCGGCCTGGCCCTGCTGATTGTCCGGTCGAAAGCCGGGGCGCCGGGCGCCATCCACGTGACCGCAACCTCCGACGGCCTGGCGCAAGCATCCGCCGAACTGACGACGCGGAAGTAAACTTTTTGCTCGCGAGTGTCTTATGTGGGGCAGGTTTTTAACCTGCGGCGGGTTTTCAACCCGCCTTCCGGCCGCGTGAACAATGCCGGCAGTGGGCCGATTTAAAATCGGCCGCAGGTTGAAAACCTGCCCCACAGCGCCCCGTGTTTCCGATACCATGACTCCATGCCGCTACCAACCCGCCGCGACCTGGTCCGCATGGCGGCCGCATCCGCCGCCGCCCGCCTGGTCCCGCCCGCGCTGGCGCAGGAGCCCCGAACCGTAGGCTACTGCGTCGTCGGCCTGGGCCGCATCGCCAGCCACTTCATGGCAGGCAGCCGCCTCTCCGAGTACACCCGCATCGCCGCCCTGGTGAGCGGGCGCCGCGACAAGGCCGAGAAATTCGCCGCCCAGTACAACGTCCCCCCGGGCAGCATTTACGGCTACGAGAATTACGATGCCATCGCCGAAAACAAAGCCATCGACGCGGTGATCGTCTGTCTGCCGAACTCGATGCACGCCGAGTACACCATCCGCGCCGCGCGCGCCGGCAAGCACGTGCTGTGCGAGAAGCCCATGTGCACCACCGTGGCCGATGGCGAGGCCATGATCGCGGCCTGCCGCCAAGCCCGCAGGAAGCTGATGATCGCCTACCGCTGCCACTACGAGCCGCTCAACCTGAAAGCCGTGGCGTGGCTGCGGGAAGGCCGGCTGGGCAGTATCCACACCATCGAGAGCGCCTTCGGCTACAACAGCGCGCCGGGGGAGTGGCGCCTCAACCGCAAGCTGGCCGGCGGCGGCCCGCTCATGGACGTGGGGATCTACTGCCTCAACGCTGTCCGCTACCTCACCGGCGAGGAACCCACCGATCTGAAGGGCAGCATGACGGTGGCGGACCCCTCCGACCCGCGCTTCAAAGAGGTGGAGGAGGACCTGGTCTGGAGCATGCGATTCCCCTCCGGCGCGGTGGCCAGTTGCCAGACCAGCTACGGCGTGGCGATGCAGGGGTACTTCCACGTCCGCGGATCGAAAGGCACGCTGCACATGGACCCCGCCTTCAACTACGACGGCCTGCGATTCGCGGCGCGCATCGACGGGCAGGCGCCCATCGACGAGTCCAGCCAGTACCGCGACCCGGCGCAGTTTGCCCTGGAAACCGACCACCTGGCCGAGTGCATCCTGCAGAACCGCACGCCCAAGTCGCCGGGCGAAGAGGGTCTCCGCGACATGCGCCTGATGATGGAAATTTACAAGTCCTGCGGGCGGGCCTGAGTCAGCCGCGGCTCACGAACGGGCTGCCCGCGACCAGGAACCGCAGCGGGGAGCCGGCGCAATGGCGGATGCCGATCCGCGTGGCGACGGCGATCTCGACCGGCCGCTCCACGGCGGGAGCCCGCACCACCAGGGGGCCGCGCGTCACGTCCACGCCGTTGTGGGTGCGGGTGATGCCCATAGCCAGGGTGAGCCGCCCCGGCCCCGACGCCAGATCCTCGACGCGGCGGGCGCGCGGACGGCGTTCGCGCATCCGCTCGATCCCGGCCACCGGTTCGAGCGCGCGCAGCAATACGCACCCCGGCGTGCCGTCCGGTTCGGCCACCAGGTTGAGGCATTCGTACATGCCGTAAATGAGGTACACGTAGGCGTGCCCCGGCGGCCCGAAGACTACGCGGGTGCGCGGGGTGAGCCCGCGGGCGGAATGCGAGGCCAGGTCGTCGCCACCGGGATAGGCTTCCGTCTCGACGATGATGCCGGCGGTCTCGCCGTGTACGAGCACTTTGCCGAGCAGCCCGCGCGCCACGGCGGCGCTATCGCGGGCGTAGAAGCGGCGGTTGAGGATGGGTCCGAGGCGCATGGTGCTTGTCCCAGCCATGATATCCCGAGCCGCAGGAAGCCCCACCCGCCCCGCCGACTCGACGTCAGAATAGTTCCTGCCATCGGCCCCAGCGGCGCCGCCATTGCTCTTCGCCATTCGGTAGGCCTCTTCGAGGGTCTCGATCTTCGTGACATGCCCGAACAGACCCCGGAAACGCTGTGTCTTGCCGGACTTCGCCTTTCGATAAATCCGCCGCCGCAGTTCCTGCAGATTGATGGGCGCTTTTGTCATTTCACCCCTGCCTCGCTTTGACCGACGGAATATTCACCGGTCCGGGCCCTTCCCTCCCGGCGAGCGCAACTTGCCTGTTGGCCCCCCCCCGGCGCCTCCCCCATCGTGCCTGACCCGCCGGCACAACCCGTTCTCGGCGAGAGTCCCGGGGAAGCACGCGTACCTCACCCCCATCTTCCATGCCACGTAATCGAACGACAACTGATCCCGACGCGAGCCTCTCGCAATCTCCCCCCACCACAACTCGCAGAAGGCCTTCATCTCCCGGCTATGCCGCCGAAGCACCACGCTTGTCTCGGCGAGCCCATGGAATGCGGGATACCCCTCTTCCCGGTAGCGCTCCACCTGGCGCTCGATCACCGCCGCGTCATCCTTGCCCTTCGCGATGCACGCCGCCGCCTCTTCGTAGATGCACCGCCTCGTCCGGTGCCGAAACACAGCCAGGTCGGCATCTCTGAGGTAGCGTTCCACAAGCGTGCTCAGCCGGCTCTCACAGGTCAGCGTTACGTTCCCGTCGATCCACAGGCTGTACTCCGCCTCCGGCAACCAGCGGTGCAGCAACACCTTATGGTTTCGGGCGTTGCGTACCGGATCTGGCGACGCCGTGCACGCCGGCCGGACGGTCCAGCCCGGGCAACTGGCCTCCACGTCCAGGAACGCGATCCGGTCGGCGTCCTCCACGCGCCCTTGCTGCTTGAGTGTGTCCCTGCCCCCGGTGATTGCGGTTACCACTGCAATCGTACTCATGGACTTTCCGGAACGCGATGCTCTCGGACGGGACCACCGGCCTCGCATCCACGCGCCAGCCGGGCACGAAGAAATACGGTTTTGGACTGAACGCGGAGCAGGCGTTCACCCGGATCGGCCGCTCCGTCAACGGGTGGATCTCGGTGCAAGGGCGGCTCTGGAAGCGGACCGGCGACAACATCGGTGTGGCCGCAGTTCGCAATGATCTCGCCGGAGACGATCGCAGCTTCCTGGGCGCTGGCGGCATGGGATTCATCGCCGGTGACGGCAGGCTGAACGATTCGCCGGAGTCGATTACGGAAGCCTACTATGCGTGGCACGCCCTGCGGGATTGGACGTTCACGCTGGATTACCAGCGCGTAGTCAATCCGGCCTACAACCGTGACCGGGCCCGGTTTCCGTGGGGACACTACCAGTACATTGGGAACGATAGCGAAATGCGTGAACTGCTGAGGCAGCCAGTGGCGCTGCCCCTCATAGCCGGGGTGCTCTTCGTTTGCTGGGCACCCTTGATAGCCAGCCTGCTGCGGGTTCGACGGCGCAGACGCCGCTTCCATTGATGAGACGAAATGCGCCACACTGTCGCCGGGCGACCCGCACTCCCAATGAGCTTTCCGGAGGCGCGAAGTTATTTGTGCCCACCCGCGTTGGGGTGCGTCCGGTTGTAGGCCGCCCACACCAGGATGGCAAGAACGCTCATTCCGATGAGCAATTCGGGAATGTCGAACCCACCCATGGGACTGCTCTCCGCCTCGATTATAACTCAGGGCGCGCGGGGAGCGGTTATCGTCTAACCTGCTTGCGGGCCTCACGCACCGTAGTGACGAGCCTGACTGCCAGTTCATGAATGCGGTGCGGCTGCCGCAATTCGATTGCCTTCTTGGGGACCAGATGGGCGCCAACGCCAACCGCAGTGGCCCCCGCCAGAAAGAAGTCGGCGACATTCAGTTGGTTCACGCCACCGGAGGCGATCAGCGGCACTTGGGGAAATGGCGCCTTCAGCGCCTTTATGTACGGCGCGCCTCCGAGTTGTGAGCATGGAAACACTTTGACGAAGTCCACACCGGCTTTCCATGCCGTCATCACTTCTGTCGGGGTGAGAGCGCCGGGGAAAATGACGACATTCTCTTGGTCCGCGAACTCCACGATCTTGAGATCGAGCCCGGTGGTGGTCAGAAACATGGCTCCCGAATCCAGGCAACGGCGGGCGGTTTCCACATCCCAGACCGTGCCCGCACCGACGATCAACTCGGGCCCGTTCTGCGCCAGGTGGGAAATCACCTCGATGGCTCCGGGGACGGTCATGGTGATTTCCACGATGGGAATCCCGCCGCTGGCGACCGCCTGCGCGGCAAAGAGAGCCTCCTCCGGCGAAGAAACGCGAATCCCGGGGATGATGCCGATTTCCGCAATGCGTGTGCGAACGTCTTCCCGATTCATCGATCTTCCCTTCCCCTATTCCTGCTCATCGAACTCCGCCTCGGGCGCCGGGAGGACGTCGCCTGCGCCAGCCATCCACACATACAGGGTGGGCAGCAGGATGAGATTGATCAGCATCGCTACCAGCAGCCCCCCGACGATGACAATCGCGAAGGGACGCTGGGAATCGGACCCGATCCCGCGCGACAGCGCCGCCGGCAACAGACCGAGCGTCGCCACCAGGGTGGTCATCATGATGGGCCGCAGCCGCAGGACCGCCCCTTCCACCGCGGCATCGGCGACGTCATGGCCTCGGGCGCGAAGCTGGTTGATGTATTCGAGCATGATCACTCCGGTTTGGACACACACACCAAATAGCGCCAGAAAGCCAACCCCGGAGGATACGCTGAAGTGCGTCCCCGTGACCAGCAGCGCCAGCAGACCGCCCAGAGGCGCCATCGCAATGGTGGCCAGCATCAGCGCCGCCCACTTGAACGAGTGGAACATCGTATACAGGATGATGAAGATCACCAGAACGGTGACGGGAAGCACGATCATCAGGCGTTGCTGGGACCTCTTCTGGCTGGCGTACTCGCCGACCCAATCGATTCGGTATCCGGTGGGCAGCTTCACCTGCCGTCCCACCTTCCGGATTGCCTCCTCCACTGTGCCGCCAAGATCGCGGCCGCGCACGCTGTATTTGATCGCGACGTAGCGGGAATTGCCCTCGCGGTAGATCTCCGAAGCCCCATCCAGGCTTTGAATCGTGCAAAGCTGGGCCAGGGATACGCGTTCTCCGGACGGTGACAACAACCGAATCTTCCCGATCGCCTCTCTCGTGTCGCGGTACTCGTCAAGATAGCGGACCACCAGATCGTAGCGCTCCTCACCCTGCAGGATCTGGCTTACCGCGCCCCCGCCGACGGCGGTCTGAATGGCGTCCTGCACATCGGTTATGTTGATCTGATAGCGCGCGGCCTTCTGGCGGTCCACCACGAGGTTCAGATTAGGTTGACCAATCACCCGGAACAACCCCAGATCCTGAATCCCTGGAATGCGCCGCATCACGTCGACGATCTGGTCGCCCTTCTCTTCCAGCAGTTTGAGATCTTCCCCGTAGACCTTGATCGCAAGCTCGCCTTTAACGCCGCTCACGGCCTCCTGCATATTGTCGGCAATAGGCTGAGAAAAGTTCCAGATCACACCCGGAATTTTCTCTAATTGGTGATTCATGGCGGCGATCAGTTCCTCTTTGTTCTGGTGGAAAACGGGCCGCCACTTTTCCTTCTCTTTGAGATCGACAAAGTATTCCGTATCGAAGAAGCCGGTTGTGTCCGTTCCGTCGTCGGCCCGTCCTACCTGGCTGGTCGCCACCGTGACCTCCGGGAAAGAGGCCAGCAGCGGCCGAACCTGATTAGCGAGGCGGATGCTTTCGGTGGGTCCGGTGCTTGGGGCCAATGTGCCGCGCACCCAGATGGCGCCCTCGTCCAGATGTGGCAGGAATTCGGAACCAATCCAGCCGCTCGTCATCAGGAAGCCAGACGCGGCCACACAGACAACGCCCCCGCCGGCGACTAGCCAGCGGCTACTGACAGCCCATCGCACCGTTGACTTGTAGCGCGCCGTCAGAAACGCCATCAGCGGGTTGCGCGACTCTTGCATGCCCTTCCGGAAAACAAAGCTCGCCAGCACCGGAGCCATCACGATCGAAAAAACCAGCGCGCCCAGCAACGCAAACACGACGGTCCAGGCCATGGGCTTGAATAGCCGGCCTTCCACGCTCTGCAGAGTGAAGATCGGCAGGTACGCCGTGATAATGATCCCGCGGGCGTAGAAAACAGGCCGCTGGACTTCGTGTGCAGCCTCGCGAATAAGGACGATGGCCGGCTTGGACTCGACCTGGCGTCCCATGTGCCGCACGATGTTCTCGATCATCACCACAGAGCCATCCACAACCATGCCGAAATCCAAGGCGCCAAGCGACAACAGGTTGGCGGGAATATGCCTGAGGTCGAGACAGATTGACGCAAACAGCAGCGAAAACGGTATAGTTAACGCCACCACGAAAGCGCCCCTGAGATTTCCGAGAAACAGGAAGAGGACGATGGCGACCAGGATGATTCCCTCGGCCAGGTTGTTCAGAACCGTGTGCGTGGTGTAATGAACCAGAACGCTGCGATCAAGGAACGGTACTACCTTTACACCGGGAGGAAGAAGGTGTTCATTCAGTTCCTTCATCTTTTCGTGGATGCCGTCCAGCGCCGAGTCCGCATTCGCGCCTTTGCGCAACAGCACGATGCCTTCGACCACGTCGTCGTTGTCGACGATTCTGCCGTTCTCGTGGTGAATCGCTTTGCCATTCCGGCCCAGGCGGATCTTCGGACCTTGCGTGACGGTGGCGACGTCCTTGACCCGCAGCGCCGTTCCGTTTTGAGCCTTGATCGCCGTTTCTTCGATGTCGCGCACGGTCTTTACCAGACCGATGGCGCGCACGTTCACCTGCTGAAGGCCCTGCTCGATGAAGCTTCCGCCCGCGTTCACGTTGTTATTCGTGAGTTGCTGCTCCACCTGGCCGATGCTCAGCCCGTATGAGATCAGCTTGTCCGGGTCGACGCGGACCTGGTACTCGCGCGTCACACCACCCAGGGTCGAAACATCGACCACATTCGGCACGCTCTTGAACTGCTTCACCAGAACCCAGTCTTCCAGCGACTTGAGGTCCATCACGCCGTACTGCGGGTTGGTGCTCTTTAGTGTGTAGAAGAAAATTTGACCGACGGGGCTCCAGTCGGTACCAATTTGCGGCTGCAAACCCTGCGGAAGATTTACTTGCGTGAGCCGTTCCAGCACCTTCTGGCGGTTCCAATCGTTCTCGGATTCGTCATCGAAGATCAGCATCAGGCTCGAAAGGCCAAAGATCGAGACGCTCCGTAGATGTTGCAGGTGCGGTAAGCCGTTCACCACGGTTTCGATGGGAATGGTGACCTGCTGCTCCACTTCTTCGGCGGCGCGGCCCGGCCACTGCGTAATGACCTGAACGTAGTTGTTGGCTACGTCGGGATAGGCCTCAATGGGGAGCGCCCGGAATGAAATGATGCCCCAGCCCAACAATAGGACCGCGATCACTACCACCAGGAAGCGGTTGTTCAGCGCGAAATCGACTAAGCCGCGAATCATTCGCCGGTTACTGCCCCTCTGTGTTCTGCAGGACGAGAGCGTTCTGCACCACGCGCTGGCCCGGCTGAATGCCCGTCCGAATCTCCTGCATATTGCCGGGGAGCATATCTCCGCCGGTCACTTCCACGCGCCGGAATTGCCCTTTATCCGTGGGCACATACACCCAGTCGCGGTCATGGAGATGCAAGACCGCGGTCGCCGGAACCATCGCACGCACCTCTCTCTTCTCACCGTGGAAGGTGGCTTTGACAAACATTCCGAAGCGGATGAACCCCGGGTTCTGCACCTCCAGCCGAACCTTGGCCGTGCGGAGACTCGGGTCGAGGCTTGGACCGATGTTGCCGATGCGCCCCTTAAGAACCGTGTCCGGGTAAGCGTTCAAACGGATTTCCGCGTATTCGTCCCGGTGAACGAAAGCCAGATCGTTCTCGTAGACGTCGCAAATAATCCACACGTGGGACAGGTCGGAGATGGTAAACGCATTGGGTGAGGCCAAGCCCTGCGTTCCCGACGCGGCAGTCACCTGCTGGTCTGTAATCACACCGGATGCCGGCGCGACTATGTCCACTACCGGCGACGGATGATCCCTGTCCGCGCCAAGCACCCGGAGACGCTCGGTGGTAGTCTCCACCGTGATTCTGGCCTTCTCGGCGACATCCTCGGCGACTTCCAGATCCTTCTGGGCGATGGCGCCCTTATCGTACAGGAGCTTGGAACGCGCGAGTTGCGCGCGAGTCAAGGTCTCATCGGCTACCGCCTGCCGGTAGTCCGAGAATGCCGCAGAGGTGTCGGCGCTCTGCACGCGAAGCAGCGGTTGCCCCTCGGTCACCGTGTCGCCCAGCCGGGCATGGACTTCCAAAATGCGGCCGGAAGCAAGCGAGATCACCGGAACGTTTCGGGAGACATCGGCGGTCACGGTTCCGGTCACGTTCAAGGCGGGCACGGAATCGTGCGTGCCGGCTGTGGCTATAGCAAACTGCTCCGGGTGGTCCACTTTGACCAGGTCGGCGTTCCCCTCTTGTTCCACTTGCACTGGCTGAGGCGCCCCGGCTGCCGGGTCGCTGACCGCTTTCGCTTTGCAGCCGGCCAGCAGAAGAGCCAACGCGAGCACGGCAGTTAAGAAAAATGAGTATTTCATTTGACAATCTCGGTCCCCACCGCCATGTTCAATTGACTCGCGGCAGTCATGGATGCCCCCACCAGGTTCAGGTAGTTAAGCTGGACGGTCCGGTAATCGTTCTGCGCGTTCAGAAAATCCAGCAACGAGGCTCCGCCATGCTGGTACGAAAAAGAAACCGTATCGCGAACTCTGGTGGCCTGGTCCAGGTACTTGTTCTTGTAGGCCCGCAACAGGACCCGGCTGCTATTCAAGGTGGCGAAGGCGGAATCGGCGTCGCTGAACACCTGCGCTTCGTTGGCCTCCTGGAGCCGCTCGTTACGCCGGATCTCCAGTTCGGTCCGCGCCTTCTCACCCTGATTGCGATCGAAGATCCGCAACGGAACCGTGACGCTGAAGCCGATGTAAGCCGGGATCGGCGGATTGCGCGCCAGATCCATGCCGAACGTCGGATCTGTGGTTCCGTTGGCCACGGCCAGCCGGTGGTCCGTCTTGGCTTTGTCTACCGCCTGCATGGCAGCCTTCAGGTCCGGCCGATTGGCCAGCGCGGCCTGATGGATGTCATCCAGCGTCAGCGCCTGTTCGGTAAACTCGAAAGGCCCCGTCACGTCGAACGGTTCGATGGGCGTGCGGTCGTTGAGCAGCGTCAGCAACTGAATCTTGGCGGTTCTCAAGTTCACCAGCGCGGATTGCAGATCGGTTTCGAACTGGACGCGCTGCAGTTCCAGGCGGTCAAGATCGACCTGCGCAATATCGCCCGCTTTGAATCGCTCGCCGCTGAGCCCCAGCAGGCGGTCGTAGTACGCGAGGTTCTCGGTGGCCAGCGCCACCACCGACTTTTGCTGCAGCGCCTGCACAAAGGCGTTGCGGAGGTTGAACAGAAGCGTTCTCTCCTGGTCGGCTAGTTGAGACTGCGCCACCGCCGTGCCCTTCTGCGCGCTCTCCAGCCGCAACTCCCGCTTGCCTCCACGCTCGTGGAGATAGCTGGCCGAGACCAACGGCAGGGCGCTCCCAAACGGGCGATAGGGGTTGCCGTTGAAAGGGGCGATCTGATCGAGCGTCGTCGTCATGGCCGGATTCGGACGCAGATAGGCGGTGGTCTCCTGCGCTTTCGCCTCATCGATGCCGATGCGGCCAGCCCGAAGAGTCGGATTCGTGGCTTCGAACTGATCCCTAACCTGTTGCCAGGTCATGGTCTTCTGCGCGGACGCTCCAATTGGCACCCCACCACCAATCGCAACCGCAACCCACAAGCACCGTGTCAGGCGCTGCATTTCACCTCCATCCGGAACCACAGGCCCGACAACCCGGCCTCCGTCCGGAACCACAGGCCCGACAACCCGGCCTCCGTCCGGAACCACAGGCCCGACAACCCGGCTTCACCTGCAAGGGGCCAAAGAGACACTGGACCTGCCGTCTGCACATTACTACCCTTCCTGAATCTAACCGCTGCTGATCGCGAGCAGAGGCTATCTTTTGGCAGAAGTCAGGCTATCTTTTGGCAGAGACCTTGGCCGCGACACCGATTCGCCCTAGAATCGGGTAGAGGCACCGCCGAATGACATTCCGTCTCATGGAAGGATCGCCGCGCGTAGCCATTGCGGGAGTTTTGATCCTTGTCGTCGCCGTGATCGATTGGCGGGTGGACCTCAACTTCGCTTTTGCGTTCCTCTACCTCTTGCCGATTCTCCTGGCGGGTACGGTCGTGTCGCGGTGGCAAGTCGTACTGATGGCGCTTCTTTGCACGTTCCTTTCCGATTTTTTCGATCCCTTCCCTTTTACGGTGGCGACCTCCCTCCCACAGGACATTCTCGTCTTTGCGGCCTTGGCTGGGTGCGGTCTGTTCTCATGCGAAGTGACCAGACGCAGCCAACGAGAGGTCGAAAGCCGCCGCCGCTACGAACTGGAAGCGACGGCCCGGCGCGAAGCGGAAGAACAGCTCGAATTCCTGATTGAGAGCAGCCCCGCTGCCATTCTCACCATGGGTGCGGACTTCCTGATTCTGCGGGCGAATTCGGCGGCGTACCGGCTGTTCGGACTGGGGCAGGGAGAACTGCCGGGGAAGTCGATCCGCAGTTACATCCCGGCACTGGGACGCGTGTCGCCGATTGAGCCACGCCAAACCTTCCGCACCGAGATGCAATGCCGCGGCGTGCGGGGCAACGAAGAAGTCTTCCTGGCCAACGTGTTCTTCTCCACCTACAACACGGCGGCAGGGCCAAGGCTCGCTGCAATGGTGGTGGATGCCTCGGAAGACTTGCGAGACCGCGAAGAGTCGAATCTGGAACAACTGCTGGCCGGCTCGCGAATTCTGGTGGGCGCGGTCTCGCACGAAGTCCGCAACGTCTGCGGCGCGATCACCATCATGCACGAGAACCTGGTGCGCAGCGGAGCACTCAACGGGAATCAGGATTTCGAGGCGCTCGGCTCCCTGGTGGAAACCCTCAACCGGATCGCCTCCCTGGAACTGACGCAGAGTTCGAGCAAGCCGCAGGCAGGTATGATCGATCTGTCCGAGGCGCTGGACGATTTTCGAATCGTACTGGAACCTTGTTGCCACGAAGCCGACATTTCCGTGCACTGGGATATCCCCAGGGGACTGCCTCCCGTGTGGGCGGACCGCCACAGGCTGTTGCAGGTCCTGTTGAACCTGACGAAGAACAGCGAGCGAGCCCTGCGGGATGCGGACGTGAAGCGGATCGACGTTTCGGCATCCGTGGGGGAAGGCGTCGTATCGGTGAGAGTCAGCGATACGGGACCAGGCATCAGTTCGGTCCCAAAGCTGTTTCAGCCGTTCCAGCAGGGCGCCGAATCGACGGGTCTGGGATTATACATATCACGCGCGTTTGTGCGATCTTTCCGCGGCGAGCTGCGGCACGACCCCGCGGTGCCGGGGTGTTCCTTTGTCATCGAGCTGGCCACGGCCGGTTCCGGTGAACTCGAGCGGGAACGGATAGGCGGGAATGGAACGAATACGGCTGTTATTGGTCGATGACCACATTCTGTTTCGAGACGGGCTGAGCCGGCTTCTGGCGTTGGAGCCGGACCTGGAAGTGGTAGCCGGTTGCGGGACGGTTGCCGACGCTCTCGACACCGTGGGCCGTGAGCCCGTCGATATCGTTCTCCTGGATTACGATCTCGGCGAGGACCATGGGAGTCACTTCCTATCCTCGGCTCGTCGCGCGGGCTATGCGGGAAAAGTCCTGATGGTCACGGCCGGAATGACCGCCAAAGAGTCGTCGAATGCCCTGCATCTGGGTGTGTCGGGCATCTTCCTCAAACACAATTCCCCGGGCACGCTGGCCAAAGCGGTGCGGCTGATTATGGGTGGCGAGATTTGGGTGGATCCAAAAGTGATTCAGCTCATGGCCGATCGGGTGGACCAACGGGAGGAGGAGAGGGTCAGCCCCCTGTTGACGGAACGCGAGCAGCAGGTCCTGCGAGGCATATTCGAGGGCCTCACCAATAAGGAAATCGGCGCCCAGCTCGGCGTGACGGATGGTGCGGTGAAGGCGACACTCCAGCAGTTGTTTCAAAAGACGGGGGTGCGGACTCGCAGCCAACTGGTCAGGATCGCGCTGGAAGGCTCGCTCGGACCGCAACGGGGTTAATCAAAGCGACCACTCCCTGACGGTCGTGGCTCTGATCGCCGCGTGCACACTACAAGGCTTCGGGTCTGAGCCGCGACCGTAAGGGAGCGGTCTTGCGCGCGGAAAGTAGTTAGAGAATGCCGAATTTCTCGAACGCTTCGCGCGCGGGCATTCCCTGTTCCAGCGCCTTCCGGACTGTCTTTTCCCCGCGGGCCTTTTCGAAGGCTCCTCGAAAGACATCCCGCTCCACAGCCCGCGGAACCACGCACACGCCATCCAGGTCGCCGAAGACGATATCGCCGGGAGAGACGCGCGTGCCCGACATCTCGATCGGCACACGGTAGTCCACCACCTTTCCACGAGGACCCTGGTCCTGCGCGTAGGATCCATGGGAAAAGATGGAAAATCCGAGGTCCAGGATGCCCCTGGTATCGCGGGAATAACCGTCTACCACGGCGCCCGCGGCGCCGCATTGGATGGCGCGCGTGCTCATCAGTTCGCCCCACAAGGCATAGCGCGGGGAGCCTCCCGTGCAGATGTAGACCTCGTTGGCCTTCAGGTCGTCGAGCGCGTCCAGCATCAATCCGAACGGGCGGCCGGAGAGCGCATTGCGGCTCGCCGCGGCGGCTTCCTCGAAGAAATCCGCCTCCAGCACGGTCATGGCCCTCCCGATGATCACCATGTTGCGCTCCAGAGGGTGAATCGCCGGTGGCAGGAACTGATGCTGGAACCCCAGCTTATCCATCACGTCCCCGGCCACGGCGGTGAAAAGCTCGCGGCGAGCCAGGGCGAACAGATCGGCGTCGTCTTTCCAGAGATCGGTCATGGCATTGTCATTTCGGAAGGCGGGCGATTTCGCTGGCCGCCAGCAGGTAGGCGCCGGTCCCCCAGGTTTCGGTGCCGACGGGCTTGCTGCGATAGGCGTCGGCGCCTTTCGGATCGGTACCGGCGGACACGCCGATCACCAGGCCGTCTTTGACATACCTGAGGTTGATGGCGTCCCAGGCCCGCAGCGCCCTGGCATGGAATGTGTGCGGCAACACGCCCAGGCGCACCAGCTTGAGCATGCCATAGGCGAACATCGCCGTGGCCGAACACTCGGGGTAGCTCTTGGGATCGTCGAGGACGGTGTGCCAGAGCCCATCGGCATCCTGCGTGGATGTCAGACCCGTGGCCAGTTTCCGAGTGATCGACGCCAGTTCCTGGTATTGCGGATCGCGCGGGTTCATGGCTTCCAGGGTCTCGGCCAGCGACATCAGCACCCAGCCGTCTCCGCGGCCCCAGAACCCGTCGGAGTGCGTGCCTGTCTGCCAGTCCCACATGTGGTAGATCAGGCCGGTCTTCTCGTCCTGTAGGTGGCGCGCATGGATGACGATCTGATGGGCGGCATCCTGTATATACTCGGGCCGGTGTTGCATCTGGCCCAGGCTGGCGAGCAGCGGGCACGCCATGT
>Ga0182021_10006158_pt1 | contig 14247 bp, 9 predicted proteins | sample 612E3MmetaG_FD_120493 | JGI IMG/M metagenome (GOLD analysis project Ga0182021, IMG submission 120493) | Permafrost microbial communities from Stordalen Mire, Sweden - 612E3M metaG (Illumina Assembly) | ecosystem: Environmental > Terrestrial > Soil > Wetlands > Permafrost | place: Sweden... | reverse complement strand
GCTGCTGTTTGTCAGCCGCGTCGGGGTTTCGGTGTCCCTGGCGGTATTGCTCGTGGTCACCACTCCGTGGGCGGACGTCCTCAAGAGCTTGCGCGCCCTCCGAACACCGCAGGTCTTCGTGCTCGTCCTGTCGATGACCTACCGCTACATCTTCCTTTTCCTCCACACCACGAACGGGATACTCCTGGCGCGCAAGAGCCGCGTGGTAGGTCGGACGCGCGGCGGGGAGCAGCGCCGCTGGATTACCGGCACCATGGGAAACCTGATGAGTCGCGCATTCCAGATGAGTAACGACGTATACGCCGCAATGCTGTCCCGCGGATTCACCGGGGAAGTGCGTGCCTACAGCACCTACCGGATGCGGCCGGCCGACTGGCTGGCCCTCGGGGCAACGGCTGCCTTCTGCGTCACGGCCGTGCTGGCATCTCGAGTGGTGGCATGAACGGTACCAATCGCACGCCGCCGGTCGCGGTCGCGGAGGCGATCGAGGACGTGCTGGCGGTCGGCCCGGGCGAACCTCTTTATCGGCTTCGAGACGTGGCATTCGTCTACTCGGGCAGGCAAACGGCCCTCGATGGCGTGGACCTCGACATCTGGCCTGGCGAGCGAGTCGTCCTGCTGGGAGCGAACGGAAGCGGCAAATCGACCCTGCTGAAGCTGCTGGACGGCATCGTGGCCCCGTCTCGCGGCACGATGCGGGCTCTCGGACGTGATGTCGCGGCCGTTGCAGCCGGGCAGGAGGCGTTCACTTTCCACCGCCAGGTCGGCCTCGTCTTCCAGGACCCCGACATACAGCTCTTCAGCGCGACGGTTCTCGACGACGTGGCGTTCGGGCCGCTGCAACTGGGCCTCTCCGCGGATGAGGTCCGCGAACGCTGCGACGAGGCTCTGGCGGCCATGGAGATCGCGCACCTCGCCGATCGCGCGCCCTTCGAGCTGTCGGGCGGTGAAAAGAAGCGCGCGGCAATAGCCTCGGTTCTGTCGCTGCGGCCGGACGTCATCCTGCTCGACGAGCCGACCGCATCGCTCGACCCTCGCACCAAATGGCTCCTCGTAGATCTGATCCAGCGCCTCGGAGCCGCCGGCCGGACGCTGATCGTGGCCACTCACGAGCTCGACATCGTGCCTTTGATCGCGGATCGGGCCGTAGTCTTGAGCGAGCGGGGCAGGGTAGTGGCGGACGGCGATCCCGCGACGATTCTCGCCGACACGGACCTGCTGGTTCGGGAGAACCTGATCCACGAACATCTGCACCGGCATGGTCCGATCAGCCACTCGCATCGGCACGACACCGCGGACGCGGGCCATGCTCACGCGTCGGAGACGCTCCACCAGGAGCCGCCTGCGGGCGCGGTCGAGACCGGGCGGTCGGAAGCGACTCTGGGCATTCCGGCAGAGCGTCGTTAGTCGAAAGAGTCTCTCCCCCGGTACCCCCTCGGCCGGGGAATGCCCTCTTGGGAGGCTGACGGACCGACCTGTAAGGGTCACAATGCACGGCCATGGAGAGCCGTACCTCCGATCTCAATTCCGGCGCGCAGTATCCGGGTTCGATTCCGGTCGTCGCCGGGACGATGGCCCACGAGTCGACCGCTCCCGAGGCCGGCCTCGTAGACAGCGAGACCGAGAGAGCCGCTCGGGCGCGTCTGGTTGACGAGGTGCTCGCCGGCGTCGAACTCGTTCTGGTGGCCGACGGCGTCGCGTTCTGGCGGGAAGAAGCGGACCATTCGCTCGTCCTGACCGCGAGTCGGTCGATCTCCCGAGAGGTCCTCGAAGCCCTGGACGACAACGTAATCATGCCGCTGCAGTCGATCATGCAGCGCTGGCCGGACAGTCCCCTGGTCGCGATCCCGATGGACGACGTATCGAATCCGATCGCGGAGGAGATCAGGTCGGTCGCAGAGAAGGAGGACATCGTCGGACTGGCCGGCGTCCCGTGCCGGGTCCCGGGCGAGATGCTGGGCCTGTTGGTCGTCGTCCACAATCGGCCGCATCCATGGACCGTGCGCGACCTTGGGCTGGCCACAGGTTTCGCGGGCCAGCTGGCCACCGCGATGCAGAACTCGCGGCTCTACGCTTCGGTCCGTTCGCTTGCAAGCCGCCTGACCGCAATCCACGAGTTGAGCCTGCGGCTCGCCCAGCTCCGTGAAGTCGATGCGATCGTCGAAGCCATCGTCGCCGAGGTTGGGCGATTGGTCGACTGCGACACGGTGCGGGTGTACCGCGACCACCCCGTCGACGGCAGTTTTCGCCCGGTCGCGGCCTCGGGCACATTCGTGGGCATCGCGTCGCCGCCGCTCGAGGCAATCACCTCCGGCCACGCGGAGACACTGCCGGGCTGGGTAGCCAAGCGCAACGAACCGCTGATCGTGCCGGATGCGGCGGCCGAACGTAGAACGATCTTCCGCTCGACGTTCGGCGCCGAGTCGCTCCTCCTGGTTCCAATGGCCTATGGCGACGAGGTGCTCGGGGTGCTGGTCGTCTCCAAAGCTGGGGCCGGCAAATACGGCGCGGACGACGAGCAGGCGCTGTCGATCTTCGGCCGATACGCCGGGCAGGCCATCGTGAATGCCGGCAATATCGAGCGCCTGGAACGCCAGCAGGCCACGCTCGAGCGTCAGCTGGCCGGGGAGAGGCGGCTGCTGGACGTGAGCGAGCAGCTCGTGTCGACTCTCGATCCGCGGCAGGTGTTGGAGCAGATTGCCGACACTATCGGCAGCGTCGTCCACTACGACCGCCTGACGATCTACCACCACGTTCGCGAATCCGGGGGCATCGAGCCCGTCCTCTCGCGGGGCGACTCCGGAGCGGTGCCCGTTTCAGACGCCAGCAGCCACGCCATGGACGAAGGCTTGACTAGTTGGGTGATCGGCCGCGGCGACGCCGTGTGCGCCAACGATGTCGCCGACGGTGTGCTGGCTGGGGCGCTGGAGGGGAATCTCGAGCCGCGCGCCATTCGGCCCGCGAGTGGGGGACCGGGCGCCAACGGTGGCACGCAGAGGGCTGCCGGCGAGGCTGCGACCGCCCGCGTCTCGCAGAACATCATCGTCGTCCCGCTGCGTGTTCACGGCAAAGTGGTCGGAAGCCTCAATCTGGCCCGTGTAGGCGGGGCGGATGCTCACTTCAGCGAACCGGAGTTCGAACTGAGCAAGCTGTTCGCCGGCCAGGCGTCCATCGCTCTCCAGAACGCGGAGGCACACGTCTCCGTGTCCACGCGTGCCGATCTCGACGCGCTGACGGGCCTGCGAAATCACGGCACGTTCCAACGTGACATCGGGGCGCTCGTCGAAACGGGCAAGCCGTTCTCGCTGTTGATGATGGATCTCGACTCCTTCAAAGGCTTCAACGACACGTACGGCCACCCGGCCGGTGATGCGCTGCTTCAGACGGTGGCCAAGGCAATCGTGGGCGCCACGCGCCAGAACGACCGAGCTTACAGATACGGCGGCGACGAGTTCGCGCTCTTGCTGCTCGGCGCCAGCCGCGCCAAGGCCGAGGAAGTGGCCGGCCGCGTCCGCGTGGCAGTCGGAGAGGCCGTGAGAGTCTCTCCCGTGGGTGGGGTTGAACTGCCCTTCGGGGTGTCCGTCGGAGTGGCCTACTGGCCTGCCGACGGACCGGGCAAGGCGGATCTGGTCGGCTCCGCCGACGCCGCACTCTACGATGCCAAGCGGCATCGGTCGGCCAACGCCGGAAGTCAGACCGGGAACGCCCCCGAGGCAGTCCCGGGCGCGATTCTCGACGCGGCGCGGGATCTCCTGAAAGCCTCGAGTGCGGACGAAGTCGCCCGCGTTGCCCTCCGCCACGCGGCCGCAGCCGTCGGCTCACGCGATGGGCTGGTCGCTCTCGTAGAAGAGACTCGGGGCCCGTCACGAACGGACGCCCTGGTGATGCGCCAGCTCGCGGGCATCGGCCGGTTCGATGGGACCGAGCGATCGATCCGCCACGGCGAAGACTTCTGGGGAAGACTGTGGGCCAGCGCAAGCGTGCTCACCGAGGATGAGGACGGTCACGGAGTCCTCCTGGGCATGCCGATCCTGATCAACGGCCGGGTTCTCGGGGTCATCGGAGTGGCCCTTCCGGCGGCTGCCGTCGTGTCACCCGAGAGACTGCGCGTCCTCGACCATCTCGCTGCGCTGGCCGGAGCCGCCGTTCAACGTCTGGCTCGAGTCGCGGTGGACGCCGGCTAGGACGCCGATTGGCACGAACAGGACGCGAGTCAAACGGCGCAGGCGCCGACCGCGGCGAGATGGCTCGGAGCGCCACGGCCGCGCAGCTGCGAGTCACGGCGAGACCAGGGGGAGAACCGCCGGGCATTGAATTTGCGGCCGCTATACTCCCCGGATGCGGCGCCTAATCTGTATTGCAGCCCTGATCGGCCGGTTCTCCGGGCAGGGATATGTCTGGCGTGTGGCCCCGCCTCCACGGCCCATCCCCATCGAAAGGGGACTCCAGATCGACCCGGCAAACGGCACATACTCGGCCTGGTGGCTGGCACGCTGATGTACGCCTGGCCCGCCCCTCCTGCGCATTCCGGTAGCCGTCGCGCGGTCATTTCGATCATCGGCGCCGCACTCGCCCTCGTCCTGATCGTCGGGACCAGCCTGTACGTGGCTGAGCCCCAGAGCAGTCCGAGGCCGGTGGCGCCGGCCGGATCGTCGGCGGGATCGTCAACCGGGTCGGTCACCATACTCGGTCCGAGTGCGTCCTCCCTGGATCCGGCCGTTCAATCCGACGCCGGCAGCGCTCAGGTCGTGTCCCAGCTCTTCGAATCTCTGACCGCTATCGACACCGCCGGGCACGTCCAGCCGGCCCTGGCCGACAGCTGGCAGACTTCGAGCGACGGGCAGAAACTCGTCTTCCACCTCCGATCGGGACTGCTCTTCTCGGACGGCTCGCCGATTGAGGCATCCGACGTGGTCGCGAGCTGGATGCGAGTCCTCTCGCCCTCTCGCCCGAGCCAGCTGGCCTCGCTTCTCGACGATGTGGTCGGGGCTCGCGCCTACAGTGAAGGAAGCGGCCCCAAATCGGCGGTCGGCCTGTCCGTGGTCGGCACCGATCAAGTCGTCGTCAACTTCACGAACCCGACGCCTGATTTTCCGGCGATTGTCACGAGCCCAACGCTCGCCGTCGTGCCGGCGACAATCGATACGGATCGGGCCATCCTCACGCCGAGTGGGTTCGTGGGGACTGGGGCCTACGTCCTGGCGGCTGTGACCGCCACCGAAACCACTTTGACCGCGAATCCGCGGTACTGGGCCGGAGTGCCATCGATCAAGATCGTCCACCTGCTGAGTTCCATCGGCGGCAAGAGCCCCGTCTCCGAATTCGAGAACGGCAACCTCGACTACACGCCGGTCAGCCTCTTCGACGCTTCGTGGATTGCCTACGACAGGACACTCGGGCCGTCGCTGCGCATCGAACCATCGTCCTTCGAGTTCTACGGCTTCGATACGTCGCGCCCGCCGTTCAACAACGTTCACGTCCGCCGCGCCTTCCAGATGGGAATCAATTGGCGGCGGATCGTGAGCCTCCTTGGCGATCCTCTCCTCGAATCTGCGACGGGGATGGTCCCACCGGGCGTGCCCGGGCACAGCGCCACCGACTTCGGGCCCGCGTTCAACCTGGACAAGGCCCGGGCTGAGCTGACCGCCGCCGGCTACCCCAACGGCGCCGGGTTCCCAAAGATCACGCTCGTTACCGGCGGCGCTCCGCTCGACGAAGCGATCGTGGGCCAACTCCACGACAACCTCGGGATCGACATCGACTACGAGACGCTCGATTGGACGTCGTACAACGACCGTCTCCTCAGCAATCCGCCCGCGTTCTGGGAAATGGACTGGGTTGCCGACTACCCGGGCGCCAACGACTTCCTGGGCATGCTGCTCGGGACCGGCAAGAGGAACAACTTTGGGCGGTGGACATCGAGCGATTTCGACGCTGCCATCGCCCAGGCGCTGTCGGCCGGGGATCAGGCGTCGGCGCTTCAAGCCTTCGATCGAGCGCAGTCAGTCGTGCAGGACCAGGCGCCAGTCATTCCGGTGGACAGCGGCGCGGGGTTCTCGCTCGCGTCGCCGAAGCTGCTCGGGGCCTTGCCAAACGGCCAGGGTCTGGTGCGATACGCCGGCCTGGCCTGGGCGAGCGGTTCATGAGGTCGGCCGTGAGCATGAGGCTCGCTCGCGTCGCCGTCGCGACGGCGGTGCTGGTTTCGGCCGCCATCTGGTCGAGCGCGGCCTCGGTCGCCGCCGCCTCGATCACGTTTGGGACACCAACGGCCAGCTCGACGTTCGGAAAGAGCATCGACTTCAGCCAACCGTACAGCGCGAACGGGAGCTTGAACGAAGTCGATATCGTCATGACCTTCCCGGGCGTCTTCGGTCCGTCCGTGACCAGGATCGACAACCCAGGGTCCAGCAGCTTCGTCTACCAGCTGGACGCCTCGACCGGGAACTTCGAGCCCAACACCAAGATCGTCGCGCACTTCGAAGTCACCTTCGCGGACGGCACCGTCTCGACAGGGCCCGATGTCCAGGTCACCTACGTGGACGACCGTTTCCAGTGGCAGACGCTTACCGGCAAGATCGTAAGGCTGCACTGGTACAACGGCGACAACGCCTTTGCTCAACAGGCGCTGCAGATAGGGGAGCAGGGGATCGCCAAGGCGGCGAGCTTCCTGGGCTACACCGAGACGGAGCCGGTCGACTTCTACGTTTACGCCGACCAAACCCCCTTCTACGACGCGCTGGGTCCGGGCACTAGAGACAACGTCGGCGGCAGAGCCAACCCGGCGACCAGGACCCTCTTCGCGCTGATCGCACCCGGCGACTTCTCATATGCCGCAACCGTCGTTCCCCACGAGCTGACCCACGTCGTGTTCGACGACATAACCAGAAACCACTACCACAGCCCGCCCAACTGGCTGAACGAGGGCATCGCGGTCTACGTGGCGCAGGGCTTCGACAACTCGGACAAGCAGCTGGTCTCGCAGGCCTCGTCGAATGGGACTCTGATGCCGCTGTCGGCCATCAGCGGCATGTTCCCCACCACCCAGGATGGGTTCTACCTCGCATACGCCGAGTCAGTGTCGGCCGTCGACTATTTCGTGCGAACGTACGGCCACGACGATCTCGTCAAGCTGCTGAAGACGTTTGGCACAGGGGCGTCGGACGACGAAGCGTTTACGTCCGCGATAGGCAAAGGCACCGCTGCCTTTGACAAAGCATGGATGAAGACCAACGGCGTCGGCGCGCTGCAGTCTTTCGGCCCTCAGCCGGCTCCAACCGGCCCGGTCCCGCCGGGGTGGACGAGTTCCGGGACGGGCGGAGTGTCGAAGGCGAGCCAGGCACCCGGCGCGAGCCAGGCGCCCGGGGCGGCATCGACGGTGAGCGCAAGCCAGAACTCCAGTTTCGGTAGCCTGACTCAGGGGCGTGGCGGCGGGAGCGGGACCCTCTTGATCCTGATCGTGATCGGGGCTGCAGTGGCGATAGGCGTCATGCTGTTGGCCGTCAGGTTCTCTCGGCGGTCGACGAGGCGAGGGGCGCCTTGACCGGCGCGTTCGAGTGCATGCCCAGACATGCAGCGTCCTGCTTCGGTCCGCCGCAGGCCGAACTGCCGCCACGGGCGGCCTCCTCTCTGATAGGCTGGGCGGCCATCATGAAGGACGCGTTCTCGAGCCTCGAAATGGTCTCGTCCCGTGCCAGCCGCTGACCGGGGCGTCGTCGAGTTCCGACTCGGCGATGTCGTGCATTTGCGGCGTGCGCACCCCTGCGGCGACCACGACTGGCTCGTGGATCGCCTCGGCGCCGACATCGGGTTGCGCTGCCAGGGATGCGGACGCCACATCCTCCTGGATCGTCGAACTCTGGAGCGAAGGTCCATCGGATTCATCGCGCGCGGCGACCTCGAATTGAGCCGTGCCGTCGCCCCGACGCCTCGTGATGCAGGCGCCTCGAGGCCAGGCGCGGAGGGCGTGCGATGAACCTGCCCGGCCGCGCCAACTCGAGGGAAGGGACCGTGAACGAGCCGCGCGCCAGGGCAGCCGCAAGGCCCGGCGCCGCCGAGCCGGTCCAGGAGGCGGGCGCTCTAGCCGTCCTCCGCAATCGTCCATTCCTGCTGCTCTGGCTTGCCCAGCTGTCGACTCAGGTCGGCGGAAACATGGTGATCTACGGCCTGACGATCCTGATCACGAACGAAACCCACTCGTCCACGGCCGTAAGCGCGCTGTTGCTGAGCTTCCTGGTCCCGGCGATCGTCTTCTCGGCCATTGCGGGCGTGTTCGTCGATCGGGTCGACAAACGTCACATGCTGCTCGTGACTAACTTGCTCCGCGGCCTGGCGTTTCTCGCGATCTTCTTCGTCGGCAACAACCTGGGGCTGCTTTACCTGCTCATGATCTTCGTGGCGACCGTCACGACCTTCTTCGGTCCGGCCGAAGCGTCGATGATTCCGTTTCTCGTGCCTCGGCGGCAGCTGCTTGCGGCGAACGGGCTCTTCACCCTCACCATGAACGCGGCCTTCGCGCTCGGCTTCGCCCTCGTCGGGCCGGCCCTCGTGCTGCTGGCTAGTCCCCAGGCACTCATCGTGATCGTAGCCATCCTGTACTTCGGGGCGGCGGCGTTCTGCTGGACGCTGCCGTCATCGCCTCCGGTCAGCGGGGACACCGCTACGGCCGGCACGGCAGTATCCGACGCCGAGCGCGCGGTAGAGACGATGTTCAGCCAGCTGACCGAAGGGCTGACCTACATCCGCGACCATCGCTCGGTCGGATGGTCGCTGTCCTACCTCGGGATCACCGGCGCGCTCATCGGCATCCTGGCGGTCCTGGGGTCCGGTTTCGCGCAGGTCACGCTCGGCCTTCGCCCGGAGGAATTCGTCGTTGTCGTGTTGCCACTCGGGCTCGGAGTGGTGATCGGGATCGTGGCTCTCAACGCCTACGGTCATCGACTGCCGCGGCGGCGCACCATCGAGGGAGGAATGATCGCCCTGGGCATCCTGCTGGCGATCCTCTCCTTTGCCGGCGCGATCTCGCGCTTCCTGGAGAACAACGTCGCGGCCCAGATCGCCGAGGCGAGTCGCGTCGTTTCGGTACTCTCCCTGGTCACCGTCATCGCCTTCGTGATCGGCTTCTCCTTCTCGATCGTCTCCATTTCGTCGCAGACACAGCTGCAGGAAGAGCTACCGGAAGATGTCCGCGGCCGAGTTTTCGGCGTTCTCAACATGCTTGTCTCGATCGCCAGCCTGGCGCCCATCATCGTGGTCGGACCCGTGGCGGACCTCGTAGGCAGGGAAGGCGTCATCCTTGTTGTCGGCATCTTCGTCAGCCTGTGGGGCATCGCCAGCGCGGTCAGCCGAGGATCGATGCTGCCGGAGGAAGTGGAGGCGAGAGTGGGTACGCCACCGACCGGAGCACCGGTCGATCCGATGACTGTTGCGATCGTACCGACCGACATGGCCGGCGGCATCAATCTGATAGCCCCCGAGCCTGGTCGCGACGGGAGCCCGGTTCGCCGATGAGCGGCCGTGCCGCATGACTGAGGGCGTGACGGCGGCGCCGAAACGCTCGGACGCGGCGGTCACGCCGGTCGCCTGGCGGATCGCGGCGCTGGGGATTCTCGCAGGCGGCGCGGCGGCCGGCTATCTCGCCGGTCGGGGCCGGTTGGGCCGGATCGTGCCGCTCCTGACCTGCGGCGTCGCCATCGGGTGCGCGGCGCCGGTCGCACTTGCGACGCGAAGGCCGCCGATTTCGCCCGACTCGGCGGCTCGGGCCCTCGGGGCCGCCTCGATGAAGGCAACGTTCACGATTCTCGTCGCCGCTCGCGACGAGGCTGGTGTCCTGCCTCAGTTAGTGCGAGATATCGCGAGGCAGGACTACCGGACCGCCTCAGGCGAACCTCTCTTCGAGCTGATCGTCGTCGACGATCGATCCGAGGATGGCAGCGGTGAGGCCGTGGACAAGGCCGTCCGGGAGTGCGGGCTCGAGAAGGTGACGAGGGTGATCAGGCGCGACGGCGCGTTCCTGCCGGACGGAAAAGGAGCGGCGCTGACCGCGGCACAGCCCGATGTCTGCAACGGCGACGTGGTGTTGGTTCTCGACGCGGACGCGCGAATAGATCCGGCGTTCCTTCGGCTGGCGGCTGGTTACTTCGCGGCCGGCGCAAATGCAGTCACGGCTCGACGGCGGATCTTCGACTGCGAAGGCGACTGGCTGGCGGGGGCCCAAGCCGACGAACAAACACTGGACGGTGAGCTGAATCGCGGGCGCTGGGCGCTCGGGGGCTGCTCCGAGTTCCGCGGCAACGGGATCATGATCAGACGCGATCTGCTCGCGTCGGTGGGCGGGTGGCGCGCCGCAGCCCTGACCGAAGACGTCGATCTCGCGAGCCGAATAGCCGCCCATGCCGGCGAGCGCGTGGCCTGGGCGATCGACGTGGAGGTCTGGGAAGAGCCGGTTCGAAGCTGGCACGGGCTGTGGCGTCAACGCGTGCGCTGGGCGGAGGGAGCGTTCAGACGCTTCTTCGAGCACGGGCCGGCCGTAGTTCGTAGCGAGCGCTTGTCCATTGGGGCGAGGTTGGACTTCGTCACTTACATCGGACAGCTCGCGGTTCCGGCAGTGGTAGTTGGAGCCGCCGCAGCGGCTATCGCGACCGGGCGCAAACGGACGTTGTGGGCGTTGGTGGGCGGATACCTCGGGATCAGCGCCGGGCTCGGATGGGACTCGCTGCGCTGGGAGCGCCGCCTGAACGGCCGGCCTCTCTCCCATGGCGAGCGGTTGGGGCGCACCCTGCGAGTGTCGCTATTCAACGGCATCTGGCTGCTGGTCGTCCCGCGGGCTCTGCTGAATCTCGCGCTGCGCGGCGGTCCGGTCCGATACGAGAAGATGGATCACCAAGGGGCCGCGGCTAGCCACTGGGATGACGCCCCAGGCCGGCTCGCGCAATAGGGGGCCCAACGAAATCTCGGCTGCGATCGGGCGAGCAAAGGACGACCGCCAGATAAGCCGCAGATAAGCGGTCAGAGCTAGAGTCCCGGCGTCGTACGTTTGGACCGCCGCGTGGCTCTTGCGAGGGGGCGGCCTCACCGTCCGACGGGCTCGCACTACCGGGTCGCCGGTTGGCGATCCGCCATGCCCGAAGGAGGTGTCAGCCGGCCCCCAAATTCGTCAGGTCTTCAGCATTTCCGACCCGCCGCAGGCAACAGACCCGCCCGCCGGAATGGGAGGAGATCTCATGAGACGAGCATCCACTTGGCTCGTTTCGATGCTCATCGCCGTCTCGACGCTCGGAGTTCCAGGCCAGGCCGCCGCTTCCTACGACGCCCACGTCTGGTCCAACTCGGACGCGTTCAAGATCGCATGTCTGGGTGTCAACGACACGTATCCGCTGCAGCACTACAACCTGGCAGTCGCACAGCTCGGCAAGCTCGGTTTCGGCCCAGTGGCGGGAGCGCTGGGACCCGGGTTCACCCGCACGGCGTTCCTCGCGAATGTGCTCAGCGACTGGGCCGTATATGTCCACAGCCATGGCGACAACTACTGGGCGGCCAGCGGCGCGCCCAACGTCGACTCGGGGATCCTCCAGGATCCAGGCGCCGGCAAATGCAATTCGTCCAAGGACATGATCAGGTCGAGCTCCATCAAGGCCACCACTCAAGGTTCGTTCTACAACATCGTGATCATGTCGACCTGCATGCTCGGCTCGAACTCGAGCACGATGCCGGCAGCGTTTCAGATTGCGAAGACGAAGCAGTCCACCGACTACGAGTTCTACCTCGGGTACGTCTTCCACACATGGGACAGCTCCAGCCTCAGGTTCGAGCAGGCCTTCTGGAGCTACGTCAACGGCGGGACCCCTCATTCGCGAACCCTGGCGGGAGCTTTCGCCTATGCGGCGAGTGTGGGCGGATACACAGCCGTCAGCGCCAGCGAGCCTTTCCAGGCCAACTGGTGGGGCAATCCGTACTACGACGGCACGCCACTGCGGCCGGCTGCGAGGTCACCGAGATGAAACTCCCAAACAGCGGCAACAACTTCAGATGGGCATTCGGTGCCGCCACCGTAGCGGTGTGCCTTATCGCTTCGGCCGGCCAGATCGCGGCAGCTCCACGGTCGTCGGGAGCAATTCAGGGCGGGCTCGGACCGCCTACTCGCGTCGAGATTGCCCTGGACGCAAACACCGACTCGGCGCTGTTGGCGCGAGAAGGCAAGACGCGAGACGCGTTCGGGTTCCCGGTCGGCGTCAGTCGCGTCGGGCGCCATGTGATCGATGGCTTCCAGGCCACTGAGTACGACGAGGTCACCGAACTCGACGCCGCCGGAAATGTGGAGGCTCTCACCCAGTTCAACTCGAAAGGCCGGCTTCGCACCGCAGTCCGACTCGACGCCACTGCCATTGCTGCAGCCGGCCCCAAGGTCACGCAGGACGGTGCCGTGAGGTCGGCGCAACGGTCGGCGGTCGCCGCCGGCCTCGGCGTCGGAGCTCCGACCGCCACAGAGGCGGACCAGGCGGCGGGAGGATGGACGGTCCACTGGGCCCGACAGCAGGATGGCGTGCGCGTTCGAGGCGACGAGACGCGCATCCACGTCCTGCCGGATGGGCGCATTCAAAGCGTGGCCATTGCCGAACACGATCTCGCACCGGTGCCGGCTCGCCGGATTGCCTTTGCCACCGCTCGACAGGTTGCGAGGGCCAACCTCGACAGCTGGTTCAACGGCCGGAATTCCGCCTACTCCATCCAGAAGGTGGAACTGGAGTGGGTGGGACCGAACGGAGCCTTCGACCCGGCAAGGATCGCCACGGCCGAGCCTCCGTACCGGCTCGCCTGGGTCACCGATGTGAAGCCGTCCGGCGACGCTGCCGGCTACGTGTGGCTGATGAGTCTGTTCGTGGACGCCGCGGACGGGAGCATCATCGGCGGCGACTTCGTGGAGTGATGTTCCATGGGTTTGGCCGGACGGGTCGGCCCGGGAACCCACCGCCCTCGCCCGCCTTTGCGGGCGGGCGAGGGCCTTTCCGAAAGGGGAATCTCATGAACTGGGGATCAGGGCGGCGGTTCGCAAGCCTTACAGAGACGGGATTGCGCCAGCTTCTGCCGATTGCAGTCTGCGTCTCTGTGGCTGCGACCGGCTGCGCCTCCGGAGGCGCCACGGCCGGCAATAACACAGCCCGTCCGGCGGCAAGTCCGACCCTTGCTTCGAATACGCCGACGGCCGCAGTCGGAGCCACGGTGACTCCGTCGGCGCCCGCGAGCGGCCCTACCGCTGCGCGCTTGCTCGTCCTGGCGGACGGCGTCGAGGGTGGCGTTGGCCTGTGGACCTGCACTGGCGGCGATTGGGCCGCAACGGAGCCGATACCGGGCGCGACGGCGCTGGCCAGGGACGGTGATGCTCTCACGTTCGCGATCGGTGGTTCCCTGGCGTCGCGATTGGTGTCGAGCCCGGGTGTCGCCGGGACGGCGTGGTCTCCGAAATGGGTCAAGGAGCCGCTCGGCGGATCGATCGTAGGGCTCGATCGCTCCGACTCAGGAGCGACGGCGATCGTCGTGTCCGCGTCGGACAGCTTGACGTTCGCGGTGGTGGGGAAGGATGGGGCGACCTCGGAGCTATTCCCGGCCCCGAGCTCGCCATTCGGCCCATCGGTCGCGTGGCTGGACTCCGATCGGCTGGCCCTGATCTCGGTGGACGCCGAACAGATACCACGCCTGGCGGTCGTGGACAGCGTAAAACAGACGATCGAGCTGCTGAGCGGGCTGGGTGGTGTGCGAGTCTTCGCCCTCTCGCCGGATCGGCAGACCCTCGCGGTGGCGACGGAGTCGGCGGTGTACGTGGCAAGCGCCGGCGACTGGCTGGCGAACAAGGTACCCGCGCCGATAGCGAACCTGAAGCCGTCTCAAGTGGTGTGGGACCCGGCTCTCAGCGCGGATGGGTCGCTCCTGGCCGTCTTGTCCGGAACGGAGGACGCGGGCGGCATAGTGACCGACATTCACGAGATCGGTTATGTGCGCGACGGTTCTAGTTGGGCAGTGGCATTCGATTCGGCGGCGCCGTTCAGCCGCGCGCTCGGGCAGGTGTGGCTCGACTGACCCGAGCCGCGCCGGCCGGTGCCGCGCGCCGGGCGCCGCGAACGGAAGTGAGGTCCCGGCCAGCGTCGGAGTCTCATATTGGCACGCGAACCTGAATGCTAGACTGCGGCCCTCGTGCCTTTGGGGAGACCTCTTGTCGATCTCGCACTTACGGTGGCGGTGGGGCCTGGTCGGATT
>Ga0182021_10006157_pt1 | contig 14249 bp, 13 predicted proteins | sample 612E3MmetaG_FD_120493 | JGI IMG/M metagenome (GOLD analysis project Ga0182021, IMG submission 120493) | Permafrost microbial communities from Stordalen Mire, Sweden - 612E3M metaG (Illumina Assembly) | ecosystem: Environmental > Terrestrial > Soil > Wetlands > Permafrost | place: Sweden... | reverse complement strand
GCATCAGCACAGAATCGCTGCGCCAGGCTTCTGACCAGGGATTGCGGCCTACCCAGCTCAGCCAATTATTGCAGCAGACAAAAGTCAAGAACCTGCCGCAGACGATCATCGACGCTCTGGATCGTTGGGAAAAATACGGGGTAGAGTTAAGAGTGGAACCTGCGATTCTTTGACGGCTGGAAAAACCGGATCTGCTCCCCATCTTGCAAAAGACGCCGCGCATCGCGCGCTGCATTGCCGAGGTGCTCAGTCCAAAGGCGGTTCTCATAAAACCGGGCAGCGTTGAACCGCTGCGTCAGGCGCTGGCCGAGATTGGCCTCCTGGCCGAGATCAAGATCGACAAAGTGGAGAAATGAACTTGTCACTGTAGGTTACGGTAAATCACCTGTTGAACCGATAAAGTATAAACTTCTCTAAAAGGGTCTCTTCATCCGTTAAAAATCCGGCTGTTTTCGCCCAGGCTTGAACATTTGCGGCAGGCAGGCGTTCCTCCATTCCCGGACCGATCTCCTGTACCTCGTAAAGCCACTCCAGCACGACCAGGCGCCTCTGGCAGACACGAAAGGCTTTCTTGCACCCCTTTGGCTGCATCATCGGTCTCATGCAATAACAGGCTCATGAATGCCACATCAAACTCGCCATCTGCGAACGGAAGTTCTTCAGCAGTGCCAACCTTAAATATCACTTGAGGGACAAAACTTTGGGCAGCAGGGATCATCTCCGGGTTGGCATCTACTCCGGCGACGCGCAACCCTTTGGCTGCGAAAGCTTCGGCAAACAACCCCGACCCCATACCAATATCCAGCACGGACGAAACATTTTCTAATCCTGAAAACGTCAGATCAACCACGCGGGCAACTTCCATGCGTTCCACCCGATCCGGGTCACGTAGCCGTTCTATGGCCCGGTTAAAGCGACGTTCATGTATTGCAAGCCTCTTTCTATTTTGTGGAGGAACCGGAGAACTTTTTTTGCAGCCGCCATTTTAATAGTGGCGCTGCCAATTTTCGCAAATAATACTTGCCTACGATCGGTGCAAATCGGGAGCCGCCGTCGCGGTAATGCACGCGCAGCATCTCCGGCCAGCAGCGCGCATCCGCATCGATAGTCTTGGCGCCGGCATGCAGACGGAAATTCGCCCATACCGGTCCGGGCAGATACTGCAGCCGGCTGACTCGTGCCAACCGTACCCACAGGTCGTAATCCATCGCGAAAAAGAAGCTGGGGTCCAGCGGCCCGACCTGCTGCCACAACTCGGCCCTGAAAAATACCGCGGGCTGAGGAATGTGCACGTATCCGCGCTGCAAACGCGCCAGGTCAGTTTGTGCCGCAGCAAATTTACCGATCACCCGAGAATTTTCATCAATAAAATTGAGGTCGCTATAGACCATCCCCACTTCTGGATGATTGTGTAGGTATTCAACCGCCTGGGTGACTGCGCCGGGGTTGTATACATCATCGGAATTGATCCAGGCAAAGATCTGCCCCGTGGCCCTGGCGAATCCTTTATTGATCGCGTCGGTCTGACCTTTATCCGGTTCGGACTGCCAAAAGGCCAGGCGATCAGCAAAGGAGCGGATTACTTCGAGGGTATTATCCGTAGACGCGCCGTCCATGACGATATACTCCAGGTGGGGGTAATCTTGCTCCAACACGGAACGCATCGTTTCAGCCAGATATTTGCCCTGGTTAAAAGACGGGGTGACAATACTTACGAGTTCGCTCACCGGCTATTCCTCATGATCCGCTGCCGGCGAGGGGATGTTGAAGGTCAAACAGGTAGTACCCCTCCCCTTGTTCATAGGGGTAATGAGCGAGTAAATAATCGTGCAAATTTTGTTGGGAATTGAAATCGTTGATCAAAGTGACCAAAAAATAATCACATCCCTTGGTCATCTCGGTAAATTTCTGGTCAAAAGGTTCTTCCTGCGTTCCGGAAAGCCGTGCCACCACCTGATCGCCCTGCGTGTCCCACAATTTAGGTTTGATGAAACCCCAGAAACTGAGCCGGTAACCGTAATCATGGGTCAGCGCGATGATCGGCGTCGAATGTCCGATCTTCTCACCCAGTTGTTTCCAGTAAGTTTCTTCATAATGATAGTCAGAAGAGATCAGATCGGTGCGCGATTTGAGCACAACTAACACGGTGGCAAACAGCAATACACCTGCCAAAGCAATGCGTGCCAGCACGTTGGGTTTGAGCGATTCAATACGCTGAACCAACAAAGCAAATACAAATCCAAACCCCAATGCCACCATCGGGATCAAAGGTAATTGATAATAATTATGGGTATAGATGTGATACGAAAAGACAAAACCCTGCAGCAAATAACCGATCCACAAGCAACCATAGAGGATGCGGAATTTACCTTTCGGCAGCAAGAAAAATGCCAGCACAGCGATAAATAGTGGAATGTAGTCAACCACAGATTTAGCCATCATGAACCAACTCTGATACCAGTGCGGTTGGAGATACAATTGCGGGAAAAAGCGCGATCCAAAGATGGAACCGGAATTATTACCCAGCGTGGCACTCAAAGTAGTATAGATCACTGCCGGTAAAAGCGAAATTGCCGCCATCATGTACACGCGCCAGTTTCTGACCGCTTTGCGAAAACCTTCTGTCAGTACAAACCCAATGAACGGAATTCCAACAAAGAAAGCCGCTGTGGGTTTGACCAGCACGGCTAACCCCGTAAAAACACCCGCCAGGATAGCACCCTTGAGAGTATCGCGTTCTGACCATCTATATTGGAAGAACAGCGCCCACAAGATGAGCAGAATCATCAACGGATCGGGTTGAAAACTCCGGCTGGCTATCACCCCAAACGGCAGTAGTTCATAAAAAGCCAGTGCCGCCAGCGCGCCGTTGACAGGCATAAACTTTTTTGCCAGCAAGTAAAGCGGGATGCCGCCTAATACCCAGAATAAGATGGAATAAACCCGGGGAATTTCAAAGTTTTCTTGACCCAGCAAAGCATAGGTATAAGCGGTCAAATGTTCAAGCAAAGGCGGTTCAACTAATAATTCTTCCTGCCCGGCCTGAATGCCAAATTGACGCTGTTCAACCGGCAAGCTGCGAGTGGAAGGAATATCCATCGAATAATAATATCCGCGCGCCAGAATCAGTGAATGCAACTGTCGGGTAGCAGCAAAATCCAGCGGTGGATTCGAAAGGTCGATCAAGCGCACGCCCAGACCAACCAGAAGAAAAACCGCGACAAGAAGAATTCGTATCCAGCGGGAATCTTTAACGAAAAAAACCTTTTCGTTTGTTATTTCAGTTTCCATATCAATCCTTCAAAAAACTAAGCAGCATTTAATCGATCCCGGCGATTCTGAATACGCCTTTCACGCAGTCTTTCAAGCCCTAGCGGAGCAAAAAAGGCAAAAACCATCCGGTACCATTCTGGCAAAATAATGGATGGCGCCAGCAAGAAGCCGCGCCAGTAGCTTAAGAACGATTTTCTGTATTGTTTGTCATCCAGCAGGTAGAACCCGTTGATTCTTTCTGCTCCGGCTTTGACATAAGGGGCTAAACTGGTCATCGCTTCATCAAAAGCAGAAGTTTTTTGCATCCATTCTAAAACCCGGTAGGCTTCTCTGGCGAACCCTGGAGCCTGGGCCAAATTTTTGCAATCTTCGTGATAATGTGCCCCGGCAAAAAGCTGTGGAATATAGCGCATCTCTGATTGTAAGGCCACCCGCAGCCAGAGTTGATGATCAAGCATGAAATGATAGCTTTCGTCAAGAAAACCAGCTTTTTCAAGTACTGAACGGCGCAAAAACACCGCTGGCTGTCCGATGATATGAAATGTCATTAATTCCGCTAATCCCCAGTTGCCATAATGGAGGTGATTGAGAATTTTCTCATCTTTATCCACCACTTTCACATCACCAAATACCAGTCCCACCTCAGGGTGCTGCTGAAATTCTTTTACAGCGGCACTGATCGCTCCAGGCAGGTAGAAATCGTCAGAATTCACCCAGGCAATATATTCGCCACGGGCACGGGAAAATCCTTTATTGATGGCTTCCGCCTGGCCGTGATCTTTTTCTGAAACCCACCAGGCCAAACGATCTGCATAACGTTTGATGATCTCCACACTGCCATCATCAGAACCACCGTCCGCGACCAGATATTCAATATTGGGGTAATCCTGTTCCAGAACAGAGTGCATGGTCTGTTCTAGAAAAGCAGCCTGGTTATAACTGGGGGTAATGATCGAGACGAGCGGAGATTCAGACATATTAGAAGAGGCTTTCATAATCCACTTTGGGGAAAATGGTTAATTTTCCACCTACAGTAGCATCGATAATTTCTCGTCCAGCAACCTTGTATGCTTCGCGCGCCATGGTATAAGCAACTTCAGAGGTCTCCAGATCGGGTAATTGCCAACGGAAACCCTTGCCAAAGTAGGCAGGGTTAAAATGATTGGGGTCATCTCCCCCAGAAACAACGGTTGTATTGGGTTTCCCCTGGGTGGCAAAACTATGGTCTACGCCAATCAAAATAACCTGTTTAAAACCCATATGAAAAGCCAATTGCATGGCCACATAGGTCACCGTGGCGCCTTCCCACAACCTGCCTGCCGCATTGGTGGCGAATTTTGGCAATTCATAAGATGTGTACAGGTAATGTAGGTTTGCTGCCGGTGCGATCCACCTGCGGCCGCGCCAGGAAACAAAAGTGGGAATGGGTAATGCACGGATATCCTGCGCGCACTGTTCGGTCACAAGGTCATTGATGGTCAGTAAAAGTGAAGAGGAAAAACCTAGCTCCGGAAAGGCCAGATAGAACCGGTTCAATCCGAAGGTAAATTCACCCTTGAGTTTGGTCAAATCTGTATTTTTCAAACTAGGGCCGTTGCCAATGATGAAACAGCGTTCGCCGCAATGAGTGTCTTTAAGCGCATTGAGTTTTTGGATCGAATCGCGCCGCCAAGGATGCAGCCGGCTTTCGGGGTATGCTGCAGCCAGCTTCAGCGCATCGCGCGTAGTGCGTAAAGAATTCGCCATAGGAGCAGGAATTGCTTTTACGATTTTTGATCGCATCCTTCTACTCCGTGCTCAAGCGGGCAGTTGCGCCGCCGTCAACGATCAACGCCTGACCGGTCATGAATGAGGATTGCTCATGATCAGCCAAGAAATAGATGGCATGGGCAATTTCAGCAGCCTGCCCGATGCGTCCGTTTACAGTCTTACGAGCCAGGTTATCGAGTCGGTCATCAATGGATGGTCCGGTCATTTGTCCGCGTTTCATGCTGTCGCGCAGCATCGAGGTATCTACTGCCCCGGGTAATACTGCATTCACCCGAATGTTGTCAGGAGCGAATTCAATCGCCATCGCTCGGGTCAGTGCCAGAATTCCACCCTTGCTGGCAGCATAAGCGCCAATATTGGCGGATGTCTGCACAGCATGAACGGAAGACATATTCACGATAGCCGCGTTGCTCCCTTTTACCAGCAGCGGATGGGCATAGCGGGCTCCCAGAAAGGTCGGCCGCAAATTGGTGGCAATTGTGGTATCCCACTCTTCCACGCTAGTTTCCAAGATCGGTTTCCCGATCTGAACAGCAGCATTATTTACCACCGCGCTTAAGAACGGAGTGAACTTGGCTGCAACCTCGTAAATTTGAATAATCTGATTTGGATCAGACACATCTTTTTTAATGAACAAACCAGTCTTGGGAAACTCATTGCCAAATTCATTGCGGTCCACCCCAATGACTCGCCAACCCTTTTCTGAAAATAATTCTACCGCGGCGCGTCCGATCCCTCCGGCTGAGCCGGTGATTAACACAACACGATTTTCTTCTGTCATGAATTCCTCACTTAACTCTTTTTAGAGATTTCGTCCAAATCGGCTGAAGAAATTTCCAGACCGATCAGTAAATTGCGAATTGTATTCCAATGAACCCGTTCCCAGGCTGCTGGGCTGGAATTGCTATTATGCGGCGCCAACATGACGTTATCCATTTTCAACAACGGCGACGTTAACGGCAACGGCTCATCTTCAAAAACGTCCATGGCAGCTCCGCCTATTCGTCCATTCTGGAGCGCTTCCACCAAGGCTTTTTCGTCCACCACGGGCCCGCGGGATGAATTGATCATCACGGCAGTTGGTTTCATGTATGAAAAAGCTTCTTTGTTCATCAAATGCCGGCTGGTCGGATTCAAGTCAGTATTCGTGGTTACAAAATCAGATCGCTGCAACAAATCTTTAAAGGAAGTCATTTCTACTTTATTTTCCAGAATAAAATCTGGCGCAATCGGCTGAATATCATTCCCGAGAATTGTCATGCCAAACCCGCATGCCCGGCGAATGATGGCCTTGCCGATATTACCCAGGCCAATCACGCCCAGCGTGCATTCCGAAAGCGATCGCCCGGGAATTTTCTGCCATTCACCCGCTTTCATGGCCCGATCCATCCAGGGTTGGCGCCGCGCGAAAGCCAGAATATATCCCATCACGGTGTCTGCCACCGGCAAAGTGAAAGCGTTGAGGGTATTTTTGAGTTGAATTCCCAACTCAAGACAGGCTTCCCGGTCGATTGAATCGATCCCTGTTCCCCATTTGGAGATCACCTTCAACCGTGGCGAACATTTTACCAATACCCGTCGAGAATAACGATCATCACCACAAATCGTTCCATCGAATTTTTCGGCATACTTCAAGAGATCTTCCTCTTCCATCCGTTCTTCAACCGGAGGGGCAATGATTTCCAGCCCGTAATTTTTAAAGACCGGCATGAATCGTTCAATGGAGGGAAGCATGTAAGGTGCCGTAACTAATACTGTTGGCATTTCTTCACCTGATAAAACAGAGTTCTTTCTAGGCGGTAATTATACTTTTTATTTTTGTTGGCCCATTTTCAAATTGTTATTTATCGATCACGTATTGGTAAAGGGTGAAATTCTCGTAGCCGCGAATCATTCCGATCTCGCGTACGCGATCCTTTAGGATCTCACTATAAGGGTCTGACACACCGACCACGTATTCATTACCATAGACAAAATTCAAGGGAATCGCATCCAGGAATTGGGTGGCCGTGCCAGACTTTAGAGCATGGAAATATTCGGCGCTGTTGATCAATCCATCCAAATTCACTACCGTGCGGTCCTGAATGAAATAAGCCACCATGCCACCGCCGGTCATACCAATGATGGATCCTTTCGGAGTTAATGATTCCACCTGATGAACCTCACCGAGATAAGCTTCTTCTTTACCGGGGGCAACTTTCATCGGTACAGTAGAGCTGATATACCTCTGATGATAAAACAGGAGCAAACCGATGCTACCCAACACGATCAATATGGAAATCCATCCTGTTTTCGTACCGGCTTTTTCGATCCAGGTAAATACACCATCCAAAATGACACTCACCAACAAAATGGCGACCAACATTTCACTGACCCAGTACCAGCTACGGGTAGCGGTATATCCAACCGTCGTGTAGTATGCGATCTGAGATAAACATCCAAACAATACTGCCGGGGCCATTATTTGGAAGAACAGTTTTCCTAATCGATTCTCCTGGGCCTTGAGGATCGCAGCAATCAAGAACAAGAGAAGAATGGTGAGTAAGATAAAAATGAATGCGTTCAGTGTATCCGGGACATTTACAATGCGTAGCAGCAGCCCACTCAGATCATTCACCTTTGAGGTAATCAACGCCCAGGGGCCATAGTTACCATTAGGGCTCAATCCCAATATGGAAATGATTGTATTAGTATGACTATAAACCGTGTTCGGAAGTGTGTTCCACCAGGTCTTAATTTGGCCGCTTACCGGGGTAAACGTACCAAAAATTAATTTATTGCTCAAGCAATAAATACCAACGATCACTCCAATTGGAATTGCGTACGCAATTCCTTCCAATAAAACATTCTTCCAAACGTTTTTAATCCAGTTGAAAAATTTTGGAAAAGGTTTTAAACTCGTAGTACTGTTGTTTTTCTGCTGCAATAATCGTAAACACAGAATAAAAATGAACGAGATCAATACAAATAAAACGATGACCGAGCGCGATAGCATTTTCAAGATTCCAAAGCGGTGAATTACGCTGGCGATCCCATACATCAGAATTAAGTTTACGATACCTGCACCCACCTGTAGGAGTATCCTTGACCAAATACTTTTTTGATTAAAACCTTCATACATTCCAAAGAAATAATAGACGATCGGGAAGACAACAAAAGCAATTCCAATCATTGGGTAAATTGAATACATGTTTTGTACAGCATCTGTAAGACCTAAGCGCAAAATCCAACTGGCAACAACTGCCAGAGCCAAAGCAGCCCAATCATAGATCAATGCTGACGAAATCTTTTTAATGCGGAAGATCACAAACAAACCAACGAAAGCAACGATGAAAACATTATCCAGGCGGGATAAGATTGTGAAAGCTCCGACCAAACCCATTAGAGTTAATTGGCGAATCTTCCTCTGACCTTGTCCTTCATCATCCAGAAAACTAGCTGCCAGATAGATCAATAACACCATAAAGAAAGCACTGACGGCAGCTTCCATGCCGTGCACAGTAGTTGTTCCATAAATGGCTGGGGTAAGCGCCCAGATCAATGCACCTAGTAAAGCCGCGTACGGATGAATGAATCTTCTTAAGAGCTTATATAAAATCAGCGCAGTACCAGCATTGAAAAGCCCGCTGACGATCACCAGTACGCGCAGCGGTAGAATCAAATTGATTTTGGAAAGCCAAAAAACACCCAGACACACAACCATCCACAACGGATGGAACCCATTCGTCAAGTTAATTCCGTCAAAGGTGAATCCATGACCTGCGATCGCATTTTGAGCAACTTTGTAATAATAAAATGCATCATCAATGTTATACCAATTCATCAAGCTGTTTGCCGGGGCCACCGCCACATAGATACTTCCCGCCAGCGCAACCAGGACAATAAAAACTTGAATCAGGATACTTCCTCTTTTTTTCATTTCAAGTTTCCCTTCATGATTGCTGTTCAGATCTGGTTTGAATAAATAATTCCACCAAACGGAAATCGATCTCTTCATCGATATCCCAGGCTTCATCACGGTCGATCTCAAAGAGATAAGGCCTCTCGCCCAGGCGATTCCGTCGCAGTTTCAAATTTTCACCGGTGAACAAATAAACACAGGAGTTCTCTTCATATACAGGGGGCAGGTCTTGAGTTTGCAATAAAATGTTGGGGTTATGATTGATCGCCCTCCCCAGACCATCCCACAACCGGCTTTGCAGGCGGGTCACCCCGAACAACGAATCATAACTGGGGTAAAGACTCGTCAAGAGTTGAATCGCATGCGCAAATGTCTCTGGCTTGACCAATGGATTGGTACTGTGTGTTTGTAAATAGAGATCAGAAGGATATTGGTCGATATCGTTCAACAAAATCTCATTCATAGGAATGGCGTCTGCGCGCAGATGTTCCGGTCGGTTTATGATCTTTACACTGGGGAAATTCTGTTTGATTCCGGCAATGATCTCATCGCTGTCGGTATCCACAACGATTTGGGTAATTTCTTTTACCTGAAGAAGGTTAGATAGGATGTGCTGATATAACGGACGTCCGGCCAGAAGGCGATAATTCTTTCCGGGGACACGCTGGGAATGGTGCCGCATGGGCACTAATGCTGTGATCGTCTTTGTCTTCATTTTTGCCTCGTTCATCTAACCCATCTTCGTTTTCTTTATTTTACCGGCATCTGATCTTGATAATGGATCGGTTCAACCTGCCGTTCTTTGGCACGGCTGCCAGCAAGTTCAGGCCGATGTGGATAATAAAATGATTGTTTTAACTGCCACGTCAGCGGCCCGGATTGTTGGTATCCGCGGTAAGTGCCTGAAAACTGGCGCCAGCGGAAACGCCAAATATTCTGAATATTACACCACAAAACCTTTTGCTTTTTGGCTTCATGCCAATCTGAAAAAATATTTTGCAAGAATAACCGGTATTGATCCTGGTGGGTGAAATCTTCTTGGGGATAAATTTGTTTGAATGCCATTCCCTCACGGCGGTAGCGGTTGAATATTCCATCCAGTGATTCATTATGCACGTGGATCACTTCTGCTTCCGCGCAGTAGGAAATGGCGAATCCTGCTTCTTGCGCCCATTTGCTCCAGGCCAGATCTTCCAAAGCAGGCAGTAGTTCATCATATGGGTGTTTTTGCCATAAACTGAAGCGAATGGCCGCATTGGCATTGTTGCAGAAGGGAGTAACCTGGCAGATCATAGAACGGTCCGGGAACCAGTGATGGAAAATTTGGTGTTCCGAAAATTGTGTAGTTTCGCAGCCCCTTTGTTTTCCATAAACCAACCCCACTTGCGTATCTTCAAAAGGCTTTAACAACATCTCCAGCCAGTCCGGGTACACCGGGTAAACATGCGCACTCGCCAATACAATGAGATCTGATTTCGCGTGAGCAATCCCCATGTTCAATGAACGGCCGAAAGTGAACTCTTCCGGTTCAATTGTAACCACTTCCACCGGGAACTGCCTGGCAATTCGCACGGTTGAATCAGTGGAGCCCGAATCCACCAGGATAATTTGCGTTTCTTTTAGGGTCTGCGCACTTATTCCGGCAAGCAAACGTCCAATATGCTGTTCTTCATTGTAGGCGCGGATAATAATTGAACAAATGGGTTTTTGGTTCATAAAGGCATCTCAAAAGGGTGATCCTCAAGAATTCCCCGCAATAGAGCTCGGGCTGTTTCAGAATTCTCAGGTAAAAGGTCGGAAGACTGAATGGGTTTTAATGTAACGTATCCAGCCCAGACCCCATCTTCTTTTATAAATTTATCAAAAGGCAGTGAGGAACAATACAACTGATAATACAGAAACCTTCTGGCATTGATACGAAATTCGTCCGGAGCACAATTCTCTTCAGCATTTAGCAATTCAGCTAATTTTTGTTCGTAAGCCTCTACGGAATTGGGTAAATAAGCCACCGTTAATTGAGTAAAGCGTGCCTTCCCGGCAGCCAGAACGGCTTTGCCCAGTAAAGCAGCCTCCAGACCAATGGTCGAGTTATACATCATCACAAAATGGCTGCGCTGGATCAGATCGTAAGAGCTGATAAATTCGCGTGAATCTACGAAGAGGACATTAGCCAACTGATCAACCCCTCGTTGATGCACCCAATTGCGCACGCTCTCACGACTTTCCTTGTTGGCACGATGTTCATCCGGATGGGCGCGGATCACGAATAACGTTTCAGGATGTTTTTGAATAAAACTTTTAACACAATCCAACCAGCTAAACATATCCGAGAAAATGGCGTTGGCATGCACCTGGCTGGTATCAAAGATAACGTTGGTAAAAATGGGGACGATCTGCTTAAATCCGGCGGCTTTTTCTAAAAAACTCTGATCCAACCCCTTCATTTCCGGCCAAAAGCGGATGCCAGCCATGCTGAAATTGCCCTGAAAACGCTCGCTCAAATAGGCATCCAGACGCTCATCCATTTGATGGGTCAGTTGAAATTCCGGGCTGATCTGAATCGGGTAAGCGGTGGCTTCACCGGGGGTGAAAAAGGCCGTGAACGGGCGCATCCCCACTTCATGCGTGATCACTTTAATTCCCTTTTTCAGGCATACGAAACGTACCGCTGCCTCCGGGAAAAACATGCCATTAAAAACCACCACTGCCCTGGGAGTTGTTTCCTCTACCAGTTGGGTGAACTGCTGCACGACATTCCAGGCTGAAAGGAGATATTGACGCATCAATTGGAGTGTTGCTTCGTCTTCCACCAGATGGTGCCGGCGTAACACCCAGCGCATGGAATTGGTCGCCCAGAAACCCAACGGTACTTCCTGATAAGTCAGGGTGCATAAAGCATCCAAACTTAGTTTGGAGATCAGGCTGGCCAGGGCGGCATCTTCCTGGTACTTGAACCAACGGGTGGGCATCTCGGCAAAAGCGGCACGGCTTTGAGAGATACATTTGGCACAGGGCGGCTTCCGGGACACATTATCGCGGTCGGTTCCCAACGTGCAGCGAGTCATACCCGCCTGGCAAACAAACTGGATCGTGGGAATTCCCTGTGCGCGCAGCATTTGATTGGCTAAAAAAGAATAGGCCGCGTTCTGGCTCATCCCTTGAATTCTGGATGAGGAATTAAAAAAGAGTACGGGAGCAGAGCCGGCCTCTTTTTCGGAAAACAATTGGTTTACTTGAAGACTCAAACCATTCCAGCGTTGATTGCTTTGAGCATGGGTCCAACGCTGGAAAATGGCTTTTTTTGCACGAAAAAAGAACTGAATGGTCAATCCTGTACCCTGCGCAGCTTTTTCAGAGATGACTTTTCGCTGTCGTACACCTTTTTAACGCCGTCCCCGACTGCCTGCTCAGTAACACGAATGTACTTGACCAGCTTTTCAAATCCACCCGGTTCCACGGAAGCTGATTGATCTGATCCCCACAGGGCACGGTCAAGAGTGATGTGGCGTTCGACCATGCAAGCGCCCAGACCCACCGCAACTGCGGAGGTGACCAAGCCAACCTCATGCCCGGAGTAGCCAATGGGGCAGGAGAAAGTCTTGCGTAAGGTTTCGATCATGCGCAAATTGAGTTCATGCGGATCGCACGGGTAAGAACTGGTAGCATGAGTGAGCGCCAGGTTATCTTCACCAATGGCACTGACCGATTTTTTAATTTGTTCCATGGTGGACATACCCGTGGAAAGGATGATGGGGCGGCCGGTTTTGCGTAAATGTTTCAACAGGTCAATATCAGTCAATGAAGCGGAAGGAACCTTGTAGCAGACCGGATTGAATTTCTCCAGAAAATCTACTGAAGGTTCATCCCAGACAGAAGCAAACCAGGTAATGCCCAACTCTTTGCAATAGCGGTCAATTTCGGCATATTCTTTTTCACCAAACTCGACTTTGTAGCGATAATCCAGATAACTGATGTAGCCCCACGGGGTTTCGCGCATTTGTCCGCGCTGATCGGGGGGAACACACAATTCAGGGGTTCGTTTTTGGAACTTTACTGCATCCACCCCGGCATGTTTGGCCGCCAGGATCAATTGTTTTGCCTGATCCAAATCACCATTGTGGTTAATTCCCGCCTCAGCAATAATATAAGCCGGGTGTCCATCCCCCACCCAGGTATCTCCGATTCGAATTTCTCTTGTCATTTTTTCTCCTGTATAACGGATGGCGGTCAACTGGCTAAAAACGTTCCGATCAAATGCATGTCACATTGTTCAGTGCATTTAATTCCCGGGGTCAGATCAAAATGGTCCTGTCTGAAATGACGATATTTTTCGCCGTTCCAAATATCATATAAAGATAGATTGTGTGCGTCACCAAGAACAATCTCATTATTGAAATCTTCGACACATTCCACCGATTCGCCGTTCGATTTGATGGTCATTGAAGACCAGGGGAACTGGCAGAATTCAAGCCAGTGGATGGATTGGGTCTGGTTCTTATTATCTTCGTACCATTGTTGATCTTGGCTCTTCAGATATACATATACATCACAGCCCTTGAAGGCTTCCTTCAACTTGGCAAACTCTTCTTGCTGCCAGGGCTTGTTGAGGTTGATCATGGTGATTACGATGGTAGTCTTAAGGTTGCGCTGGGCTTTGATATCCAGCAGCTTCAGGATGTTCTTATATGAATCAGTAAAATTGGAGGCGGCTCCGCGAACTTCCTTGTGGCGGATATCGTCCACGCTTTCCATAGAGTACTTGATGTATCCCAAACCATTTTCGAAGGTCTCGATGGTGCGTTCCATGTTGATGTTAGCCGGGTTGCAGCTAAAATAGCTTTCCAGACCGCGTTTGCTCATGGCTTTCACGTAGTCCGGCATGCTTTTATCCAGCAGCGGATCGCCGTAGCCATGCAGCACGATCACCTTCGGAATGACATACAGGAAATAGTGGTTCTCGCTCATGTCATCTTTGGGGTAACCATATTTTTCAAGAGCGAATTTTTCCCAACGAGCCCATTGCTCAGCAGTAAACGGTTTCAACTGGTCAATGACGCTGTTGAACAATTCGGGTTTCATGGTGACCACGGGACGGGTCATCATGGTCGTCCGCGGGCACATTTCACAACGCATATTACAGGCGTTTGTGGTTTCAATGTTATACACAATTGGATCCGGGGAGCGGAAAGATTCAAACTGAGAGATCAAATACTCTCTGGAGAATTTCTCTCCACCTAGCACCCGCTTCTTCAAATCCCATACCTTCATATAAAATTCAATATCTAACATCCGAGCACTCCTGATG
>Ga0182021_10006155_pt1 | contig 14250 bp, 10 predicted proteins | sample 612E3MmetaG_FD_120493 | JGI IMG/M metagenome (GOLD analysis project Ga0182021, IMG submission 120493) | Permafrost microbial communities from Stordalen Mire, Sweden - 612E3M metaG (Illumina Assembly) | ecosystem: Environmental > Terrestrial > Soil > Wetlands > Permafrost | place: Sweden... | reverse complement strand
GCGTGCTGACGGAAAACAACAGCGGCAGGCCGAGCGAACTGTTCAGGTTATTGCTTAAAAATAATCAATTCAAAAAATTATTTGCAGACAAAGTGCAGAAACACTGCTACTATGGCGGCGCCCTGACGCCGGAGGTTGCAGCTGCGCGATGGATGAAGCGTTCCGAAGAAATCGATACAGCAATTATCGCCGAGTCCGCGCGATGGGGGGACTATCGGCGCGACGTATATCGATACATCTCCGCCGGACCGTTCTATCTCTACGACCGGCAATGGTGGCTTGATGAACAATCATTTCTTATCAACACCTATTTCCCGAACCGGACGGCTCAATTCATCAACCAACTGGTAGCGGATTCGCTGTTCCCGTCTATCAGTGCGCCGCAAATTCTGGTCAACGGTGCGCCGGTCAGGCAGTATTCCATGAAGGCTGGAGACGTCATCACGATATCATCTAGCCGACGGCTTCATCTATTATACGGTTGATGGAAGCGACCCGGAGCTTCTTGGACAGCCATCGCCTTCAGCTTTTGTCTACAGGGCTCCTATCATCTTAACGCATAGCACGCATTTGAAAATTCGGACGTCTTCAATAAATGAATGGAGCGCACTCATCGACATGAATTATTATATGACGTCCGAATTACACAAGTTAAAAATCACGGAACTGCATTATCATCCGCTGGTTCCGGATTCGCTCGACCAACGCGATTTTGAATTTATAGAATTGAAAAACACAGGACCAGCATTGGACCTCAGCGGAGTTCACTTTACCCAAGGAGTAACGTACACATTTCCCCAGAATACCGTTCTGGAGCTGGCAAATTCGTCGTCATTGCATCGAACAAAGTGCGCTTTACAAGCCGGTACGGTTTCTCGCCGTTTGGAGAATACTCCGGCGTTTTGGATAACAGCGGTGAACAGATTGTTCTGCTTTCTGCACAATCGGACACAATGATCTCCATGACCTATTCTGACAATTCCCCTTGGCCCGCAGGAGCGGACGGTGTTGGATATTCTCTCGTTTCGAAAGAACTAAATCCGACGGGTAATCCCAATGACCCTTCGTATTGGAGATTGTCGTACAAACTTCATGGCTCCCCGGGCAGCGACGATGTTATGACACTGAATGTAGAGTCAACGACGTAGTTAACACCAAATGAATTTGTGCTGCAGCAGAATTTTCCGAACCCCTTCAACCCGGAAACACAGATAAGATACTCTGTCCCGCACAGCAGCTTCGTTTCACTGAAGGTGTACAATCTCATGGGACAGGAAGTGGCAACGTTATTCGAAGGGATTCGCCAGCAGGGAAATTATACTGCAATCTTCGATGGGACAGGATTATCAAGCGGAGTATATCTGTATCGAATGACAGCGGAAAATTTTATGGTTATGAAAAAGACAATGCTCTTAAAGTGATGTGCCTTCATAAATTCTTTTGAAATATTTAAAGTTCCATTTATAATAAGTTATAATTATGCAACAATAGCCACCGGTGAATATGTTGATGTTGATTGGTTTAGAATAAATCCGGGTATTTAGACAATTTTAGTCCTTCAAGAAAACGATATGCCCCATTCCTTTTATTAAGACAAACTTTTCTGATCCATTCAAACCCACTCCATTTATTCGTTTTTCGCTTGCTAACTTTGGCTTTGTATCTCTTGAGATTAAAGACCTTTTGGCGAGAAAAAGAATAGCATTTACGAATAAGCAAAAAATGCTAGAATATTCAATGAACTCTTTAAAGGCAGCAGCCATATGAGCGGCGTTTACTTGTGCTCAATGACAACTCACTAAATAAATAATTGATAAATAGATGGTTTAAAGAGACACACAAGCAATTTTTACTCAATAAAAATAGATTGATTATTCGTTTGTGGGAAAAGTGAGAAAAATATTGTAAATTACTTAATATATTTGAAACGGTTCAATGTTTTATTCGATGAACCATTTCTTTACGATAGAGGATTGTGGATTTAGTGGTTATGAACGGATGAGCCGCAGAAAAAACGTTTTTTAAACAATCAGACCATGCGACTCATAGCAAAGAGAATAAAAATTTTATAAGAGATATAAATTGAAATTAGCAGCAAAGCGCATCAAGAAAATATTAATTGTTACACTCCTCGCATCTCTCACAGCTTTCAGCCAGGTGAGACTACCAAAGCTTATTAGCGACGGTATGATCCTGCAACGCGATACAGAAGTAAAAATCTGGGGCTGGGCTGCGGCCCATGAAAATATTTCTATAAAGTTTCATGACTCATTGTATCAAACAACAACCGATAGTTTGGGAGAATGGAACATCAAGCTTCCCGCACTGGAAGCTGGAGGCCCATACACAATGAGTGTGAGCGCGAGTGATACTGTTACAATAAAAGACATTCTCATTGGTGATGTCTGGATTTGTTCTGGCCAATCAAATATGGAATTGCCCATGAAAAGGGTTAGTCCTATTTATGAATCCGAAATTGCAAACTCAGAAAACACAAATATAAGATTTTTTACTGTGCCTCAGAAATATAATTTTAATGAGGCTCAAAAGGATTTAGAATCCGGCCGTTGGCAGATGACAAATCCAAAGACCATACTTGATTTTTCGGCAGCCGCATATTTTTTTGCCAAAGAACTTTACGATAAATACCATATCCCCATTGGATTAATTAATACAAGCCTAGGAGGTTCACCAGCCGAAGCATGGATGAGCGAGGAATCTTTAAAAATGTTTCCTGCTTATTATCAGGAAGCACAACGATTTAAAGACAGCACTCTTATAAGGAAAATTGAGAACCAGGATAAAGTGCGAATTGAAGCTTGGTATAACGAGCTCAGGCAAAAAGATGAAGGTTATAAAGATCCGCAGAAAACATGGTATGACCCAGCTTTAAGTACATCTGATTGGACATCAATGAAAATACCAGGTTACTGGATAACAACAGAGCTTGGCGCTGTAAACGGTGTGGTGTGGTTCAAAAAAGAATTTGATGTTCCCGCCTCGATGATTGGACAACCGGCTAAACTTATTCTCGGAAGAATAGTAGATGCAGACTCTGTTTTTGTAAATGGCGTTTTTGTCGGCACAACAGGGTATCAATATCCTCCCCGAAGATATAATATCCCTTCAAATGTATTAAGAGGAGGGGAAGATATCATAGTAGTCAGAGTCATTAGTAATATTGGTAAAGGAGGTTTTGTTTTAGATAAACAGTATGAGATAAATGCAGGGGGACAAACCATCAATTTAATTGGGGACTGGCAATATCGGCTCGGAACAAAGATGGAGCCCTTAGCAAGCCAAACATTTATCCGATGGAAACCGCTGGGTTTATTTAATGCAATGATTTCACCCCTTCTGAACTATTCAATGAAAGGGGTCATTTGGTATCAGGGTGAATCGAATGCAGAGAGGCCGGTTGAATATCGGGAACTGTTCCCGGCGCTGATACAAGATTGGAGAGAAAAGTGGAATCAGGGAGGCTTTCCTTTTTTGTTTGTTCAATTGCCAAATTTTATGGAAGCAAAAAAACAACCGTCCGAAAGCAATTGGGCGCTATTTCGAGAAGTCCAGTTAAAAACATTATCAGTGCCGAAAACCGGCATGGCTGTAACGATTGACATTGGTGAATGGAACGACATCCACCCTTTAAATAAAAAAGATGTCGGTAAAAGACTTGCTCTTGCTGCCCGGAAGGTGGCATATCTTGATGATAAAGTTGTTTATTCAGGTCCAATGTATCGCTCCATGAAAATTGTCGGGAACAAAATTATATTAACTTTTAATAACATTGGCGGCGGGCTCATTGCTCAAGGCGGCGGGGAGCTTACAAATTTTGCGATAGCAGGAGCTAACAATCAATTTGTATGGGCAAAAGCCAAGATCAAGAATGGTAAAATAGTGGTATGGAATAACAAGATTCCAAAACCTAAAGCCGTGCGATACGCCTGGGCGGATAATCCATCTGGTGCAAATCTCTATAATAGAGAAGGATTGCCGGCTTCGCCTTTTAGAACCGATGAATGAATGTATGAAAAGAGAAATATAAAATATTGTAGCAGGAAGTACGATGTGGAAAATAATTCTGTTTTATTGACATAATTCTAACTCAAGATAATTAGCGAAAAAATTTTGTTTCAATGTAAAAGGATTTCTATGAATAAGATTTTACTATGCCCTGAAAAAATTTCTAAAAGATGGATTGTTTTTGTGGCTCTCCTTATGACATTTTCAACAAGCTTGATTGCCCAGATTCAGACCAATGTACCGGCACTCAAAGATGTGTATGCAAAGGATTTCTATATTGGCTGTCTTTTATCGTATAATGCGATCGGTTTTGCGAGCGATCCGGAATATACACCGGGCTCGGTGTATGATCTCAACGGTGGATATTTGATAAAATACCACATGAATTCTATGGGCCCCGGTAATAATATGAAACCGGTTTATACCGTAAATATTGCAGGGAGCGCATCCGCATATACTGCTGCAGCAACACAGGCAGCAAAGGATTCGATAAACATCCATCCCATCATTCAGTTCAATTCAAGTTTAATCGCACAATTCAATTGGGCGAAAAGGCAGGGATTTGTTCTGCGTGGACACACATTGGTGTGGTATAGTCAAACTCCCGGTACTGCGTTCTTCCGCGCAGGGTATTCTGCGACAGGATCATATTTATCTAAAGATCTCATGACCCAGCGCATGGAAAATTATATTAAAGAAGTGATCAGATTGATTCATGAAGGATGGCCGGGAATGATGATTGCTGTTGATGTCGTCAACGAAGCTATGAACGATAACGGGACAGATCGTTCAAGCGGCAGTGAATGGTATACAACATTTGGCGATAACAGCTATATCATGAAAGCATTTGAGTTCGCCCGTAAATATTCCGTTCAATACGGCGAAACGCAGATGAAATTATATTACAATGATTACAATACGAGTACATCAGCAAAGGCAGATGGTATTGTTAGGGTTTGTGGTCCGATTTTTCGCGCGGGATATTTAGACGGCATCGGTATGCAGGAACACGACGGCATTGGATCACCAACAGCAGCGCAATGGATAGCCTCCTATAATAAATTTGATACTATTTGTACTGAGATGAATGTCACAGAATTGGATGTGAGCAGTACGTACTTGCAATTAACAGCACAGGCAAACCAATTCGGGATGCTCTTTAAATGCTTCCTGGATCGAAGCTACCGGTCCAGCCGGGGAAAAATAAAAATTGTTGTGAAAGATGGATTGAATGATGCACACACATTCAATGTAAATTCCTCGCTCTGGGACTCGACGGATCAATGCAAGCCTTCATTTTATGCCGTGGCGGATGTCGGTACGAACTACCATACATTGGATTCATTGATTACATTTGCGAATACTCTAAAGCAAGGTACGTATTCGGCATCTTCATGGTCCAGCTTTTCAAACGCCTTGGCGTATGCTGTCGGTTTAAAAGTGATGAATTATTCCAGTTCTCTCTCAGCTGCTTCTTCATTAGGATTGGCAAAAGATACGCTCATAACCGGGATAAACAGCTTGGTGAAAACGAGTACGGCTGTTCATTCGGTGAGCGGGAATGAGCCGAAGATGTTTGCACTCGGTCAGAATTATCCCAATCCATTCAATCCCACAACGACCATACAGTATCAAATACCGATCGCCAGCAATGTGAGTTTGAAAGTATATGACATGCTGGGGAGAGACGTCGCAGTATTGGTGAACGAAAATAAAATAGCTGGATATTACACTAGTACGTTCGATGCGAGAAATATGCCGAGTGGAATTTATTTCTACAAGATGAATGCAGGAAATTATTCCACAGTCAAGAAACTTATCCTGATGAAATAAATTGAAGTTCATATCGAGAGTGAATATATTATTAAATATGTGTATTCCGTTATTTCTCATGATTTGAGGAATTAGTAAATAAGAGAAAAGATCTTCATTCAATAAACTATATATAACAAGGAGATGTAGCTATGAAAAATAATTTCTTTCCCAAAATTCAAAAACCAATTATGTATGAAGGTAAAGATTCCAAGAATCCTCTTGCTTTCCGATTCTACAACAAGAGTCAAATGGTCGGCAACAAAACGATGGGCGAACATCTCCGTTTTTCTGTCGCTTACTGGCACACTATGATGGGTAATGGTACAGATATGTTTGGCGGTCCAAGTTATAAAAGGGATTGGCATAAAGCTTCTGATCCGTTAAAGCGAGCCAAAGAGACCATGGAAGCGGCATTCGAATTCTTTCAGAAATTAGGAATTGAGTATTATTGTTTCCATGATCGAGATATTGCCCCCGAAGGCGATACCTTTGCACAGACATGCAAAAATTTGGAAACAATGGTTGCATACGCCAAAAAGCTACAGAAGGAAACAGGTGTCAAACTTTTATGGGGTACGGCTAACTTGTTCGGCAACTCAATTTATTCACAGGGTGCCGGAACAAACCCCAATGCACACGTCATGGCTACCGCTGCCGCCCAAGTGAAGCATGCCCTTGATGCGACAAAAGAGCTTGGCGGCGAGAATTATGTATTCTGGGGAGGGCGCGAAGGGTACGAATCATTACTCAATACGGATTTTAAACGCGAACAGGAACAAATGGCCCGGTTCCTCCATATGGCCGTTGACTATAAAAAGAAGATCGGATTTGAAGGACAGTTCCTCATCGAACCAAAACCGGCTGAACCGATGAAACACCAATATGATTCTGATTCGGCAACCACGCTATCTTTCTTAATACAGAACGGTTTGATAGACTATTTTAAATTAAACATCGAAGCAAATCATGCAACACTTGCTGGTCATACATTTGAGCATGATCTGACGGTTGCCTCTGCAGCGGGGAAATTAGGAAGTGTCGATGCGAACCGCGGTGACCTGTTGCTTGGCTGGGATACGGATCAGTTCCCAACAGATATATACAGCACAACTCTTGCAATGATGGTAATTTTGAAACAGAATGGCTTGGGGTCAGGCGGTCTGAATTTTGATGCAAAAGTCCGGCGTAGTTCAATCGATCCGATGGACTTATTTTATGCACATATTGGTGGTATGGATGCTTTTGCTCGCGGCCTTGTCGTTGCACACCAAATTATAAAAGACAAAGCATTAAGTAAGTTTGTCGATGAACGGTACAGCAGCTTTAATTCGGGCATTGGCGCACAGATCATGTCAGGAAAAGCGGGATTAGAAGATGCCGATAAATGGGTTTTGAAACAAGGCGCACCAGTACTGCTAAGCGGCAAGCTGGAAATGCTCGAGAATATTTTGAATTCCTATTTATTCGATTGATTTTTATCTTCAATTTCCGTAATTACGAACAATGTCATTAAGACAACGAAATAGGTTTCTGGAGTTACTGATGAGACTTTAAAGCGCAGTCCGGTGAGACTGCTAAAACATATTTCGCACAAATTTATTGTCTCTCAAAAAAACAAATATAAAGGATGAAGCATATGCGATATAGACTCGTTCTTTTCATCTGCCTAGTTCTTTTGATGAATATGCCGATGCATGCCGTCGCTGGCGACAGCAAGTCCGCTAAGCAGAAAATAACAATCGGCCTTATTGGAAAATCCTCCACAAGCGCTGTCTTCATAGCTGCATATTCCGGCGCCCGTGTAGCAGCAAAAGAATTAGGCGCTAAATATAATGTCGAAATTGATATCGACTGGCAGTCACCAAAGGTGGAAAATGTCCAAGAACAAGCGGCTGCAATCGAGCATTTTTCTAATTCGGGTGTGAGTGGAGTTGCTATTTCCTGTATAGATGCAAATTATTTGACACCTGTCATTAATAAAACGGTTGACAAAGGGATGCCGGTTATGTGTTTTGATTCCGATGCGCCAAAGAGTAAAAGATTTGCTTATTATGGTGCAGACGATGTTGAATTTGGCAGAATGCTCCTGAAGGAACTTGCAGCAGAAATGAAAGGAAAAGGATCTATTGCGGTCCTTGCCGGGAATAGGAATGCATTAAACCTGCAACGTCGCCTTCAGGGGATTAAGGATGAACTAAAAAAATATCCGAATATCGCCCTCGCTTCTGACGATGTGAATTATAACATAGAAATTCCGGATATTGCATCAGAAACTGTTGCCCGCGCGCAAAGGAAGCACGCCAATATTGGAGGATGGATTTTTATTGGCAGCACGGTGCTTCAAACGAAGAACAATTTGAAGTGGAATCCGGGTGAAATCAAAGTAGTTGCCGGCAATGCAGTTCCGGCAGAATTAGAATATGTAAAGAGCGGTTATGTGCAGGGCCTTGTTGGAGTAAATTGTTTCCAGCTAGGATATAAAACAGTTGAAATATTACTAGATAAAATACGCAGCAATCGTACTCCTGCTGATCCGCTTACATATATTCAACTAACACCTGTTTCAAAAGAAAATGTAGATGAATGGTTGCTGAACTGGAGAAAGTGGTTGCTTAAGGAAGCAATGTCTAATTAAGTGTGGCGGAATATTTAACGTGAGTTGCCGGATCACATCGATCGTTATTTAAAAATCGAACAGCATGTTTAAAAAACATGTGTTCTAGTAAAGACATTTAAAACTTTTCGACATGTGGATTGCAGCAGACCCGCAATAATGGTCGTTATAAAGACGCTCACTGCCCTGGTCGACGCTTCAATTCTATCTCGAAGGCGCACAGTAAGTATAGGGAACCGTCGATCTCGTTTCAACCTGAGTGTCACCGGGCGTTAGAGTTGTATCGTTTTCAACCGATCAAAGATTCTCCCTGTCAATGTTTGCATCCCCAGAATCATTCATTGTGGATAGAAGGTTGAAGAAATGGAAAGAGTATGTCAAGCACAGATGAGAATACAGTGAAGATCGGTCATTACCGCTGGACGATTTGTGCGCTTTTATTTTTTGGGACGACCATTAACTATATTGACCGGCAGGTTTTAGGTATTCTAGCACCATTGCTGCAGAGCGAGATTAAGTGGAGTGAATCAGAATATGGTTGGATCGTCACTGCGTTTCAAGCTGCTTATGCTATTGGCCTTCTCTTGTTTGGTTGGTTTATGGATAAATATGGAACGAAGATTGGTTATAGCGTTTCGGTGACAATATGGAGTCTTGCGGCAATGGCGCATGCGTTCGCGAGAACACCATTTGGATTTGGTGTGGCGCGGGCAGGGCTTGGATTCGGTGAGTCTGGAAATTTTCCAGCAGCTATCAAAACAGTTGCTGAATGGTTCCCGAAAAAAGAACGGGCGCTGGCAATTGGCATTTTTAATTCTGGTGCGAATATTGGTGCGGTTGTCACACCAGCTATAGTACCCTGGATAACTATTACGTATGGATGGCAAGCTGCTTTTATTGTGACAGGTGAGATAGGCTTTGTCTGGTTGATATTTTGGGTCCTTGTATATGAAAAACCTGAACAAAAAAAGCGGCTTTCGTCAACTGAATTGGATTATATTTTAAGTGATAAACAGGATGCCTCTTCGGACAAAGTACCTTGGTTAGGGTTGCTGAAATATAGGCAGTCATGGGCTTTTATATTGGGGAAATTTTTTACTGACCCGATCTGGTGGTTTTATTTGTTTTGGCTCCCCAAATTCTTAAATAAAACATATGGACTAACGCTCACAAATTTGGGCTTGCCATTGGTAACTATTTATATGATGATAAGCTTCGGAAGTATCGGAGGCGGGTGGATGTCTTCCTACTTTATCCGGCGAGGCGTGAGTGTTATGAAAAGTCGGGAATTAGTCATGCTCTTTTGCGGAATTTGTGTCTTACCTATTATCACAGCTTCACAAGTTTCCCATCTGTGGCTTGCTGTCGGACTTATTGGGCTTGCAGCTGCGGCACATCAAGGATTTTCTGCTAACCTCTATGCAATGGTATCTGATTTGTTGCCCAAAAAAGCTGTCGGCTCTGTTACTGGTTTGGGAGGAATGGCGGGTTCCGTGAGTGGAATGCTATTCTCCATTTCTGCAGGATATATTCTAGAATGGACAGGGAGTTATATCTCGCTGTTTCTTATTGCTGCCCCGACATATTTAATTGCATTAAGTTTCATATATTTATTGACAAACAAAGCAAAGCCGATAGTATTCTGATGTTTCTAAAAAAACATATTTAGAAAACAGCGGTTGTAAAAATTTGTAGTATCAAAGAATTGTTCTGAAAGGTACGTCAAACCTTTTTATGGTTTGGTCGTACTGAACTTATTAATAAAAAACTTCTTTAAATGGAGATGAAATTTTATGTATGCACTTGGTTTTGATATAGGCAGCTCATCCATAAAGGTAGCAATTCTGAATCTCGAGTCCGGCAAAGCTGAAGCCGCTGCATTTTCACCTAAAAACGAGATGCCTATTACGGCAGTTCGAGCAGGCTGGGCTGAACAGGATCCCATTATGTGGTGGGAAAATCTGAAACTAGCGACAGCCGAAGTCCTGGCGTCGGCTCCTTATACGCGCGATCAAATTATTGCCATCGGTATTTCGTATCAAATGCATGGCCTTGTTGTTGTTGATAAACAGCAGCAGGTTCTCCGCCCTTCAATTATTTGGTGTGATAGCAGGGCGGTGGAGATAGGTCAGAAAGCGTTTTCAGCTATCGGACCTGAACAATGTCTATCATCACTGTTGAACTCACCCGGAAATTTTACTGCTTCCAAATTACGATGGGTAAAAGAAAACGAACCGAAGATTTTTGAGAAGATTGATAAATTCATGTTACCGGGTGATTACATTGCATTGCGTTTGACCGGAGAAGCTTCGACAACACTTTCCGGATTGTCTGAAGGTATCCTTCTAAATTTTAAAACAAATTCACTTGCCATGTCTTTAATGGATTATTATGGTATTCCTTCGGAACTCGTTGCTTCGCTCGTACCGACATTGGGTGAACAAGGTCGATTATGTAAGCTGGCATCTCAAGATCTTGGTTTGCCGGAAGGAATTCCTATAGCCTATCGGGCTGGTGATCAACCCAATAACGCACTTTCCTTAAACGTTATGGAACCCGGTGAAATTGCCGCAACTGCGGGAACCTCCGGTGTAGTGTACGGTGTCAGCGGAACACTAAAATATGACCCTGTATCGCGGGTGAATTCATTTGCTCATGTCAATCATACAGCTCAGGCACCGCACATTGGCGTCCTGCTGTGTATTAATGGAACCGGGAGCGCGAACAGCTGGATCCGGCGTATCACTGGACAGCAAAGTATTGAGTATGCCCGAATCAACGAACTTGCTTCTGGTATTGCACTTGGATCTGATAACATTGTTTGCCTTCCTTTTGGCAACGGTGCGGAACGAATGCTGGAAAATCGCGATATTGGTGCGTACTTCCATAATCTTCAATTTAACATTCACACGCAGGCACATCTTGTTCGTGCTGTTCAGGAAGGTGTTGCCTTTGCATTTAACTATGGTATTGAAATATTGCATAGCATGGAAATAAAGCCGACAGTCATTCGCGCTGGTCTTGCAAACCTATTCCTCAGTCCTATTTTCTGCGATACGCTTGCACAAACTGCCGGAATCACTATAGAACTTTACAATACTGATGGTGCACAAGGGGCGGCACGAGGTGCAGCATTAGGGATCAAACATTTCACAAGTAGGTCAGAAATGTTCAAAGGCTTGGAACGTATAAAAGTGATTGAACCACAAAAAAACCGAACAGCTGATTATCAAAAAGTTTATACAAGCTGGTCATCTACATTGAAACGATATCTATAATCAATTGAAGATCAATCATGAGCAACAATGCCCGGTCATATGATCGGGCATTTCCATTTTCTATACGGATTTGATGGAATTTGATATTCCCGATACAATGCAGTGTCACACCATCAGTATGACATTGAAGGGCTTTGATACAGTGCTGGTGGATAGTGTGTATGGATGATTGGCGTTAATGGACCGGGGATTAAAACGGTATCCTCTCGACATCTTCGATATTGATTCGATGAGACTTGATATGGGTGTTCAAGTGCTATATCATCCTTCGGTGGCAGATATGGACGATGATCAGTGGTAGTATTTCTGTTAGTCCAGGCGATGCAGCTATTGTTGATGGTGTCTGACTCCTTTTACATTTTAATGAGCTCGTAACGAAAAACTCCCCTTATCACTTTTAAAATTAAGGGTCGGGCCCCCTCCGTTGATTTTCCCGGAATAGTTGTAGTGGTGGTGTTTTCTATCGAGATCGTGTGTTTCTATATCGAAGTCTGATCTAAAATCTACACGCTTTTCGAAATCTGTTCGCAAATCAAAACTGGTTTGTTTTGGAATGTCCACGGAAATTTTACCTTTATAAGTCTCGAAATGGCTGTCATTCTTGAGCGATGCGAAAGAAATATGCACATCGCCTTTATATGTCTCTACATCGACTCCACCATTAAGATCTAATACTTCCACGGTGCCCTTATATGTGTTGAGTGTCAGGTATGAGATCAATCCATCGATGTGTGATTCCGATTTGTAATCTTTGATCCTTAGTTCTGCAGTGCGAGGCATCTTAATCGTATAATGTACTGATGGGAGAGAATTCGAAATCTCATGCGGATTGTCGAGCCAGTCCCAGAAATTAAAATTGTTGTTCCGTTCCACTTTCTTATAATTCGTATGTAGCGTCACTTCATTGCTGGAGCTGTGAATGTCAATTTCGGTATCCTCGATATCCCGCTCGGCATCCCGGGAATCCGCGTCGTCCGATTCTATCTTCACATATATCTCAATCTGCGGTTTGTCATATGTTGTGACAGTAATGGATCCTTTGTATGTGTCTATGACAAGATGTCCATCAGATTTGAGCGGGCAGGTTTTTGTAATCTCCCGAAAAGACTGGGACATCGCAGTTGATACAATGACAGATAAAAAGATGGTTATGAATAATGACAGTCGCATGATTCCCTCCAGGTTGAATAGGATGTTATTATTACATACGGTAGATTCTCAACGAGGTTGCAGGGAAACCCCATCCAACGAATGCAGGATCAAATTATATCTCGTATATCAATTCTTTTGGGCTTCGGAATGATCACGGGCAAAAAGAACTCAATGCCGCCGGCAGAAGGATTATAGGTGAAGAAAAAGGTTTGTGAAGATTGACAAAGAGGTCTTTTCAGAACGTCATCGCCGGTTTCAATCTGGTGAATGCACTTGCTGACTCAATCAACATGCAACGATTCAGGCGATCGATTTAAATGTGATATTTTGTCCTCAACCAATTGTATGCCGCATTAATTTCTTTAGATTTCATTTCAGCTAATTCTCTAAACTCAGGAGCTAAATGTTGTACCCGATCCGGATGATAGAGAGAAATCAAACCGATGTATTTTGAATGGATTTGTTCCTTTGTTACTTTTCCCATCAAGCCGATTAATTTTCCATAGTAGACATTCTTTTCTTCCTCGGTAGCTGTCGCTGAATAAAATTTATAGGAGGAAGATGAAGTATACTGACTGTATTTTTCGTAATGTCCATATTGTCCATATTGAGCATACCGATCAGAAAATTTCTGATCATACTTAAATCGATAAGAATATGGGCCAACAATAATTGACAATCTTTTAAATAATTCTGTTTTACGATCTCCAATATTGAGAAGATAATCGAGCAAGAGACTATTGATTGATTTCAATTTATCATCATGACATTTCTCCGCATATTCTATGAGAAGTTTTTCGATATGAACTCGAGGGCGATTTGAAATAACCCTTTTTACTTTATTGCTTCTGTCGACGACAGCCGTGGCGATTGAGAAGACGGGAATAAGTTTCCGTTGCTGATCAGGTTGAAGGGCGAGCGTATAGAGAACAGCAAATTCATTTAAAACATTATCGGGAACAGTTTCCTTCCGCAGTTGGCATGATGAGCTAATACATTGGAGATGACCATGCATGATCCGGATAAACTCGTTGAGCATTAAAGAAAGATTGATACTGTACATCCTCGTGCAGAGTACATTGACGGCGGGATCTGGATATTGTCTCTGCAGCATTTGATAGGATGATGTCCTTGGTCCAGGATAACTATTGGAATATCCGGATAAACTGCATTGCACCGTACCAAAAATACTCCAGATCTGACGGTACAATTCATCAAAGATGGTGTACGCTTCATTATACTTTCTCTGATGGACCAGAAAATCGGCGACCCCCCGCATTTTTTCGATTGTGCTCATATGGTTACTGTTAGATGTTTTTTTATCCGTTGTTTGGTAATTTATGGTCAACAGGAGCAGAATATGTG
>Ga0182021_10006154_pt1 | contig 14251 bp, 15 predicted proteins | sample 612E3MmetaG_FD_120493 | JGI IMG/M metagenome (GOLD analysis project Ga0182021, IMG submission 120493) | Permafrost microbial communities from Stordalen Mire, Sweden - 612E3M metaG (Illumina Assembly) | ecosystem: Environmental > Terrestrial > Soil > Wetlands > Permafrost | place: Sweden... | reverse complement strand
CTCATCCGCCGCCTGCACTCGGCCGGCGATGGCGCCCCCGAGGACGATGACCAGCGCGACCACCGGCTCTCCACATAGCAATCTCACCTGTCCATCGTAAGCCTAGATCACCAGGTCTCGCAACACGCAGTGCGACGGAAGAACCTGCCTGGTTTCCCAGGGCCGCGTTCAGGGCGGCATGCCCAGGGCGCCGCGAACCGCGCTAAACTCCTCGGTGCGGCGGCCGCGCCCGTCGCGCACGACCAGGGGCGGCTCGACGACGAGGGGCGCGGCGAATTCGGCCGCGCGCATGGCGAAAATGCAGAGAAGCGGCTCCTTGCCCGTGCGCGGAATGACCTCGCGCCAGCGAACGAGACAAAGGCCGGCTGTGCGGGCCGCCGGCTCCACGCGTTCGCGCTGGTTCCACGCCTCACAGGCGACGAATGGCGCGCCCGGCGCCAGCCTGGGCAGGGCGGCCGCGCAGTACGCCTCGATGCCCCCACGGTGTTCGAAGCGACAGGGGGCGCGCTGCACGCGATCGGACTCGGGCCCGGCGCCGACGGGATAATAGGGCGGCGTGCCCGTGACCAGGGCGAATAGCTCGCGTTTGCCGGGGTCATGGACATCGCGGAAATCGCCGGTGTGAATCTCGGCCCGGCCGGCGATGCCGTTCCACAGAAGCGAGCGCCGGGCCAGGTCAGCGGACACCTCCTGCGCCTCGATGCCGGCGAGCGTGGCCAAAGGGAACCGCCAGGCGAGAAAGAGGAGCACGCTGCCGATGCCGCAGCCAAGGTCTAGGCAGCGCGAGGGCGGGTTGTCCACGACCAGGCTGGCGGCCAGGTGCGCGACCAGCAGGTCGTCGAGGGACGTGCGATGCCCGTCCGTGCGCTGCAAAATACGCCAGTTGCCGGCGAGCCAGCAGAGATCTTCATCCGGGCCAGGCCACAGCCCGCCGAGCTCTTGCGGAATCAAGGGAACTGGACCATTCGCGATCCAGCCGGATGGCCTGCGCGCGGCACGCAGCACCCCACCGCGAGGCGAAGGCTGATCGACGGGACTGGGCAAGAGCGAGAGCGGCACCGCACCGCCATCGTAGCAGACCGCAGTAGGGTGATCCGCTCTGACCACCGACATGAGCCGACATCGCACTCAGCACGAGCGCGCGGGCGCGGGTTGCGCGTGTTGACAGATGAACAAAACCAAGTGACGATCACGAGGCAAATGCTATGGGCAAGAGGCGTGTTCGACGGCCTTGCCCCCGGCCCCTAGATGGAAGGTTACAACATGCGAATGAATGGACGGCTTCCTGGTCTTCTGGCTGTGTGTCTGCTCTCCGTCGCGGCCTGCGGCGGTGGGAGCTCCGCCCCTGGCCCGGTCGGCGGCAACAGCGGTCAGCAGGGCCAGCTCCTCGGCGCGGACGCGGCGGTCAGCGGGGGCGGCGACGCGAGCGGTTGGATCGCCGTCGGTACCAACGACGCTGGGGCTATCGCGCCAAACGCCGCTTCCTACGGTCGCCTGTCGATCGCCGCCGGCGTTCCGTACGCCATATTCTCCGACGGCTCGAACAGCTCGAAGCTGACGGTCATGAAGCTCTCCGGTGGAAAATGGACGAACGTCGGCCTCGCAGGCTTCACGGGAGAGGCCGCCTACACCTATACGCTCTACCTCGACGGCAGCACGCCCTATGTGGCGTACGTGGGCGAGTCCTCCTACGGCCTCAACGTGATGAAATTCAATGGCAGTGCATGGGTCCTGGTCGGGACAGCGAATTTCGCCACTGCCTACTACTACGGGGCTCTCAGCCTACTGGTTGTCAATGGCACCGTGTACATCGCGTTCGCCGACAAGAACGAATCGTTGCATGTCATGGCATTCAATGGAACCGCCTGGGCCGATCTGGGCGGCGTTCCGGTATCAACGACCTACGCCTACAACTTCGCCGCGACGGTCTTCAACAACGCGGTCTACGTGGCCTACAATGATGAGAGCACGTCCCCTGCCGTCATGAAGCTGGTCATGTGGAACGGAGCGGCCTGGAGCGTGGTGGCCACGTCGACCTACACCATCGACGACTCCTGGGACCCGGTCCTCACGGTCAGCAACAACACCCTCTACCTCATCTACTACAACAGCAGCTACGACTCTACGACTGGCGTCACCTGCGGACCCATTGTCTATCTGCTGTCAGGCAATACCCTGGTCAGCGTAGGCAAGCTCTGCAGTATCTCCAATGGCGACGATGTCGAGTACGTGTCGGGCACGGTCTACAACGGCGTGCCGTACGTCGCCTTCGACGACGAATCCCGCGACTCCGACCCCGAGCCCCGCGCGGCCACCGTGAAGTACTTCGACGCGACGACCTCGACCTGGCAGCTGTTTGCCGGCTACCCGAACCCGTGCGACATCGAGAACACCTTCATCTTCGCCGATCAAAGCACCGGACAGATCTACCTCACCTACCAGGACTGTAACTACAACATGACGGTGCAGGTACACTAAGGGGCCCAGGGACGGAGCCGGCATCCGGCTACCAGCGACGGCCACCGTCCACGGCCGCCGGTTCCGATTCGATCGCGTGGGCGGAGCCAGGCTTTGCCTGGCGAAGCCAGAGCGCGGGAGGGTTTGGGAACCCTTTGAGGGTTCCCATCACAATCAATACGCCCCCTCGTCCATGTGGTAGCCGGCCTCGCCGTGGTCGAGGTTGTCGAGGCCTTGCTCCTCGTCCTCCAGGTCGGGCCGCAGGCCGAGCACTCGCTTGATGGCGAGGGCGAGCACCGCCGTGCCCGCCAGCGCCAGCGCAACGGTCACGCCCATGGCCTTGAGCTGTTCGATCCACAAAGTCTTGCCGACGATGCCGACGAGGTTGGTGTTGAGGTTGCCGTTCACTTCCGGGGTGGCGAGAAAGCCGGTCAAGAGTGCGCCCAGCGATCCGCCCACGCCGTGCACGCCGAAGGTGTCGAGGGCGTCGTCGTACTTGAGCATCTGCTTGAGCTTGGTGCACGCCACGTAGGGAATGGCGCCGGCCAGGACCCCGATGATGACGGCGCCGGTCGCCGACACGAAGCCCGCCGCCGGCGTGATGACGACCAGCCCCGCCACCACGCCCGAGCAGAAGCCGAGCACGGTCGGTTTGCCGCGGGTGATCCACTCGATGAGCGGCCATGTCGACCCGGCCACGGCGGCGGCGAGGGTCGTGGCGAGAAAGGCACCGGCGGCGATGCCGTCCGCCGCCACCGCGCTGCCGGCGTTGAATCCGTACCAACCCACCCACAACATGCCGGTGCCCACCGCGGTGAGCACCATGCTGTGGGGCATGAAGGGCCGGCGGCCAAAGCCCTTGCGCGGGCCGAGAATGAGGGCGAGGAGTAGCGCCGACCAGCCCGACGACATGTGCACCACGGTGCCGCCCGCGAAGTCGATGGCCCTGATGCCGGCCTTGGCATTGCCGAGCCCGTTCATCATGCCGTCCACGCCCCACACCATGTGCGCGAGGGGAAAGTACACGATGAGCATCCAGCCCAGGATGAAGAGCATGAGCGCCGAATACTTCATGCGCTCGGCGATGGCGCCCACGATCAATGCGGGTGTGATGATGGCGAACATCATCTGATACATGGCAAACACCGACTGCGAAACCCACGGGCCGTAGTCAGCGTTGGGCACCGAGCCCACGCCGCGCAGAAAGGCGAACTTCAGCGAGCCCAGAATCGACGCGCCACTGGCCGATCCACTACTGGCGAACACGGCGCTGTAGCCGAAGGCCCACCACAGGATGGTCACCAGGCCGGCGCATCCGAAGCACTGAGCGATGACGGACAGGATGTTCTTGCGCCGGACCAGCCCACCATAGAAGAGCGCCAGGCCGGGCAAGGTCATGAAGAGCACGAGCGCGGAGGAGGTCATCATCCAGCCGTTGTGTCCCGGGCCGGGCGCGATGAGCGTCTTGGGCGCGGTGTTGTTGATGTAGGCTTCGAGATCCGCGACGCGTGCGGCCAGGTCGGGGCCAGGGGCAGGCGCGGCCGCCGTCGCGGCGGCGGATTCGCTCGGGACTTCCCCGAAGGCCCGCTGAGCGGCAGATCCGGCGCAGAGGAGAACCGGAACGAGTACCGTGACCAGCCCGACGTGCATTGTCTTCATGACGTATCTTCCTTTCTCCCTGCACGGTAAAGAGTCGCATGGACTGTCGCAAGGTGTTCTCCGGCACTTGCTCGATATTTAGCCCATGGGAAACTCCTCGGGGCCACGGGCGCAACTGGCAGGAAACTTCGTGGAAACAGCCCGCAGGCTCCCCACCCGGTTCGGCCGCGCAATGCTAGAAAGAACGCCATGACGGTTCGCGAGCAACTTGAAGCGGACGAAGACAAGGTTCTTTCGCCCCACGCACAGAAGAGCAGCAAGAGCCTGGGTCGCAAGCGGCCCGAGCCACCCGACCCGGTCCGCCCCATCTTCCAGCACGATCGTGATCGCATCCTGCACTCCAAGGCGTTTCGCCGCCTGGCCGGCAAGACCCAGGTCTTCCTCGCGCCCGAGGGCGACCACTACCGCACGCGGCTGACCCACACCCTGGAGGTTTCGCAGATCGCGCGCACCATCGCGCGCGCCCTGCGCCTCAACGAATCGCTTACCGAGGCCATCGTGATGGGCCACGACCTCGGGCACACGCCGTTCGGGCATGCGGGCGAGCGCATCCTGGCCAAGCTGATGCCGGGCGGGTTCCACCATGGCCGCCAGTCCCTGCGCGTGGTCGACGTGCTCGAGAACGACGGCCGCGGCCTCAACCTCACCGCCGAGGTGCGCGACGGAATTCTGCGCCACTCGAAGGGCAAGGGCAAGGTCCTGGCCAGCGAGACCGACCACGAAGCCGCCACGCTGGAGGGTCAGATCGCGCGCGTGGCCGACATCGCGGCCTACGTCAACCACGACCTCGACGACGCCATCCGCGGCCACGTCATCAAGCTGGCGGAAGTGCCGGAGGACGTCCTCAAGGTGCTCGGCCGTACCCACAGCGCGCGCATCAGCCGGCTCGTGACCGACGTCGTCGCCACCTCGCGTCTCGACGAGAAACGCCACATCGAGATGAGCGACGAGGTGCTGGGGGCGCTCATGGCCCTGCGTGACTTCCTCTACGCCCAGGTCTACGAACGTCCAGAAATCCGCGGGGAGTTCGAGCGCGCGCAGCGGGTGGTGCGCGAGCTGTGGGAGTACTTCACGAGCCACAGTGACGAGTTCCACGCCAAGCACTGGCCGCGCGGCGTGCCCGACAGCGAGGAGCTCCCGCGCGCGGTGGCCGACTTCATCACCGGCATGACCGACCGCTACGCCATGCGCATGTACGAGGAGTATTTCCTGCCGCGGCGCTGGGTGGTGCTGTGAGGGCTACTGCAGCCCCAGGTCCTTGCGTAGCGCCATGACCATGCGGCAGTGCGCAATGAGGTCAGGCTCGGCGTGCGGATCGGTGCTCTTGTTGAGCCCATAGGGCCAGAAGTGGTCGTGGTCGGCGGTCAAGGTGACGGTCGCATCTCCCGTGATCGCTCGCAGCTCGGCAGTCGCATTCGCGCCTGTCCAGGGACCGCTCGAGCCGCCGTCCGGGATGCTCACGAACGAAAGCCAGTTCGGGCTGGCGTTTTGACCAACGCCGACGGTGTGTGCGATCTCGTGCATGGCAGTGTAGTTCACCATGTACTGCGTGCCAGAGCCGAACCGGATGGAGCCGTTAACGTTGCCATCGGCCGTCGATACGCTCGTGTCGTACGAGACATTCAGCTTCTTGGTAATGTCGGTGTAGCAGTTGTAGTAGTAGACGGCTTGGTCCATGGCGGTGGTGATGAGCATGTAGGCCTGCTGCTCGGTCGTGGTTGGATTGACGTTCTGGGCGAGCGTGTAGATGACATGCCCGTTGTACGGACAGGGCACGCCGTCGCTGGTGACGGCGTCGTTGCCACTGCTTTCCGACCCCGCCTCCCTTGCGGTGTCCACGGGAAGGTCAGGCCTGCCGTCGGGACCCGCATCGGCGCGCGTGCCGCCGCTGCCCCCGGCCCCGCCCGATCCCGTGCCGCCGCTGCCGCCCCCGGAGGTCCCGCCAGCCGCACCGTCGAGCTTGCTGCCCGAGTCAGGCCCCGCGTCGCTGCGCGGGGTGGTCGTGCCGCCGGTCACGGTCGTGCCGCCCGTCCCGGTCGCCCCGCCGGCCGTGCCACCAGACGAAGTCGTACCCGCGACGCCGCCCGACCCCGTGGTGCCGCCCGTCGTCGTCGTGCCGCCCGTCGAGGTCGAGCCGCCGGTCGCCGTCGCGCCGCCGGTTCCCGTCGCTTCGCCCGAACCACCGCCCGAACCACCGCGGCCACCCGAACCCGCGGTCGCCCCGCCCGCGCCACCGGACCCCGTAATTTTGGACGTCGAAGTCGAGTTGCATGCCGCGACAACTGCCGCGAGCGCAAGCAGATGTCGTGCCCGCATGAGTTAACCCTCTTTGACGAGTCCTCGTACGATGGCCAGCAGCTCGGCATTACCCGGCTGTGGCGCTACCGATGGGTCTAGCGTACGCAGGAACCAGCGCACGGGCCAGGTCGAAGCCGCCCCTGGGGGGAGGCTCACGTAAGCCCCCTGGTTTTCGACCTCGACATAGGTCCGCCCTGGGTCGGTGTAGAGCTCGATCTCGGCCTCGCCGGGCGCGGCCTGCGCGGGCGAAATGTCGGAGAACGCCTTGACCAGAAGCAGATCGCCGGCGACATGCGCGATCCAGCCCTCATGCCCGTCGGCGAAGACCTTCTGGTCAGGGCCGGCCGGCACTCGCACGGACGCCAGCCAGGCCACGCCCGCGTGCATCTGCAAGCGCAAAAGCTCTTGCGGCCCCCTCCGCGGCTCGCCTTCGCCCATGGGGAAGAAGGTCAACCCACCGGCCGCCACGCGAGTGATCTCCCACGGCGCAGTCGAGCACGGCTCGGTGCCTTTGTTCACGATGCCGTACTCGACCTTGACCATGGCCTTGTCGGGGTCAACGGAGAATCGCTTGGTCACGGCGAGCCCGAGCCCGGGAAAGGTGGGGCTTGCGAGCACAAGGCTCGTGCCCTGGACGCGCGCCGCGTAGGGCCCGGGGTCGATCTCGGCGGGGGGCGGCCAATTCCAGGCGCTTTGCGGGCTGGGCCAGAAGGTCGAGCCCCAGTTGTTGTCCTCGGGACCTTTGGCGGCGGTCAGAACGTTCTTGCCCGCGAGGGAAAAGGCGGCGATGCGACCGGCAGTGGCCGCGTCGACGGCGAAGACGGTGTCGCCGAAAGTGAACGTGTACACACTGCCATGGACCTGGGGCGCGGCGGTTTTCATGGTGCCTCCTGCAAGGCACGAATTTCGCCCCCCCGCATGCATCCGTCAACCGGGTTCGCGCATCCACGCGGCTAGTAGCAGGTGCCGAGCTCTGAGAGGGTGGTTTCGACGACGAAATCGGAGGCGATGGGGTGGCGCTCGGCGAAGAAGATGTACATCGAATAGCTACCGCCCTTGGCGATACCCAGCTTGCTCGATTGGGCATCGAGGTCCACGGTCTGCGACAGGGCGGAATGAATGCCGCCCAGATCGATGGCCAGGATGCGGTTGATGAACACGAAGACGTCGTCGTCGCCCGTGAAGGTGAAGGTTTCGCCGCCGCTGTAGAGGAAGCTGGTGGCGATCTCGGCGGTGAAAGAGTAGTTGTGCGACAGTCCTTCATCGCCAAAGAGCTGGCCGTCGACGGGAAAGAACGAGGTGTTGTTGTAGGTGTAGACGCCCTTGCTGGAGTCCGAAAGCGTGAGCGGCAGATCGATGGTGGTGGAGCTGTTCACGCCGTCGATGTCGCGGTACCACTGGTTGAACGTATCCGGCCCGACCACCGTGGCCGTGGGGCCGATGTGGGCGTAGACCGGCTTGTCGTCGTTGCCCAGCGTACCGGCCACGATGCCAGTCTCGGCGATACCGTCGTGGTCCATGTCGGGGAAGGTGTTGTGGAAGTCACGGATGAGGGCGGTCAGCTTCGGCTGCTTGGGCTGCGGCGCCGTGCACCCCCCCCACTTGTTGTTCGCACAGGTCAGGGTGCCGGGGCCGCAGATGCTCGAACAGTCTTGCACCACCGGGTCCACCTCGCAGAGGCCGCTGCGTTTGTTGTCCTGACAAAGCTGCGTGCCCGCGCCGCAGGTGTCGCTGCACGGCAGGCGCATCGGCGCCACCTCGCACAGGTCCGCGAGCTTGTTGTCCTGACAGAGACGCGTCCCCTCGCCGCAGGTGTTGGTGCACGGCTGGCGGGTGGGCGCCACGTCGCAAGTGTCCGCGCGCTGGTTGTTCTGGCACAGCCGCGTGCCGTCGCCGCAGGTGTTGGTGCAGGCAAGGCGGACCGGCGGTACCTCGCAGGCCGCCCATGAACCGCCCTTGCACACCTGCGTGCCGCCGCCACAGGTGTTGGTGCAGTCGCGCGTCTCGCCTTCCGTCGAGCAGGGGTAGATACGCATGGCCGGCACGGCGCAGGCGCAAATACCGAAGGGCAAGAGAACCATCAGCAAGCGGGCCACGGGCTCAAGCAAGGACATCGACGCAAGACTACGACGAAGCCTCGACGCGAACAACACGAGGCTGGGCCCGGCCGGCGTTGCCTGGCGCACTCGGGACGAGGTAGTTTGCGCAGCGGTCCGAGAACGCGACGAACATGGCAACGACAGGCGGCGAAGTCACATGAGCCCCGGCGGAGACGGGAATCCGGTCTTGCGCAGTGAGCTTGGCATCCTCATCCGGCTGGCTTTGCCGCTCATGGCGTCGCAGGTCGGGATGATGTTCCTCGGCGTGGTCGAGACCCTCATCGTCGGACACGCCGGCACCATGGCGCTCGCGGCCGTCTCGCTCGGCAACGTGTGGACCCACAGCACGATCTTGATGGCCGCGGGCGTGGTCATGGGCGCGGATCCCGTCCTGAGCCAGGCCTACGGCGCGGGCGACACGCGCACCGCCGCGCTCACCTTTCAGCGCGGCCTAGTCCTCTCCGCGCTCCTTGGTCTCGCCGTGTCCGTGCTATGGCTGTGCACGCGGCCCGTGCTCGGCCTCTTCGGCCAGGATCCTACCCTATCCGCGCTGGCCAGCACCTTCGTGGCGGTGCAAGCGCCGACCGCGTTCGGCTTCCTGGTCTTCACCATCACGCGGCAGTACCTGGCGGGCCGCGGCGTGGTGGCGCCGACGCTGTGGGTGGTGCTGGTGGTGAACGCGCTCAACGCGGTCCTGACCTGGTGGCTGGTCTTCGGCGGCAGCGGGCTTTCCGTGGTCGCGGGCGCGGGCCTGGCCGGTGCGACTGTCCGCCTGCTCTTGCCCGGCCTCCTGCTCGGCCTGACCTTCTGGGCGGGCCTGCACCGGCCGGCGTGGCTGCCCTGGCAGCGAGCATCCTTCGATTGGCCGCGTATCGGCCGCATCGCCTGGCTGGGGCTGCCCGTCGGCTTGCACTTCGGTCTGGAGGTCTGGGCCTTCCAGCTCGCGACCCTGATGGCCGGCAAGCTCGGCCCCGTGTCCCTCGGCGCCCACGCCATCGTCCTCAACCTCGCCTCGTTGAGCTTCACGTTTTCGCTCGGCATCTCCGTCGCGGCCGCCGTCCGTGTGGGCAATTTGATCGGCGCGGGCGACACGCAAGGCGCGCGGCGGGCCGCGGCCCTCTCGTTGCTTCTCGGGGTGGGTGTGATGTCCTTCTTCGCCGTGGCCTTTTTCTTTCTGCGCTGGCAGCTCCCGCGCCTGTACGGCGCCGAGCCGGCGGTGGCACAGCTCTGCGCGCACGTTCTGCCCATCGCGGCCGCCTTCCAGCTACTCGACGGGACCCAGGTGGTGTCAAGCGGCATCCTGCGCGGCCTGGGCCGCACCAAGCCCGCCGCGGTCCTCAACTTCGGCGGCTACTACTTGCTCGGGCTGCCGCTTGCCTATGGCCTCGCCCTGCGTGGCGGCCATGGCCTGACAGGGATCTGGTGGGGCCTGGCCGCGGGCTTGCTTTTCGTGGCCACCGGGTTATTCGTCCTCGTGCTGCCCAAGTCCGCCTACCGTACGCAGCGCACGCAAGTCTAGTAGGTCGTCAGGACGTGCGGAGCGTAGAGATCGAGGGTGTGGATGCTGGGGTGCGAACTGCCGGCGGGCTCGACCACGTGCAGGCACAGACTCATGTCGATCTGCGAGCCGCCTTGAGCGATGTCCAGCAGTCCCTCGAGCCCGGTCGTGTAGGCGTCGCCGGGCCCGGTGCAGCTGGACAGCACCGGATCGCAGCCGGCGACCAGCCGCAACGACCAGTCGGTCCCGGGATTGGATAGGTCGACCGACGCGGGATACTGGAAGCTTGTCGAGAAGCGTTGCCACCTGAAGGTGATTTGCTCGGCAAAGGTATCGGTCGTGACGGTGAAGAGGCCCGCGTCACAGCAGTCCAACGGAAGCATCCTCCCCGTGACAACGGGATAGGACTCGATGCCGTTGACGACCATGTGGGGCAAGTCCCCGGAACAGAAGGTCGCGAGCGCGCCATCGACCACGAAGGGCTGCACCTCGCGCGCGGCTTCCGGGGAGACATCGCCCGCGGCATCGGGCGAGCCGACATCCGCTGGCTGCGGCTCCGCCGCCTGGTCCCGTACGGCGCTGTCGCCACCCAGGTCTGTGATCAGCGGCAGATCCCGAAGCAGGAGATCGACCGGTCCGTCGCGCAGGACATGATCGACCGCCACCTCGGTCGGGACGACATGGTCGGGCGCGGGATCGGAGGCCACGTCTGGCCGGATGCTATCCCCATCGGGAGCCGCATCGGGCAACAGCAGCAAGTCCGGTAAGATATCGTCTGGCGCGAAGACGTCGCTGCCCACGAACGCATCGCCGTTCGCGGGACTGTCGGGCAGCGCGGCGCTGTCGCGTGCCGTCCCCGCGTCACGGCCGACGATCAAGCTTCGGCTGCCGCAGCCCGCGAGAGCCAGAGCCAGGCAAACCAACGAGAATTCGATCTTGGCCAACATGTCGCCTCCACCTGGCTGACGATGATGAAAGCCTAGACCCAAACGGACCGAGGAGATCCCCGAATATGCTCCTCGCGTGATCGCGATCAACTCGCGCGGCGGCTACAGCTTGCCGGTCAGGATGATGGCGATGATGAGGCCATAGATGACCAGGGACTCGATGAGGGCCAGGCCGACGATCATGGGCATGAAGATCTTGCCCGAGGCCTGCGGGTTACGCGCGATGCCGTCGAGGGCGGACGCGGCGGCACGCCCCTGCCCAAGACCACCACCCAGGGCGGCCAGACCGATGGCGAGCGCGGCGCCGATGCCGATGAGCCCCTTGGAATTGTCGGCGGCGGGGGCAGCGCCCTGGGCGAACGCGGCGGCGCTGGAGAGAGCGGTCAGCACGAAGGCGGCCAACGGGACGAACAGCTTGGCGACTCGGCGCATTTCAGGATCCTCCTATGCGGGACGTGGTGGGTGGGGCAGAAGATATGCCTAGTGCTCCTCGTGAGCAATAGCGGTCGAGATGTAGATGGTCGAGAGCATGGAAAACACGACGGCCTGAACGACGGCAACGAAGACGCCCAGGGCGAGAAATGGCACGGGCAGGAGCAGAGGGAAGATCGCGAAAAACACGACGGGGACCTTGTGGTCCGCGGAGATGTTGCCGAGAAGACGTACGGAGAGCGACACCGGCCGGGCAATGTGGCTGATGAGCTCGATGGGAAACATGAGTGGCGCCAGCCACCAAATCGGGCCCAGGAAGTGCTTGAAGTACTTCGGCCCATGGGCGATCACGCCGAACACGTGGGTCAGGACGAAGACCAGCCCGGCCAACGCCACGTTGGTCTTGAGCGTCGCAGTCGGCGGCAAGAACCCCGGGATGAGCGAGAGCAAGTTGCAGAAGAGGATGAACAGGAAGAGCGAGCCGATGAGCGGCAGGTACCGGCGGGCGTTCTTGGCGCCCATGGGGCCTTCCATCAGGCCGTAGACCAGGTCGGCGAAGGTTTCGAGCAAGGCGCGGGCCCCGAAGCGGGCCGGGGGCACCGCACCACTGTCACCCGAGAAGTGCACGCTCAGCGCGTAGCGAAAGGCGAGCAGCGCGAGCGCCAGGAAGACCAGCAAGCCACCGAGGATGTGGTCGATCTCGAAGTGCGTGGCCTGGAAGACCTGCCAGGTCCACTCGCGGCCAAAGTAGATTTCCAGGTTGTCGCGCAGGGTTTCGTACCCCGGAAAGAAACTGAACCAGGTGGAATGTGGATCCATGATCTATGCGCTCCCCTGCTCGCCGGCCGTGGAGGACAACCACAGCCCGGAGAACACCAGCGAGATAGGAAGAACGGAGATTCCGATGGCGAACGGCACGAGGGCCAGATTGTAGATGCGGAGGGCGACCCATACCAGCGCGAAGAGAATCATCATTTTCGCGCTCAGCGCCGCGATCAGCCAAGCGGCCTGGCCGTTGTCACCCGCCACGGCACGCCGGACGGCCCGGCCGGCCAGCCGCCGGATGACCCACAGGTTGATGCATGCGAGCAATGCGCCCACGCCCGCCGCCACGGCGCCGGACCTCCCCCACACCAGCCCCGACAACACGGTGACGAACACGCCCAGGATCAGGTTCGCGAGCTCCATGGTGCCGAAGCGGTTGTTCTTCATTTCTGGTCCGGTGGTTCGTCTTGTTCGAGGCTCTTGTTGTAGCTGCGCACCACCCGAATCAAGGCCTTGATGCTGGCCCCCACCCCGGCGGCGAATCCCACCCACGTGAGCCAGGGGGCCACCCCGAGCTTGCGATCCAGGTACTGTCCGCCGAAGTAACCTAAGCCAATGGCCACCGCGATTTCAATACCAACCGCACTGGCCGAGGCGGCGGTGCCCCACATCTTCTTGCCCTCGGAATCCATGGCAGCGGCCTAGAACCTGCTGCTCACCGCGAGAAAGGTCATCTTGTCGTTGGTCTCGCGCAGGCGGGCCGAGAGGGTGCGCACGAAGCTCCACAGAAGGTCGTAGGCCAGGTCGCGATCGACGAAAAGCAGGTCCGCGACGCGCTCCTTGGTGAGGACCAGGAGGCGGCAGCTTTCGTGGGCGATGGCGTCGGCGCTACGCGGAAAATCGTCGATGAGCGCCATCTCGCCGAAGTAGTCGCCGGTCTTGAGGATGGCCAGCGCCTCCTCGCCCATGCCGGGAACCTGGCGGCTGATGCGCACCGAGCCGGAGAGAATGACGAAGAGCTTGTCGCCCGAGGTGCCCTCGGCGAAAACCGGGGTACCGCGCGCGTAGCTCTCCTCGACGCCGAGGCTGGCGATGCGCCGCAGGTACACCGCCGGCAGATCCGCGAAGAGGCTGACCTTGGTCAGGCACGCGGCGACGTGATCGGTGTTGGCCGTGCTGGCGAGCACGTCGACCGCCGGGGTCTCCTCCACGATAATCTCGGGCTCGTTGGCCGGGTCGACCGGAGGCGTGCTCTCGCTCATCGCCCCCAAGTATGCTACCGCCCGCCCACGACTACCAGGGGAAGGGGAAAAGGCATTCACCACAGAGACGCAGAGGGCGCAGAGGCCGGAAAAGCAATGGGTTCCGGATCGCGATCCGAACCCTTTCCCTTCTATTCCGTCTCTGTGCTCTCTGCGCTCTCTGTGGTGAGCTATCCGGAAAGGAACCGCTCGGCGTCGATCGCCGCCATGCGGCCGGTGCCGGCGGCGGTGACGGCCTGGCGGTAGACGTGGTCCGCGACATCGCCGCAGGCAAACACGCCCGGCACGTTGGTGGCCGTCGAGCCCGGTTGGGTCTTGAGGTAGCCGATCTCGTCCATGTCCAGCCTTCCCTTGTAGAGCTCGCTATTCGGGCTGTGGCCGATGGCGACGAAGATCCCTTGGCAGGCCAGCTCGCGCGTGCTGCCGTCGCGCGGGTCGCGCAGGCGAACCCCGGTGACGCCGGGCCGCGGCAGCTCGCCCAGGATCTCGTCGACGATGGCGTTGGTGACGAATTCGATCTTGGGGTTGCGCCGCGCGCGTTCGAGCATGGCGCGCGAGGCGCGGAAGCCGTCGCGGCGGTGCACGATGGTCACCTTGGAAGCCAGGTTGCTCAAGTAGGTCGCTTCCTCCATGGCGGTGTCGCCGCCGCCCACGACGATCAGAGGCATGCCCTTGAAGAACGCACCGTCGCAGGTCGCGCAGGCCGAGAGGCCATGGTTGCGAAATTTCTCCTCCGAGGGAATGCCCATCCACTTGGCCGAGGCGCCTGTCGCGACGATGAGCGTCTCGGCCAGGAATTCGCCCTCGCCCGTCGCGATCTTGAACGGCCGCGCG
>Ga0182021_10006151_pt1 | contig 14254 bp, 14 predicted proteins | sample 612E3MmetaG_FD_120493 | JGI IMG/M metagenome (GOLD analysis project Ga0182021, IMG submission 120493) | Permafrost microbial communities from Stordalen Mire, Sweden - 612E3M metaG (Illumina Assembly) | ecosystem: Environmental > Terrestrial > Soil > Wetlands > Permafrost | place: Sweden... | reverse complement strand
TCCCAGACGCGGCTTCGAGCCTTATGTCACCCGCCACGGTTTCGGCTATAGCGTCTTCGAACACACGGAACGTTTCATTCAGTCCGAAGTATGTGTATATACAGCTCTGGACGCGGCAGTTAAATTTGTTGTGCTGAAGATAAAAAACCTGACGGGACGGACACGTCGTCTCTCGGCTACGGGATATATCGAATGGATTCTAGGCGACCTCAGAGCGAAAACCGCGATGCATGTAATTACCGAAGTCGACCATCAAAGCGGCGCCATTTTCGCGCGCAATCCCTATAACACGGAATTTCCCAACCGTATCGCCTTCTTTAATACCAGCGCGCTGACACGGACGATAACCGGCAACCGCACTGAATTTCTGGGACGTAACGGTACGCTCAAAGATCCGGCCGTAATGAAACGTCAGCATCTTTCCGGGAAAGTCGGCGCCGGATTGGATCCCTGCGCCGCGATTCAGGTTCCCTTTGAACTGGCTGACGGAGAAGAAAAAGAAATCGTCTTCACTCTGGGAATGGGACGAAACGTAAGCGAAGCCCGTAAGCTGGCGCAATTTTTCAGCGATTCGGTGACGGCCGGTGAAGCTCTCCAGGCGGTGAAAAAATACTGGACTAATATGCTTGACGCAATCCAGGTAAAAACGCCTGATCCGTCTCTTAATATGCTGGCCAATGGCTGGCTTTTATACCAGACACTGGCCTGCCGGCTCTGGGCGCGCACAGGATATTATCAGTCGGGCGGCGCTTTCGGTTTCCGCGATCAGCTGCAGGACGTGATGGCGCTTATTCACGCGGAACCAAACTTTGCCCGGGAACAACTGCTTCTTTGCGCGTCCCGCCAGTTCGAAGCGGGAGACGTTCAGCACTGGTGGCATCCTCCTCTCGGCCGCGGAGTGCGCACGCAATGTTCCGATGATTATCTCTGGCTGCCTCTGACAACCTGCTATTACATATTGAAAACCGGCGACCGCAGCATACTGGAAGAATCCGTGCCCTTCATTAACGGCCGTCCGGTAAACATAGAAGAAGACGCTTATTATGATCTGCCGGTCAGATCTCACGAAACGGCCAGTCTTTATGAACACTGCGTCAGAGCCATCAAAAGAGGTTTACGTTTCGGCGAACACGGACTGCCGCTCATGGGTTCCGGAGACTGGAATGACGGCATGAACATGGTCGGCATTAAAGGAAAAGGCGAAAGCGTCTGGCTGGGGTTTTTCTTTTATGAAGTTCTTACGCAATTCGCGAAAATCGCCGGCCTGCGCGGGGACACATCCTTTGATGAATTCTGCAAAAAAGAAGCTCTGCAGCTGCGTTTGAATATTGAACAGCACGGCTGGGACGGCTTGTGGTATCGGCGCGCATACTTTGACAACGGATCGGTGCTCGGCTCGGCCAAGAATCAGGAATGCCGCATTGATTCGATTGCCCAGAGCTGGTCGGTTCTATCCGGAGCGGGAAACGCCAATCATTCGCGTCTGGCGATGGAATCATTGAGTCAGCATCTCGTTCACAGCGATACCGGAATCGTCCAGCTTCTGAATCCGCCATTCGACAAGTCCAGTCTGAATCCCGGTTACATCAAGGGATATTTGCCCGGAGTAAGAGAAAACGGCGGTCAATACACGCATAGCGCTGTCTGGGCGGCAATGGCTTTCGCGGCTCTGGGAGACAATAATCGCGCGTGGGAAATTATGACGATGATCAATCCCATAAACCACGCGAGCTCGCCGGAGGCTATGGCAATATATAAAGTTGAACCGTACGTCGTCGCGGCCGATATTTACGCGCTTGCGCCGCACATTGGACGCGGAGGATGGACATGGTACACGGGCGCGGCAGGCTGGATGTACCGGCTGATTGTGGAATCTCTTCTTGGACTGAAACGGGAGGGAGATAAACTTGGATTTGCGCCGTGTATTCCCGCGGATTGGGACGGATTCAACCTGAGTTACCGGTATCAAAAAACAATCTATCAGATTGCCGTCACACGGGCACAGGATGGAGAAAATGAAATGAAGGTGATTGTTGACGGCACAGAACAAAGCGAGAAAAAAGTTCTCCTCGTTGACGATGGAATTGAACACAAGGTTGAGATAAGAATATGACCTGTCAATGGATGAAAATCAAAACAAACCGCGTTGCATTATGTGATCAGCGATGTAATCAAGAAAGGAGAAGAGCCGATACTTCAAAATAATCTCCACTTTCTTTCCACCTCTGATCCATGATCATTCCATCTCTAAGCATTTTTCAAAACAACGAGCGCATCAACCACAACGGGTTTCGACCCGCAAATAATAACAGGGTTGAGATCGATTTCCGAAACTTCCGGAATATCCGCACTGAGACGGCCGATATTCATCAGCATCTCCGTCAGGAGTTTCTTGTCCGCCGCGGCCATGCCGCGGACAGCGTCCAGAATTTTATGTCCCCTGATTTCCCGCATCATATCCAGCGCGTCTCTTTTTTTCAATGGCGCGCGGCGAAAAGAAATATCCTTTAATATCTCGGTAAAAATTCCACCCAGACCGAACATAACACAGGGGCCGAATTGCGCGTCGCGGGTCATTCCCATGACCAGTTCTCGCCGTCCTTTAATCATTTCCTGTACAAGTATACCGCCGTCAAAACCTTTCAATCCGGCCAGAATCTCATTGAACGCTTTTTTCGCTTCCTGGACTGTGCGGATGTCCACGTGAATCAATCCCTTTTCCGTCTTGTGGACGATCCGGGACGAGCAGCCTTTCATGACCAGAGGATACCCGATTTTCCGGATGGCTTTTTCCAGATGATTTTTATCCCTGATCAGAATTTCCCTCGTCACGGGAATGTCATAAGCCGCAAGAACCTGTTTAGCCTCATATTCCGAGAGTGTTTCCTGTTCTTGGCGCAAGGCGTCGCTGATAATTTTAATCGCTTTATCTTTTTGCATTCTTTCTGCCTCCGTAGTAGGTGTTGACGTGCGCTATCGCCCGGATGGCGTCATGCAGCTCATCAAAAACCGGTATGCCGTGATCAATATATTCTTGTCTGGTCATGGCGATCATTTCGATAATATCCAGATTATCCACCCCTTTTCTCGCGTTGGGAAGCACCGCGATTACCGGTTTGCCGGTCTGATCAACAACATCACTGACGGCCTGAGCCAGTTCCTTATATGGCGTTACTTCCACGACCGGTTTATTAAACATCAGGGCGAGCATTTTATAATGAAAAAGAAGCGAAACAATGATTTGCAGATCTATCCTTTTATCCTCCGCCGCGGCGAGCATAACTTCTTTAAGGACTTGCGGCGCGACGAACGGATTGGCGACATCAACAGGATTGATCGCGCTCGAACCCGGTTTGGGTAAATAATCGTATATACGCGTCTGGAGATCGGCTGAAAGCGGCGGTATTTCGATACCGTAAGTTTCAGCGGTATCACAGGCGGTAACACCGATAGCTCCGCCGCCGCCGATAATGGAAATTCCTTTGAATGTTTTTGGCGGGAGAGTAGCGAAAGCCAGACTGGCCTGCGCCAATTCCTGGGTGTCATTGACCTGAATGGCGTTGACCTGCTTGAGTATTGATTTCCAGATAATACCGCTTCCTCCCATGGATGCGGTATGGCTGGCAACCGCTCTGGCTCCGGCGCGCGACAGGCCGCCCTTGTAAACGATTACCGGTTTTTTACCGGCAGCGGCTTTAATTTCCTGGAAAAAAGTTTCACCATTCTGAATGCCTTCAATATACATCGAGATAACTTTTGTTTCCGGATCATCCTTCAAATGGCGCAGAAGATCGGATTCCCGCAGATCGGCGCCGTTGCCGAAACTGACAACTTTACTGAACCGGATACCCATCCATTTTCCCGCGTGCGCAAAATCAATCGACATGCCGCCGCTTTGGGCGAGGAAGGCTACGGGGCCACTCCGGCGGGAAAGATCCGGTCCCGGAAGAAGTGTCAATCCGCTCGCCGGGCAATAAATACCGAAACAATTGGGCCCGACAACACGGATTCCTGTCGAGGCTATATCTTTTATCCTGCGCTCCAGTTCTTCTCCCTCTGCGGTTCCCAATTCACTGAAACCGGAGGAAAGAATCTCCGCGCCGGCAGCGCCCTTGTTGCGGCAGGCTTCCAGTGTATCCGGAACGTGCCGCGCGGCTACGGCAATAATGGCAAAGTCGATTTCTCCCGGTATCTCCTCAACGCTCTTGAAAATGTTCAGTCCCGCTATCGTGCCGCCTTTCGGATTGACCGGTAATATTTCACCTTCAAACCCCATGGCTGTGATGGCCTTAAACATTCCGGTGCCGAAACCGGTGCCGCTTTCTTCGGCTGAAACACCGATAATCGCGAGCCGGCGGGGGTGAAAAATTCTTTCATAATCCGTCTGCGGATCATTAGTCCTGCCGCGGCTACAATTTTTTTTTATCTTGCCTGACATCTTTAACCTCCCTGACTGCAGATTATACCTTGTATACTAAACACTAAACCGAGAGTTTCTTTCCGAAGATTTTTCAGCAGATTTTTCAGCATTCTGATGAGCAGAGAAATTAAGTCAAAAAAATTTCAGAAATAGAACAGAACTTGGCGTTAAATCCTAACAGAGCGTGGCCTGAATTAATTTCACGATCGATAATTCTAATTTTCCGGAGGTTCTACTCTGGAGAGATTCTGGAAGCTCGTGTATTTATCCACAAAAGCCAGTTTGACCGTGTCGGTGGGGCCGTTTCTTTGTTTGGCGATGATAATTTCCGCGATTCCTTTATCCGGATTTTCTTCCGTTTTATTGTATACTTCATCACGGTAAATAAAGGCAATGACGTCGGCGTCCTGCTCGATAGCGCCTGATTCTCTCAAATCCGCCATTTGCGGCCGGCGATTGGTGCGGTCTTCCACTTTACGGTTGAGCTGGGAAAGAGCGACAACGGGCACTCTTAGTTCTTTGGCCAGCGCTTTGAGTGAACGGCTGATTTCCGATATTTCCTGTTCGCGGGAATCACGGTAATTTCCGGAACGCATCAGCTGAATGTAATCAACAATAATCAATCCTAGTCCTGAATCGGCTTTGAGTCTGCGCGATTTGGCTTTCATTTCCAGAACAGTAATAGCGGGAGTATCATCGATAAAAATAGGAGCGTCCGAAAGACGTCCGGCGGCGGTCGTCAGCTTGGGCCAATCCGTTTCTCCTAAAAAACCTTTTCTCAGGCGCTGCGAATCAACCCTGGCTTCAGAAGAAAGCAGACGAAAAGCAAGTTGTTCTTTGGACATTTCCAGCGAAATTAAAGCGGCAGTCGTCTGCGCTTCCATTGCCGCGTACAGGGCTATGTTCAGGGCCAAAGCCGTCTTGCCCATGCTGGGACGTCCAGCGATAATTATCAGTTCAGATTTCTGCAAACCGGAAGTTAAATCATCAATTTTCTCGAAACCTGTCGGCACTCCCGTAATCAGCTGCTGACGGGAGTACAGATCTTCAATTGACCGGAAACTGTCCTTGACAATATCCCTGATCGGGGAAAAGGCCGGACGCACTTTATTTTCGGAAATTTCAAAAATACTGTGTTCGGCTTTATCCAGTATATTATCAACATCGGAACCGGTTTCATAACAACTGCCTATAATTTCCGTCGCTGAAGTGATTAATCCGCGGAGAATCGCTTTCTCTTTCACGATCCTCGAATAGTTCGCGGCGTTAGCCGCCGATGGAACGTTATCAACTAAAGAAGCCAGATATGTCGTGCTTCCGACCGAATCCAGCATATTTTTATCTTTCAGGGCATTGCTCAGCGTAATCAGATCAACCGGCTCGTTTTTTTCGGAAAGTTCTATTATAACCTTAAAAATCTTCCGGTGAGCTTCATTGTAAAAATCACTCGCATCGGCTGATAGAATTTCCAGCACGCTATTGATAGCGTTGTTTTCCAGCAGGATACTGCCCAGGATTGACTGCTCGGCCTCGATATTCTGCGGCGGAAGCTTGTATAAAGAAGGATCAATTTCTCGCATTAGTATTCGCCAACAACTTTTAAGTTGATTTGGGTTTCCACATCATGTGCCAACCTGATTTTTATCTTGAATTCACCCAGCGATTTAATATGTTCGCCATGTTCATGGACAATCATTTTCCGGTCAATGTCATAGCCTTTTTCCTTAAGCGCCGCTTCTATATCCTTGGCGCTTACCGAGCCGAATATTTTATCCTGATCACCGACTTTACGGGCGATGGTAATGGTTTCGCGAGACAGAACATCCGCCAGATCCTGAGCGGACTTGTGCTCCTTGGCCGCCTTGCGCAGGATATTATTTTTTTCATGCTCAAAGAGTTTGATGTTTTTTTCATCAGCGTCAATAGCCAATCCTTTCGGAATCAAAAAATTGCGGGCATATCCGTCATTAACTTTAACTAAATTACCCGCCTTGCCCAGAGAAGGCATGCTTTGCTGCAAAATTACTTTCATTAAAATCCTCCGTTGTGTAAAAAATATTGACGAATAAATTAAACTGCTGTCTGATCTTTTTGAAAAAGCTTCCGGAAATCGACCCAAATATCGAACAGTCCGATTGCCATTATAGGTATCATAAGAATTTGCTGAACTGCAATTAAAAAATAAAAAAGATATCGAAAAAAACCGGGAACTTTTTTACTCTGGAATAAGAAACTAACAATAGCAAGGCCTTGCAGTAAATATACAAAACAAACAACCAGAAATATATTCAAGCTCAGGAAATTTATGTCCTTCTGCGGTATAAAGAAAAGCGCACCGGAAGCGATGAAAATCCAGATAATCTTTTCCGGCGCTTTCCAGCGGGCAAGCCCGACAAACCTCGAATATACTATTCCTGCCCTGCCTAAATAATTTTTACCAAGAAGAAGATTTACCCATATTGTGAATATTGACAATATGATAACCATTGACGGGAATATCTGAATGAATCCGCTGATGATATTCTTTTCATTATCTTTTATGATGTTAATATCTTCCGCTTTTAAAGGCAATTGGCTGTATAATTTCACGTTCTCCGCAATCGTCGCGGTAATATAGTTCTTTACAAGTTGCCACGGATTTGCTCCAATCACCGCCGCATCGTAGACAAAATAAAAACAGATCACTCCAATAATAAAAAGAGCCGGATAAATAATTGTTTTTTCAACAGAAAAATTTTTACCGGCGATTAGTGTCATGAATATTCCGACCGCTCCCATCGTAAAAACGGCAATTGCCGGAACATCCAGACGCAATAATACCGCTAAAAGCAAAAGCAGTGAAAAAGAAAAAAAGAAAACCGCTGAAGTCTTGATTATGCCGTTGACAGTGCCGTTTAAAAATAAAATCATGGGCAGGAGAAAAAGAAAAAACGGACCAATTACCGGAACAAAAACAGCGGCAAAAACAAATAAAAAAATAGCCGGCAGGAGTTGCGAAAAATGATTATCGGTCGCCGGTATTCTGAATTTTTTCAAGAAAGATAACCTGCTCAAAATCTAATACCTGACAAAAACGATTGCTCAATTGTTCTATAAAAGAAGGTAACGCCACATATAATGACGTTACCTTATCGGGAATTTACGCAAATTGGACTTAAACCAATACGAATAGTGAAAAAACTGCTCCGGATAATGAATATTATTAACCGGTTTTTTTAAGCAAAGAAACAAAAATCTAAATTAATAAATTTTTATTTACCGTCACCCGTGACAAAAGGCATCACCGCGATCATCCGGGCGCGTTTTATGGCCAGGGCCAGTTCTCTCTGATGAGAAGCGCAATTGCCTGTTATTCTACGCGGCATAATCTTGCCCCTTTCGGTCACAAAATTACTGAGAATGGCTGTATTTTTATAATCTATCTTTATATTGGAATCCGTACAGAAGCGGCAAAATTTCTTTCTGTGAAAAAACTTTTTCTGGGGATATCTGTTTTGTCTTTCTCCGTTTTGTGTTTCCATGGTTTATTCCCCTTTCGCTGGAACTTCTTCTTTGTTGAAGTTTTTCTTAATGTAAGGCTTTGCTTCTCTCGGAGCTTTCTCGATCTGATTAATGGTCTTACCTTCCCCAGATGATCCGGCTTCGCTTTCCGCGCGTGCCTGAGTCCGTTTTGCTTCAGCCGCGGCAGCTTCCTGTTCAATCCCTTCGGCGGTGGTAGCTCCCTCTTTTTTAACCGTCATAAATTTCAGGACGCGGTCGTCAATTTTATAATTTCTTTCGATCTCCGTGACAATAGGACCGTCACCGGCAAAATCTATCAGAAAATAATACCCGTCTTTTTGTTTTTTGATTTCATAGGCAAGATGTCGTTTGCCCCATTTGTCTACTTTGGCAACAACACCTTTACGGTCGGTAATGATTGTCTGGATGCGTTCAATTAACGCGGTGACATCATCTTCGTTTAAATCGGCTAAAACTATAGCCACAATTTCGTATCTTTGCAAAATTTTCTCCTTTCGGCTCTAAAGCCCGCTTTGGCGGGCAAGGAGTCCTAAAAATTAGTAGACGTGGTTTCTATATCAAACTACAGCATAAATCAAGGTTTATTATTGCATGCCAGATTATGTTTAAACCGGACAACAATGATAAAATAAACAACTATAACGAATAGTTAGCATTAATGCCGGGATTCAATTTATAGCCGTCAATTTTATTTCTTTTCTCTTCTGAGAAAACGTCCGCCCAGAGCAAGGCCGACTTTTTTTCCGCTCCATTTCATCATGTGTCAATTGCCTGATAAAAATTAATCATTTTTTACCAGCGCTTATTTTTTGTGAATACTTGATTTTAAATAGTGGCGATGCGAGATTCGAACTGATAACTTAAGTACCTTATATAATTACATTTTTAAAATATACTATTTACACATGCCCCCAAACATGCCCCTACAATCCTATTTTCCATTATTTTCAGTTTGAATAAATATTTTTTTGGGAGAGATTAATTCTAATGTTTGAATTGATTCAAAAGCGTTGGGACTATATTTTTTGCTGTTTCTTCGATATTTAATAAAGATGACTCCATATAACGCTTTTTGAAATCAATGATGGTTATCCCCACCACTTTATTAGTATAAGCATCAACCCTTATAAGGTCTCCCTTATTTACTTCAAAACATATAGCTGATCGAGGTTTCCCGAAGGAAACATACAAAATATCTGCTGTCGAATCGTAATCTATATTTAAATTTTGTTTGCTCATTTTTTTTATCGTCGCCATATGCAATCTCCTTCAGGTAGGGGGCTTATATACGACGTTTTAATTATACACTCTGTTTCACTTACTATTCTTGTAAAAACGTTAAAACATAAACTGGTTGGTGAGATCGTTGAATAAATTCTAGTATTTCTTTCTTCATCGAGTAAAATTAAGTCTGGATTTTGTGCACCTGAGCGAATTTTCCCAACAGTTCTAATTTCTGGATGACGGTTTTGTATATGACTCCATTGCTCAGTATAGAAAGTAACGGTAACGCCCATGGGATCTCTTACTGTAAAGATTATAGAATTATCTTTATTGGACATTGCCGCTTTCACCTTTAACGGGTGTATCTTTTTTATAAGCCTGTTGCACATCAATGATTAAATTAGCTTTTACGTGATATAAATAATTACCATCCGGTCCTTTCTCGTCAGCTTTACGAACCTCTATTACCACGGGCTTAATGCGCAGTTTAGCGCCATCATCTAAATCGTATTCGCTCCATGGTTCTTTTTGATCTGTAATTTTAATAGGCGTACTATTATTAAAAGCGTTTTTTGCAGTCTCTAATGGATCCTTTATTTCATGTGATTCCGCCATTTTTACCCCCATCTCTTTTTTGCTGCCTTTTGGGCAATATCTGATCGTTGTTGTTAGTTTTTATCTTAAACGGTTGGCTTTTTATACCATAATTTTTTTATTAACAACACTTTTTTTAATAAACATGAAAAGCACTTTCAGTATTTTTACAGCAATCTACATGCCAGATTTAACATATTAAGCAATATTTTTATTTAATATATAGATGTATTAACAGAAAAGCAATAAGGTATAAGATATCAACTATTCCAAACTGACGCACTATCCCCTCCTTAAGCCCAACTTGATCATGAAGGTATTACGAGCCATATTTTTTCTTCAGGTTCCAAATCAACGCAGGTTCGCACGGCTTCATTATAATCAACCACATTATCAAAAGCGCGGATAAGTCTTTCGGCTATTTGTTCAACATTCTGAAATTCTAACTCAGAACAAAAAACGATTTTAATATTTACAGCGGCCTGGTATTGCCACTTTATTGATGCATTTAATGCCATAATGTAGTATCCGATGGCCATGCGGTTCATTTAGTCATTCTTTCCCTGTTCACTGAGATTTTCTTCATTATCGTTATCATCCATCAACGCCTTATTTTCTTCTAACTGCTGGGCATGCGGTACGATGAATTCACGGTCTTCCGCATAACGGTTCAACCACTCTGCTACGCCATCCAGCAGAAATTCAAGCAGCTCCGGACCCTTTGTCGGATCTCCATTAACAATGGCAATAATCTTTTCCACGTTTGACCTCTGAAAATTTTCCGCGTCCTGCTTGAACACTATGGCACGCTTGGTCAAATCCATTTCAAACGCTTCTCGCGGAACATATTCACCCTTTAAAATTCTTAACTTTATTTCTTTGGATTCCGCATCTGCCATAGATTGACGAGCGTCAGCATCATATTTACGGTCCATTATTTCAGTATATGCTTTTGATGGTTTTGAACCGTCCTTTCTTTGTAAATATTTCAACGCATATTTATCAACGGCAGACGTAGAGAATGTACCTTCATCCGTGCGCTTTAATTTCTTTATTTCGACATGCTCATAGAGCTGGCTTCTCGATATTTTCCACTCTTGTTTTTTTAAATATTTGTTTACGTCAGCAACACAGCGCAAAGTTGTTTCAGTTTTATTTGTTTCATCATTCATAAAAATCTCCTTATTAATTAATTTAAAATTTCTTTACCCTCGCCCCCTTGCCGCGCCGCTCATCTGCATCTGTAGATATCTAACCAGAAAACAAGGTCGACGTTTTAAACTTAATCCGCCACAGCCGGCAGCTTTCAGGTGTTATTTTTAACTTTTCTGCAATGATTTTATCGTTGATTCCGGCCCCGGATAAAACTGCCAATAAAAAAAGCCCCTTAAAATCAAGATGTGCTCCGCTGAAGATCTGGCCGGTCAGTGCCGTGAAATACTTACCGCAATATTCACAATTTAAACGATCCCCATTCCAGAAATGATAACGGCGCCGGCCGTCGTTAATGGTCCGTTGACATCCAGGACAACGAGCTCCGCCCGGATGCAATTTTTTTAATATCCAGTGCCGGCAGCGTACTTCATCAAAGAAATCTGCATTCAATGCCGCAAAAGCCTCATGATTTATCATAAAATCCGCCATAAATACCTATGTCATAAATTGCAAATTAATAGAGTATGTCCGTTATTCCGGTCTGGTAAAACCACAAAACTAGAGAATTACTGCGGTTTTGCAACCCGTATGCCTTTGACCTCTGGAGAGGACCCGCTCATTAATTCCGTCAGGGCACGTCAGGGGTCCGTCAGGGGTCCCGTCAGGGCGCAAATCCGCGCTGGCATTGAGCGCGTCAGGGACGTCAGGGTATTTTCTTACAAATTCAAAATATAGTGTCAGAAACCTATAAACGAAATTACCGCGCGCGCATGCGCGCACGCGCACATGTATATGTTGTGGCAAAATGCCCTGACGTCCCTGACGTAAAAAAATAATCATGTATAAACAATATGTTACAAATTTATAAAATGACATTTGCCCTGACGGACCCCTGACGTGCCCTGACGGAATTGATTCTAATTTGCTAAAAATGGCGGGCATTAATACTTTGGGGCGGTTATTTAACCAGGGGCGGCGGGGCGCGGGGCGGGGCGAGAAGAAATATTTAAACAGACATTCGACGAAAGGAGCGGCCGCACACGGCCGATATTTAATAGTAAAATAATCGTTAATCATTTTGTAAAGTTCCTTTGATCTCGATTCCGCGGATATGATTCTTTCGCTCCCCATTAACTACAGGACGATATAATTTTAAGTGATTGATCGATGACAACAACTCTCTCATAAAGTTTTCAATATTCAGAGGTATATATCCATAAGCACCACAATATTTGCGATAACTGTCGTACAGTTCTTTTTTATCGATTGAAGCAGTCTCGTTAAAATTACACTCATCCTCAGTAAAACAAAGTACCGGGTTATTTGAGCGACGATAACCCATCATTAAGGTTTTCGTTTCATCGCACATTGTAAATAATTTTTGCTCACGTAACCGGGTTAAACCGACTAAGGCCCACCAAAAGATTTCGGAAAGCTCTTCTTTGAGCACATCAAAGAGGTTCGGATCACGTTGCGGATCCCCTTCCAGGAATTGCCGTTTGAATTGAACCGGCAAGAAACGCCGGAAATATCCATGCGAGTTATCCCGGATCCGCGGGAATGAATTGCCGGCAAAAGCCAGTTTACAATAAGGCTGGAAGGCAAAAGCGTTCTTATGCTTAAAAGCGGCATTGATTATATCGCCGCTGGTAATAGCTTTAAAATACGGACTTTCAATAGCCTGGGCGCCGATCTCGGTCGAGATGTTTATCAGCTTATGGTAAAGGCTCGATCGATGAAATTCATTTTCAAGGTCCACAAAAGAAACTGCCGCGCAATTTTCCTCGCCCAGCATTTCCTTCAGGATCATTAAAAACTTCGATTTTCCATCTTCGCCCGGGCCGAGAAGAAAAAGGCATTTTTCATATTTTGTATGTCTGACCAGGCAATATCCAGCAAACTCTTGGAGCTGCGCTATAGGTCCGGGAGTTTGAACCGTCTCTGAAAGATACTTTTCCCAACGGACGCAGCGTTTATCTGTGTTTGGATTAAAAGACACCGGCAGGCTGTAAGTGCTCAGATATCCCGGATCATGCGAAGCCATCTCAAAATTAATAAGGTTAAACATGCCATCTTTGAGACAGATCCAGTCTTCTTTATCATTCAACTTACGGCCATGCGGAATAGTGGAAAGCATTTTTACTTGATAAACAGCATCCTCGATGCGGCTTTTTTGTGATTCGTCGCGTAAGTGCTCAATAGCAATGCGGCGAATATGATCCTCATCGAAGATTTCCCAGACTTGCCCGTTCCAGCGAAACATCAAGCCAGTTTCCGGATCTGATAAAAGCTTCATATCCGAAATGATTCTTTCGGCTAATAAACGCGGTTTAAAGCTATAACGATTATTGACACCGTGATCAAAAAATTCCAGGACGTCATTTGTATTTTCGACGGCACCGTCATTTTTTGTTTCATTCCCGGATGCTGCCGGCTGCCAGGGTAAAGCATTATCAATCAAGGCTTGCAGATCCTCGGCCGTTTTACCGTGACGGACAAAGAAGTCTGTTAGATCCTGGCCATGATCCTTTGGAACGCTACCAGAGGCGTCAACGCCCATGAAGGCAGGCCATTGTATTATCCGGATCGATTTCGCCTTGCCGGTCAAGGATTCAGCGGCAAAGCGGGTATAATTCTGACCGGCCTTATCAGCATCGTAAGCAATAATAACATTACGGTCCTTAAAATATTTTAAGTGTTCATCCGGCCAGTTCTTTAACTTTGATGTTTGAGTAATGGCATTAAAGCCATGCGAAAGCGCGCAAATCGTGTCTGATTCTCCCTCACATAGCAAAACAGGTCCATCCGGAGGCTTGGCCGGAAAAAGACGGGCATCGCCGGTCGATTCTGCAAAAGAAATAATTTTAAATTGTTTTGCGCCTGGTTGGTAAAGACGTATATTAATAAGTTTTCCATATTCATCAAAAATTGGAATTGCTATTTTTAACGGCTTTGATATTTGAGCAAGACGGCCTGCTTTTTTGTCCAGCCTATAGGTTTGAAGGCGTAAATCAAGGATCTGGATGCACTTGCGGGCCCAGCCGCGTTCCTTTTCTAGCCGGGACAGCCAGATCTCAGGCAATGGCGGAAACTTCGCCCAAGCTTCATTCATAAACGCAATTGTCTGATCGGCGCTTATTGCTACATCCGGACGATCATCCTTTTTATGGTTGCTATTCTCAGCATAAGGAATGTTATATTTTTCACAGAATGATTTAAAGCCGTCTTTCTGGCCCAGGTGATTAATTTCGGAATAGAGTTTGACCAAATCCCCGTCAGCTGCGCAGCTGAAGCAATGATAAACGTCATTGTGAATATTATAAGAAAAAGACAATGAAG
>Ga0182021_10006150_pt1 | contig 14255 bp, 8 predicted proteins | sample 612E3MmetaG_FD_120493 | JGI IMG/M metagenome (GOLD analysis project Ga0182021, IMG submission 120493) | Permafrost microbial communities from Stordalen Mire, Sweden - 612E3M metaG (Illumina Assembly) | ecosystem: Environmental > Terrestrial > Soil > Wetlands > Permafrost | place: Sweden... | reverse complement strand
TACAGCGGAAGTCCCGCGCACGTCAGTGCCCCCCCCTCCCACCCGCGTCCTGCAAGCACGCTCATTGCGTCACTCCCCGGTTCCGCCGCGACAAGCGCGATCCGCTCCACGGGAATCGCCTCATCGGTGCGCCGCACGACGATCTCCCCGAGCTGCTGTTCGTCGACCGCGGATCCCACGGCCTCCAGTATGCCCCTTCCGGTCCGCCGGAAATCGTACCGGACACGGAAGAAGCGGCGGTCCACCACGCGCTGTACCCGTTTGCGTACGGGTTCGAACGCGATCGCCACGCCGACAGCCGCCGCGGCGGCAGACTGCGGAACAAACGACCCGACCATCGCACTTAGTAGGCCGACGGCGGCCGCGTACAGCGAGAGAACCACGCCGAGAACGACCGCATAGACCGTCGTCCTCTTGATGACGACTTCGATGTCAAGGACATGATACTTGAGGAACGCGATCGCGAAACTCGCCGGTATCAGGAGAAAGAAGACGATCGAGAGCTCCTCCGGAATGATGTCCTGCGCATCGAAGAGTCCGGGAAGGACCACCAGGATGAGAAAAGGGGTCGGCCCGAACGTGAGCCCCCAGAGGATCCACTCGATCTTCTTCCTGTCCCCCCCCGTTTCCGCCCGCCGGTAGGAATCGACGATGCTTATCAGACCCATTGCAACGTCGAGGATCAGAACGACGTGAAAGACGTCGTACCAGCGCTGGAACGCACGGAACATCGGGAGCGAATGCTCATGAAGGCTGTGAAACAGCGTCACGGAGAGTATCACGAGAAGTATGCCCACCGGGGTGAACGAAGTCGCGGCCTTCAGCCAGAGGGGCCCGGGCCTGGGCCGCGGAAACATCGACGTGAAGAACAGGAACAGGGACGGGACGCCGAGGTACACGACGAGAAAGACCCCCCGGGCCAGGTAGGGAAAGAGCCCTCCGAGATTCATGCTCCCCCATGGCATAATCGTGCTCACCCCCATGCAGACCAGAGACCAGTGGAGCGTCGCTGCAACGAGGCCGCGCGGTCCCGCCAGAAGCACAAACACCCCGAAGCCCCACGTGATGAATCCGACGATGAGGATGATCAGGATATACAGACTGTCGTACGTGTTGACGCATGTGCACCGGGTCTGCCGTCCTCCCTCGAGCGTCAGGACGATCGTATCTCCCGGTGACTGGTACGAACGGAGAAATTCAAGATCGCTCATCGAGCCGACGTTCTCGCCGTTCCATTTGATGATCCGGTCCCCCGGGACGATCCCTCCGGCGGCTTCCTTCTCGGTGAGTGAGACGACCTGCAGGCGGCCGTCGATGGCGAGCGCAGTGAACGGCATGCGCGCCGACCCGACAAGAGAGGGGATATATGCGATACAGACGGCAAGGAGGGCGACGTCAACGGCGAGAAAAAGTGATGTCCGAAGCGTGGGCGGCTTCATGGACCCCTTCCGGAAAAATGGTCTCGGGCAGGATGGTCATCAAAGATACTAAACGCATTTCCAAATGCCACAGCGGAAATTCAGCGGCCGTCAAAAACGTCAGACAGAATGACAGGTTTTTCCTCAGGAGCGGCCCGATTGAATACCCGTGGATAATTCCGTATGTTAAGAGCTGACTCATCAACCAGCGGGAGCATCATGCCTCAGGACGAAAAAACCGATTTTGTCCGCGACATCATTGCAGAAGACAGCAGGACGAACAGGTTCGGAGGGCACGTCAAGACGCGCTTTCCTCCGGAGCCGAACGGGTATCTCCATATCGGCCATGCGAAGTCGATCAATCTCAATTTCGGGATCGCGCAGGAACACGAAGGAGGCCTCTGCAATCTCAGGTTCGATGATACGAATCCCGAGAAGGAGGAACAGGAGTACGTTGATTCCATCGTCGCCGACGTCAACTGGATCACCGGAAATGCCGCCGGCAAGGTCCTCTTTGCGTCGGATTACTTCCCGCAGATGCATGCGTGGGCCGTCGATCTGATCGGGAAGGGAAAGGCGTTCGTGTGCGACCTGAACGCCGACCAGATACGGGAGACACGGGGGACGCTCACGGAGCCCGGCACTGGGAGCCCGTACAGAAACAGGAGCATCGAAGAGAATCTGTCGCTCTTCGAGAGGATGAGGAAGGGGGAATTCCCGGACGGCGCGAAGACCCTCCGCGCGAAGATCGACATGGCATCGCCGAACATGAATCTCCGGGATCCCGTCATGTACAGGATCATACACGAGAGTCATCACCGGCAGGGGGATGCGTGGGCCATCTACCCGACGTATGACTGGGCGCACGGGCTTGAAGATTCGATAGAGGGAATCACGCATTCCATCTGCACGCTGGAATTCGAGAATCACCGGCCGCTCTACGACTGGTTCCTTGAATCGCTCGGGATTCACCACCCCCGCCAGATCGAGTTTGCACGGCTCAACCTGAGCTACACAGTCCTGAGCAAGAGGAAGCTGCTCCAGCTCGTCCAGGAGAACGTCGTGTCGGGATGGGATGACCCTCGCATGCCGACGATAACGGCGTTCAGGAGGCGCGGGTACACGCCGGAGGCGATCCGGATGTTTTGCGAAAAGATCGGGGTGTCGAAGAAGGACAGCATTATCGACGTTGCGCTCCTTGAGTGGAGCGTCAGGGAGGACCTGAACAGGAGGGCGCAGAGGGCCATGGCGGTCCTGCGGCCACTGAAGGTCGTGATCACAAACTACCCCTCTGATGCATCCGAGGAACTGCCGGCGATGAACAACCCAGAGGATGAATCGGCCGGGACCCGCGTGGTCCCCTTCTCACGGGAAATTTACATCGACCAGGAGGATTTCCGGGAAGTCCCCCCGCCGAAATACCACCGCCTCTCTCCGGGCCGGGAGGTCAGGCTCCGGGCGGGCTACATCATCAGGTGCGAAAAGGCGGTCAAAGACGCCGCGGGGAACATCACGGAGATCCACTGCACGTATGATCCGGATACGAAGAGCGGCGGATCGGCCGCGAACCGGAAGGTCAAGGTGACGATACACTGGGTATCGGCGCGACATGCCGTCGACGCGGAAGTGCGCCTGTATGACAGGCTCTTTCTGAATGAAGACCCGAACCAGGCGGACGAGTCGGGGAACTTCCTTTCGAACATCAACCCGGATTCGCTCCAGGTTCTGTCGGGCTGCAAGGCCGAGCCGATGCTGGGGAATGCCCCGGCGGGGGGGAGATTCCAGTTCGAACGTGTCGGGTATTTCTGCGCGGACGCAAAGGACTCGAAGCCGGGGGCGCCGGTGTTCAACAGGACGGTGACGCTCAGGGACACCTGGGCAAAGATCGAACAGCGGGAAGGGGCATAACCTCAAAGGGAGTCTCTGCGCCGTATCCTCCGCAAGCCGGGATGACCTGCATGATTCTACAACGCATGGCTAAAGGAGTGGTTTCACTATTCGGCCTAACCCGAACACGCGAAGGGGCATCCATGTAATAATTACAATCACCCTGTAGATTGAGGTAGAAAACGGACCCCGCTCAGCGGATCGCCCCCCTTGCATTCCTGCCGCCGGAGGAAGACCTCGCGATTTTGAACGAAAAAATGCGTTTCCCATCTCCCTCCCTCTGCCGGGGCCGTGGAATCCGATCTGGCACAGCCGATGATACTTAATCCGGCATGGAAAACCAAGCCGATTTGCAATACTCGAATACCAGTCCATCGAGACTGACGCAGACTTCTGACGAAGCCCTCCACAACGGATCGCTTCATCCCCGCCTCGCCTGGATGATGGCATACCGGGAGACCGGAAATGCCCAGGCGGTATGCAACAGGTTCGGGATAAGCAGGAAGACATTCTACAAGTGGTTGAAACGCTACCAGGAATCGAGCGGGGATTCAACGAGCCTGTGCGATCGTTCGCGCCGGCCGCATCACTTCCCCCGCGCCACGCGTCCCGAGCACGTGGAACTTCTCAAACGGGTGCACGAGGAGACGGGATTCGGGCAGCGGCGGCTCAGGGCTTACCTTGAGGAGAAATACAGAGTGAGCCTCTCCGAGCGCACGATCTGGAAGCTGCTCAAGCGCGAAAATGAGGACACAACGGCGCTCGCAAGTCAGGGCTGAAGAATCCGTACGCGGACGCATTCGTAAGGACGCTCACCGCACTCTGGCGATCTTGCCGGTGGCGGTGAGTGTCTTCCCTCCGCCGGTGATCTGAACCTGATAGAGATAGTAGCCGTTTGCGACCTCATCCCCCTGCGCATCGCGCCCGTCCCAGTAGATCCTGTTGAATCCCACCTGGAGTGTCCCCGGCTCGGCCTTGATCTCGCGGATCTTCCTCCCTGCCGCGGTGTAAACGCGGATCGTCAGCTGTTCCGGAGCCATGACCCCTGTAATCACAAACGTGAACCACGTCTCGGCGCCGAACGGGTTGGGATAGTTGAACATCTGCAGAATCTTGTACTGATCGGTCACATTCACGATCAGGCTCTGGACGACCGAATCCACTCCCCCCGATGCATTCTGTTCTGACACCCGTATGCGGAGTTCGTGTGTCCCGTTGGAAAGAAGGGGCGTAAACGTCGGATCGTCCAGGGCGTGGACGACCGCTCTCGCTGATCGCTGGGCAAGCCCCCCGGCGGTGCTCCCGATCTGAACGTTATCCACGAACAGATCGACGGCCGGCTGACCGTTCCCCGCGCCCCCCAGATCGTACAGATGAACGAGGATTGTCGGCCGTGCGGCCACGTAGTCTCCGTCCATGAGCTGCACCCCGTCCGAAAGGACGTGCATCTTCGCGCTCAGCGGAGGGCCCGACTGGACCGTAAAATTGAAGAGCGTAACGTTGTTTTCCCAGATCAGCTCCTTGTCGGATGCGGCGGGCACGACGCGCGCCTGAAGCGTGAATTGCGCCGGGAGACCGGCTGTCGGGAAAATTATCTGCGCCGCCCGGGATCCGCCGGCCGGGATGCTGTCGAGGCTTGCGGAGCCCACCGCCCGGAGCGAGTTGTCGGGAAGTATGTACGAGAGCAGGATTCTTGCGCTGTCCGATGTCCTGTACCCGATGTTGTACACCGTCACCGTCACGCTCCCCTGGACGCCGCTCGGTATGTGGATCTTCGGAGAGGCGACGGTGCGGGAAGTGACTGCGAGATCCGCCGGGGGCTCAAAGTCAGCCGACCAGCTCCGCAATACCGGGGTGGCACGGCCGTCGGCGCTTGTCAGGAGCGACACGGCCCTGAAACCGACGTATAAAGGATCCGCGGTCGCCGCGTTCAGTCCCGTCAGATCGGCCGTGCTGCTGTCCCTGAGGATGAAGCGGAGCGTGTCCGAGGACCCCGTTGACCGGACACCCACGATCGCCGCCCGCATATCCGTCGAACCCCCGGCTCCCCCCGCCGCCGACCACCGGAACGTCTGCAGACGCTGAGGCATCGGGAGGAGATCGCCGGCGAACGTCCCTGAACCCGCGCTGTATGTGTTCTGCAGGAGGAGGCTGTCTGCCGTCACGCCGTTCCGGCTCCAGTGTTCGAGGGGGGACATGCCGCCCCCCGAAAGTGCGATGATCGACCAGGAGTCTCCTGGCTGCACTGAATCGATGAGCGTTGACCCCAGAGATTTTATGCTGTTTCTCAGGCCGGCGGTCACGTTCGTTCTTCCGTCATAAATGACGGTAAGGGCGACGTAGTTCCCCCGCGGAATCTTGTTTATGAAGTTCTGCATGCTGTCCGCCTCGGCGGCGTTTCCCGGGACGTCAAACGCATGAAAAAGCGGCGTCCTGGCGACGGGATCCACGCTCATCGCAAGGAAGCCTGAACCCTGCACCCACCAGAGTCCGAACATTGTCTGTTCGTCCACCTGCAGTATGCTGTAATAGTCCCGGTTGGCGTCCGCACGGTATCCCAGGGACCGCGCAAAGAGCCGCGTCGGGGGGAGGCCGCTTATCGTCACCCCGGAGTCCGTCACCGTGGTCCGTGTCGCGATCCCCTGGAGAAATTGCCCCGGGGAGGATTCGCTCCACCGCACGAGTGGTGCAGGAGGGAGTGACGAGCCCGTCCGGAACGACGAATTGACCCACGCGTTTGTGACGGAGGGTGAAAACGACCTTGCGCGCCAGAAGTAGAGTGTCCCGTCGGTAAGCGGCGGCGTGGTCCATTCAGCGCTCGCAGGCCCGGGCATAATCGGCGGGGAATTCATGAGCGCTGAGGAAGAGAACGACGCACTCGTGTCTATCTGAAACGCCACCTGCATCGTCGCGGAGTCGACGCCGATCGGCGTCGTGACGCGGAGGACCTGCGGCCCCGGCGCCACAAGCATGTTGACGAGCGGCCGGACGACGTACAGGAGATTCGCATAGACCTCTTCGACGACCGATGCGACGTTGTTTGCTTTCGTCACCTCGTCGATCCGTCCCGCGGGGTCCAGCGTCATCTGAAACGTGTGCATGCCGATCTGCTTCGTCCCCCGCCACGGAACGACGAGCGAATCCCTGAACCGGGTCGGGCCGATGAGGACGTTGTTCAGCAGCGGGGTTGACTGGCCGTTGTAGACGTCGGTCAGGAACACCGTCTCGCTGTCGGCAGGGACGAGCCCGTAATTGTGGACGAGTGTCGTGAGCGCCAGGACGCTGTCCGAGGGGGTGGGGAGCTTCGAACTGAGGTACATATCGGACGGGCTGACCGCCAGATCCGGTTTCACGGCGAGCGCAAAGTGCGACAGCGGGTCCCCCAGGAGAGGCATGAGGTTGAGCGCGGCGTTCCCGATGTCTGTAGGACCGTAATACTGCCAGGTCTGAATGCGCGCCATCGTGCTCAATGCACCAAACCCGCGGACCGAATCCTCGGTCATGTCGCTGAAAAAGGAGTTCACGAGAAGGGATCCCACGTCTGCATAGGCGAGCGAGGCGGACGCCCACACGCCCACCGCCCCCCGGTTGTTGGCGAGGATGAAATCCTCGGAAAGGACGTTGCTCGACGGTTCGGAGAACGCGCCGACGTTGCAGCTGACGGAAGAGACGAACGGGAGCCTCCCGTTCGTGTTCTGGAGATCATCGGGACTCCCGATGTCCACCCCCCAGACCCTCCCCCCCGAGTGCCCGAGGAAGTTCACGAAGACAACCCCGTTGTTGACGATGTCCTGGAGCTGTTGCTTGTGTTCCCCGTCGATGGCGTCTGGGGTGGATTTATACACTCTGTAAGTGAAGCCTCCTACGGGAGGAGGCACAACATAGGTGTTGGCGGTATGATCACTCTTGCCGTTGAAATCGACCTGCTCGGCCGGGGTCGTCCCCCCCGCGATGAAGAGAAAGCTCTTTGTCCAATCCGCCGGCACCGAGGACTCGTACCCGATGACCTTTGCGACGACCTTTCCGGCCTGGACCGAGTCCTGAACCGGGAGTCTCCCGATGAGGAGGGACGGGACGTAGGGTGAAGTCGAATCGAAGCATGCAAACCGGTTGTCTCCTCCTGGCACGCCGAATGCGGGGACGTAGTTCACTTTGATTGTCGTCGGCAGATATCCGTGGTAGTCCCAGCTCGCGTCCCCGAACATGAGGAGGTATGCCGGCGCCGGGGATGTCCACGAAGTGCATGCGTACCGGAGGAACGACTTTATCACCTCGGCGTTCAACATCCCGTAGTTGAACTGATCGTAGATGTCCTGTACATCGACCACGGTGACGCGGAGATTATTCTGCGCCCGCCTGAACGCCGCAATCTGCCGCGCCGCCGTCATGAAATCCCGGTGCGTGACGATGATGTAGTCCGCGCCGCCGGGATTGGAGCGTATGTCTGAAAACACTTTCCGGGTCAGAAAGGGGACCGTGCGCCCCTCCCCTGCCGCGATCACCGCATATTGATGCGCCACGGTAAACGTATCTCTGAACACGACGGAGTACCCGGCGCTCGCGGACCCGCTGACGATTCCCCCCCCGATCCTTCGGCCTCCCTTCAGATCATAGACTTCGATCGAGGGAGTGCGGAACCCCGTGACAGTGAAACTCACGTTGCCTCCCCCGCTGGAGGAGGGACCGGTGAATACCGCCTGGTCGCTGTCGGCATGAAGCACCCTCTGGTAATCAATCTCGAACCAGTCGAGGTAGAACTGATTGACGTTGGATGATGGGGGAGGATCAGAAAGTATCCTGAGCTGGTTTGTCCCGTTCACAAGCAATCTCGCAGGGAAGGATGCCACAAATTTCCCCTCCGTCCTACCGTTGAACGAGAGGGGACCCAGGAGAGAGTCGTTCATCCAGAACCGGGCGATATGATCCGGCGTCAGGTAGTGGGGCGTTGTGCTGAAGAGCCTGACGCGGATTGCGGCTGTCGCCGCACCCGTGTCGATGCTGTCAACTGTGAATGTATGCGTGTACTGCGTCTGCGGATAATAGAACTCCCACACCCAGCCCTTCCCGGCGACGGCGGGACTGATAATTTCCAGGTCGTCCGATCCCTGGTAGAGCGCCGTGTTCTGCTCCTGATGATTGGTGGTAAGAGCAGAACGGAGCGTCGCCGTCAGCGGAGAGCCCGACGGAGCAGAAGGAGCGTACCGGGGACCCGGTGTACCTCCCCACGTGAGCCAGTACGAGCTGGTGTCGGTATACCAGTCATAATAGGTCGAATCCCCGTAGTTCCTGATCGCATAGAACTCCAGCGACATATCGTTCCGGATGACAAGAGGGACCGGTTTCCCCCTGCACCACAACGCAACCGTGGCCGTGTCGAGAGCACCCGCTCCTGCGTTCGCGAGGTCGGTCCGGGAAAGCCGGTACCATCCGTCGGCGGCAACCGGGATGCGGTAGTACGTGGCGCCCGGGACGTACCAGTCGCGGGTCGGGTCCCCTTTCGTTGCGGAGGTTCCCGTGGGCATCGTGCGGCGCCACTGTTTCGCCTGATCATAATTCAGGAGGAGCCCCCTGTACGTCCCCTCGAAATGCGAATCTGCGGCTGCAGGAACGCCTCCCTGCGTCTTTTTTGCAGGGGCGGCGATCGTCCTTATATGGATCTGGCCGCTTACGACGTGCCTCAGAATTCTCCTCAGAGGATTGTACAGGACGGGGGCGAAATGAACCGTGACAATCTGCTGCCCCCGGAATACGAATGGGGGATCGCTCCAGAGCGTCCGCACAGGGTAGAACCTGTCCGCGCCGTATGCGGCGGGGCTTTTCACGTACGACGCTATCCTCTCACCTGCCGCACCCTGCCGGAACCCTGGTACCGGGGCCACGAGTTGGTCAGCGGTCTCCTGGTACACCGGGTTGAGGAGCTCGACAGTGACCGTCGCGCCGAAAGGAATGCCGAGACTTGCTGATTCGATCGGAAGCTGGGGCAGACCCGAATCCGCCGGTACCGCTGCGGGGGCCGATGTGAAGAGGATATGCGAAGCGCCGTCGATCGTCAGTGATGAAGCGGGCGTGCGCGTCTGGTGATATTTGATGGTCCATCCGTCCGTTTCGATCTGAACGGTGAACGCGCGTACCGGCGGCGGTGCCGCCGCCGGGGTCGATGAGGGGCGCAACGAAAGAAGAGCGACGGCGGCCAGGAGCATTCCGGTCCGGCGCATCACATCCTCCCAAACCTGATACGCCGGGCAATGACACGGAGCATGAACAGAGGGTTCCCCAGGAGATACCTCCTCCAGAGCCGCCGCGGCTCCCTGAGGAGCCTGTAGAGCCACTCGAGTCCGCTATTTGCCATCCACGAAGGAGTAGCTCTCTTCTCGCCGGCGATGTAGTCGATCATCGAGCCGGATGGAAGAACCACGCCGGCGCGGAGTAAGCCGAGGTTTTCATCGATCCAGTATTCCTGGAGCGGCATGCCGAACCCGACGAAAAGAACATCCGGGGATGCGCGGTTTATCTCCTCGACGACATTCCTGCTTTCGTCCCCCTCTTTCCGGAAATATCCGTGATGCCACCCTGCAATTTTCAGCCCCGGGTATCGGTCACGGAGGACGGCCGCAGCCTTTGCCACAACAGGCTCTCGTGCTCCCAGGAAATAGACCGACAGCCCCTCCCGTTCCATGATCCTGCACAGATCCCACACCCAGTACGACAGCACCGTCCGCGGGGGGAGCTGCCTTCCAAGCATCCTCGCGGCAACCCTCACCCCCTCTCCGTCACAGTAGGCCACCGAGGCGCGGTTGATAATCTCTCGGAACCGCGCGTCAGTCCGGGCCAGATTTACGGCGTGGACGTTGACGTAGGCAAAGAGCCTTGATTGCCCGTTGCGGACGCCTGAGAGGATCGACCGCTCGAGTCCTGTTTTGTCGATATCGTCCACACGGACATCCAGCACGCGGAGATCATCCATGAGTGGCGACCGGTGCTGCGCGCGCGCCGCCAAGGAGCCCGCTGGCGACGCCGAACACTTCCTGGAAGGCGATCCGTTTCATGCAGGAATTTCCCGGCATCGTGCATGTCGTCTGTGTGCAGGGGGAACAGGCAACCTGTCTGTACATGAATACGCCGCGTGAAGCAAAAGGAGCGGTCCTCTCGGGAGGCGCCGGCCCGAACAGCCCGACGACCGGAACGCCCAGAAGGGCGGCAAGGTGAAGGGGGCCGGAGTCGTTTCCGATAAAGAGCTCCGCACCCTGGATCATCGCCGCGGTATCGAGTATGTCGGACGAAGGGAAGAACTGCACGCGTTCCGTTTCAGCGAATGTAACCCTGAGGGGCTTCAGCATTCCGGATTCGCCCGTGCTGCAGATGAACACGACGTCGTGCGCGTGTTCCCGGAGTAACAGATTCGCGAGCGACTGGAATTCCGCCAGGGGCCAGGAGCGGTATTCCCAGACGGAAAACGGGTGAATGACGATGTACTCCCGGCCCTCCGGCCTGATGCGCGCCAGGCGGGCCGGTTCCGGCTTCCATCGTGGAAAGCTGAAGAGCGGGTCACGCGGTGTGTTCAGACCAATGGACTGGAGGACCTTCCAGGGACGATCCTGTATGTTCTCGCTCGTGAACGTGACGCTCCCCCCTCCCGTGAATCCGATAGACTCGACCGGGGTGACGCCGAGAAAGGGGGTCAACGAATCCGTGCCGTTGAGGTACCCGACGACGAACGTGGCGCCGCTGGCAAGAGCCAGAGCTGCGTTCCTGTTGGAGGGCCCCATGCTGCAGACGAGGTCGGGTTTCGTTTTCCTGACAATTCGCAGAGCGAGGAGAAATCCCGCAAGAGAATTGGGGTTGTCGACGGTGATCGGTTCGATGTCCGACTCGCAAAGCGCGAGAAGGGGGGCATGGGCCTTTGAGGTGACTACGAGTACCCTGGCGCCGGGAAAACTCTTCCTGATGGCCCTGAGAGGGGGAAGTATTGAGACGAAATCACCGAGACGGGTCAGTTCGACCGCGACGACGGTGCGAATGCCTGCAGGGAGAAATGTAGATTTTCGCGAGCGCCGGGCCCTCCAGCGGAGCCATGAAACAAGGAGCTTGAGCATTGGATGAGATCTCGACCCCAGTCGTCATTCGATATCCTGCGAAAATGTAAGAATATCCGCACAAATATCCAACGAACGAATGTCCAATGAACCGGGCTGCTCTCATTGATTCTGACATCTAATCCGCGTACATTTTGCCAAATGGAGAGGTGCAGGAGCGGTTGAACTGGCCACCCTGGAAAGGTGGTATACCGGCAACGGTATCGTGGGTTCGAATCCCACCCTCTCCGCAAAACTTCTGTATGCCCCGCATTTCCAACAGCTTACCGATCACCGACTTGGCCGCGTGTCCAAATCGTGCCCATCTTTCAGGGATATACAAGGAAAGGTAGGGTAATCAGATGGCCACTCCAAGAGTCACACTCAAGTCAAAAACTTCCGCCCGAGGATCGAGGACTTTCTATCTCGACTACCGTGTCAACGGGAAGCGAATGCGTCCCAATGTGGGGACGAGCAGGAAGGACGCAGAGTTGGTTCGCGCCAAAATCGAGCAGGAGCTTGTTCTCGGCACGTATCAGCTGAACTCGACGAAGAAGTCGGTCTCCCTCTCGGGTCTGATTGACGAATTCCTGGCGGCGAAGGAGAACACCGTCAGGGCCACCACGCAACATCGGTACAGAAACTATCTCGACCCCCTCCGGGCGTACTTCAACAAATCGTTTCCCTCCGTGACTGGCGATATCAGGCTGATCGAAACAAAGTACCTCCGGAAATTCATTGATGATGCCATCAGAGGAGACGCAGGAACGGGAAGGGCCTGGTCACGAAGAACGGCCAATGACGCGATCAACATCATCCGTTCCCTCTTCAAATTTGCGGTCGAGTCAGAATACCTGGCGAGGAACCCTGCGTCGAAACTGGAAATGCTCCGAATCGCCTCCACGGGGAGGCCCGATTTCTATACAGATGACGAACTACAGGCAATCTGGAAAAACGTCGATGGTCACTGGGTTGACCCGCTCAAGTTCATCTCTCTCACCGGCCTGCGGAAGGCAGAACTGATCAACCTCCGCTGGGAGAACCTGGACTTCACGAAGGGCTCGGAGCAGATGACGATCGAGTCGTGTGATGATTGGGAGACGAAGACGGGGAAATCAAGGGTGATCCCTCTGGTTGGAGAAGCACTGGAAATCGTGGAGAGACAGAGAGGAAAGAATCCGACCTACGTGTTCACGAGCCCAGAAGGCAAGATGGTCCATCCGGACCGGATTTATCATGCCCTGAAGCAGTGTCTTGCGGAACTGCATATTGAGGGGGACGTACACAAAATGAGACACACTTTCGCGTCGACCTTGGCTATGTCGGGTGTCCATCTGCTTCAGATCAGGGATCTTCTCGGGCATACGGATCTGAAAACCACCCAGATCTACGCACATGTAGCGCCCAAACACCTGAGAGATGCGATCAGCAAACTCACACACACAGACCCTGGAGCGCAACCAAGAGAGGAGCGCGAGGGGAAAGGCTGATCTCTCCTTCCATAGTCGGATCCCCTCGACATCGGTATCCTTCTCGCAGTTGAACAGAATTCTCACCAGAGGAAAAGGGGGCCGAAAGCTGCCGGCCCCTTTCTTTCTGTCATTGCGGCGACCTTCCCGGGACCATATGTGCTGGCTCCAATCCGCAGGGACCGCGAAATAGACGATTTGAGAGGGTGGTTGAGGCTTCACCACAATGGGTAGATCCTCGATTACACTTCAGCAATCCAAAATCGTAATCCACATCGTAATTTCAAAAACGGCCGAAGCGAGCCTGGAAGGCCAAATATGACCCGGAAATTACGATTACGATCTGGTTCGGCTTGAGGCCCCTTCCCGCTGGATCCTGGCAGACATGCTTGCAGCCAATTTGGTTTGCAAAGGACCGCAGAAACCAGGGATATAAAGGCGACCTGTCATTCCCACAAAAGGGGCCTAAAACCAATCCCATAAAAAAACCAGAATTCGAAGTCCCCCTGGCAATTCTGATGGGACCCACCTTCGGTATCTCGCCCGGCGTTTGTTCGAGTAGAAGGGTGGTAAGGATACTTATGTACCCGGCCGATGTTGAGGCTCAAAACTGGGTCCTCTTTTCTGGTATAAGATCAGACACCCTCATTCACGTAAAGAAAGGCGGAGAGACTTCCTCCACCTTTCCCCCATTACACGAGGTGCTCGAGCGCCTTCCCTCGAATCTCAGCTTTCATCTTCCTCACAGTCCCGACGTGAAGCCCGAGATTCCTCGCAGATTCCTTGACAGAGTATCCAGCAACAATCTGCTCGGCTACCCTCTGCTCCTCATCGGACAGATCATCTTCGAAGCCTGCCACGACACACAAGCCGAACGGCTCTCGATCATAGCTGGACACAAAGGCACTCAGCGGAGTCTTATCATGGCCTATTGCTGCATCGAGAGAAACCGGACTGTGGTGCCAGACATCCTGTGAGCTCTTTCCACCATCATGCACCCCTACGATAGACCGCTTGTTCTCTCGGGCGCGCCACTTCATGTAGTTCACAAGTAGTGGCATCGATGACTTGGTCCCGAGTCGGACACTCTCCTGCCATGCGAGGAGAACGAGTTCGTCTCTGTCATCGGGATCTTTCAGCATCTTCATGGCGTATCGCTGGAGGGTGTAGAACTCTTGCGTTGACATAGCTCTCCTCTGGATTGGGAAGGGGTAGGGGAATTACCCGTTCTTATGCCAGATTTTAGGAGAGCTTTACTTTACATTTGCAGGAACCATAAATGGCGAGAGCCCAGCCCTTGCGGGTCAGGCTCTCGTTTTTACCTTCTTATTCTGCGATCGTCATTTCATTAAGAGGAGCTTCATCGTCTTCGTGAACTTGACCATCCCGAGATCATTCAATACCCTCAG
>Ga0182021_10006149_pt1 | contig 14255 bp, 11 predicted proteins | sample 612E3MmetaG_FD_120493 | JGI IMG/M metagenome (GOLD analysis project Ga0182021, IMG submission 120493) | Permafrost microbial communities from Stordalen Mire, Sweden - 612E3M metaG (Illumina Assembly) | ecosystem: Environmental > Terrestrial > Soil > Wetlands > Permafrost | place: Sweden... | reverse complement strand
TGTTTGAAAGGGACGTAAGGCGCGCACGCGGCGGCCTCCGTATCGGCACGGCTGTTGCAAAGGACGGAGGAGTTCCACGAAACGGGTAGTATCGTCCAGGGCGGCGAAAGCATCCAGGTAGCGACGCACAGGATACCGTTTTGGATGAGGTACATCTTCATGCCCTGGGAATGTGTCAGGCGCCGCCAATCTGGCTGAGGGTTGCGGTCGGGAGGGGGGTGCGGAATTCGGGTCACCGGCGTGCTGTTCGGCCTCGCCCCGGCCCTCCACGGCGCGAATGCGAACCCGCAGGAATGCTTAAAGGAAGGCACGCGCGGCGCGGGAGGCGGACGTCATCGCGCGGAGGGCGTCTTCGTGGCCGTGGAAGTCGGCCTGGCTGTCATCTTGCTCACGGGCGCGGGGCTCATGATCGAGAGCCTCTGGCGGCTCTGGCAGATCGATCCCGGGTTCAACACGCGCCACATCCTGACGACCAAGGTCGCGCTGTCGCCCAGAGTGATGGCCAGTCCGCCGGGCATCCGGCTGGCATACCAGCAGTTGCTCGAGCGCGTGGCGGCGATCCCGGGGACTCGATCCGCGGCCATCACGTCGGTGGTTCCTCTCAGCGAGAATGACAGCGAAATGCCCTTCTGGCCGGGCACCGGGCCCCAGCCTCCTCAGGACCGGCTGAAGTCGGCGATGTTCTATATCGTCACCCCCGATTACTCCAGCGTGATGCAAATCCCCTTGCGGCGCGGACGGTTCTTCACAGACCGGGATGACTTGGCTTCGCCCCCGGTGGCGGTGATCGACGACATCCTGGCAAGGCACATCTTTCCAGGTCGGGATCCAATCGGCCGGCAGATCAGCCTGATGGCAGTGGGCCCGGTCCAGATCGTCGGCGTGGTGGGGCATGTGAAGCACTGGGGGCTGGATAACGACGATACCGCCAAGATACGAGGCCAGATTTACTTCCCCGTCATGCAAGTGCCCGACAAGTTCATGTCCGAAGCCGTGGCGGGGCTGACGCTCATGCTGCGCACCGGACCCGAGCCTCTGAGCCTGGTCTCCGCCGTGCGCGCGCAGGTGGCCGGCCCGACCCAGGATCAGCCCATCTACGCGGTGCGGACGATGGAGCAGATCATCTCGGGTTCGCTCGCCGAGCGCCGCTTCACCATGTTGTTGCTCATCGTCTTCGCGGCCACCGCGCTGTTGCTGGCCGCGGTCGGAATCTACGGCGTCATGTCTTATGCGGTGACCCGGCGCACCCATGAGCTCGGAATCCGCGCTGCCCTGGGCGCGTCGCGCCGGGAGGTCGTGGGGCTGGTCGTACGCCAAGGCATGAGGCTGGCGGCGGTCGGAATGGCCGCGGGCCTGGTTGCGGCCCTGGCGCTCACCAGGTTCCTGGCGGACTTGCTGTACGGCGTCCGCCCGGCCGACCCGGCAACGCTGGCGGCGGTAACGTTGCTGCTGGGAGGAATCGCGCTGCTGGCCTGTTACATCCCCGCCCGCCGGGCCGCCGCGGTGGATGCCGTGGTGGCGCTGCGGTGCGAGTGAGCATGCTCCGCCAGCAGTTTTCACTCAAACCTCAGCGCGATGATCGGGTCTACGCGCGTGGCGCGCATGGCCGGGAACCAGCAGGCGGCCAGGCCCGCCAGTGAGATCACCAGCGTTACCGAGACGAACGTCAGGGGGTCGTGGGGCGAGATGCCCTCCAACTGGTTGGCGAGCACGCGCGTCGCCGCGAAGCTCGCCGCCAGGCCGATCGCCATGCCAATGCCGAGCAGCAGGAAGCCCATGCGCAGCACCATGCCGAGCACGTGGGCGCGTCCCGCTCCCAGCGCCATGCGGATGCCGATTTCGCGCGTCTGCCGCGACACCGTATAGGCAATCACACTGTAGACGCCGATGGCCACCAGCACCAGCCCGATGGCCGCGAACGCGCCCATCACCACCAGCCCGAAGCGCGGGCCGGCGTACGCATAATCGCTCAGGTAGTCGTCGAGGGTGCGTGTCGTGGTGATAGCGACGCCGGGGTTCACCGCCCAGATTTCCCGGTGCACGCTGTTGACGAGCGGCATTGGAGGTCCGGCGGTGCGCACCAGAATGCCGCGACCGAAGATGCCGGTGACGGTGTAGGGCAGCATCGCCTCGGGCAGCACGGGGTCCCGGATGCCATCGTTCCTGGTGTCGGCAACCACCCCGACAATCTCGAAAAGCGCATTGGGCATGGGAGATTCGGGGTTGCCCTCGAGCATTTTGAGCCGGATTTGGCGGCCGAGCGGATCTTCGTTTCCGAAGTACTTTCGCGCCAGGGTCTGGTTAATTAGAGCCACCTTGCGTGCGCCCGCGATCTCCGTATCCTGGAGCGCGCGGCCGCGCAAGAGCCGCAGGCCAAGGGCGCGGAGGTAGTCGTCGCTGACCAGGGTGTACATGGCCTGCCAGCGTTCGGAGTGGGTCTTCCCGGGGATCTCGATTTCGCCCCTCGGCCCGCCAAATGGAGGCAGCGAGCTGATCTGTGCAGCCGCCAGTACGCCGGGTAGCGCCCGCAAACGGGGCAGCAACGCGGTGAAGAAGCGCTGCTTTTCCGCCGCCGTCTTGAATTGTCCCTGGGGGAACGGCAGGCGCGCCACCAGGAGGTTGGCCGGATTGAAGCCCAGGTCGGCCGTTTCGAGCGCCACCAGGGTGCGCATGAGCAGCCCGGCGCCGCTGAGCAGCAGCAGCGAAAGCGCCAGCTCGAACACCACCAGCGCGTTGCGGAGCTTCCCGCGCCGGAATCCGCCGCTGACGCCGCGTCCCGAGTCCTTCAGTGGCTCGACCAGGTTGCGGCGCACGGTCTGCAATGCGGGAGCCAGCCCGAACAGCACCGCCGTAAGCACCGAGAGACCCAGGCTGAACAGTAGCGCCGAAGTGTCGACGCGGATCTCGGCTTCCTGCGGGATGGCGCCAAAGGGGATGAACGCCACCAGCGCCTTGACTCCGCCGGCGGCCAGCAAACAGCCGAGTCCGGCCCCGGCCACCGACAGGATCAGGCTCTCCACCAGAAGCGCGCGCACAATTCTCCACTGGCTGGCTCCCAGCGCCGTTCGAATGGCGATCTCGCGGTCGCGCGCCGTGGAGCGCGCCAGCAGCATGTTGGCCACGTTGGCGCAAGCGATCAGAAGAAGCAGGCCCACCGCCGCGCCCAGAATGGTGAGGATCGTCTGGAACGACCCGACTACGCTCGCGGCATAGCTTTCGACCACGATGGAGAACCGCTTGGGATAATCCTTGGGATGGATCTGCGCCAGGCGCTGGGCGATGGGCAGCAGGTCGGCCGCCACCTGGTTGTACGTGACGCCGCGCTTGATCCGCGCCTGAAAAACGAACCAGCGCGTATCGGCGCGGTCGAGGTTGGCGGAAATCCAGATGTCGGCGCCGCGCTTGGTGAAGCGCTTGGGCATGATCCCGATCAGCGTGGTGGGAGTGCCGTTCAGCGTGAAGCTCTTGCCCAGGATGGAAGGGTCGCGCTGAAACCGCTTCAGCCACATTTTGTACGCCATCACGAAGACGGGCGGAGCGCCGGGTTTGGCGTCGTCCGGCAGGATCGTCCGGCCCAGCAGCGCGGGCACTCCCAGAAAGGCGAAGGTGTTGGGCGTGACGTAGGCGCCGTCGAACTGCTCGGTGCCTTGGGAGGTGGTCAGCAGGATATCGTCGTTGCCGCCGCCGATCGCCTCCTCGAACACATGGCTCTGGTTCTGGTACTCCAGAAACTCCGTTGGCTGAAATACGGACCGGCCGCCGCGGGCGGTATCGAGGTTGTGCACGGTGAACGCGACGATACGGTCGGCGTCCTTGTAAGGGAAGGGAGCGATCAGGACATTTTGGATCACGCTGAACATGGTAGTGGCGGCGCCGATCCCGAGCGCCAGCGTGAGAATCGCCAACAGGGTGAACCCCGGAGTCGCCCGCAGACCGCGAAAGCCGTAGCGCAGGTCCTGCCACAGAAAAAGCATGTTTATTGGACGGCGGCGGGGCGGGAAATGTTCGTAGTTTATGTTGGGAAAAACGACACCGCCCCCAGTCGTGCCAGAATTGAAGATTCATGAACACCCGCTTCCTGTGGGCCATGGGGGCTTACGCCGTGTTGGCTCTGCTGGCCGCTTTGACGCTCGATGGCATGATGCGCTATGCCGTCTGTATCCTGATGGGTGGGTTGGCCCTGAAGACCTACATCGCGACGAAAGCCGGCTGGTAGGCGGCGCCGTTCCGCTTTGAAACATCCCCGCGTTTCAATCTGGAACGCGTTCCGTCCTGGAACCTGAATCCGACCTGCCTATGACTGAAAATAGGGCCTTTACGCGTCGATTCTACGTGGCCTTCGGCTTGCACCCCTACTGCTGCCGGAACATTTGATCCGGCTTTTCAAAAAGAATCCGATAAGAGGATCAAAGCGATGCGGGTGACAAGTCTGTCTACATGCCGGCTGCCGAAAATCTCCATCGAGGTCCGCGACCAGATCGTGCTCGAACATCTGCCGCTGGTCAAGGCCATCGCCATTCGCGTGCACGAGAACCTCCCGGTGCATGTGGATCTCGACGACCTGATCCACGCCGGCGTGATGGGGCTGTTCGATGCTGTGGTCAAGTACGACCAATCCAAGAACGTCGCGTTCCATAGCTATGCCAAGCACCGTATTAAAGGCGCCATCCTCGACAGCCTGCGCCAACTCGACTGGGCGTCGCGCGACCTGCGCAAACGGCAGAAGCAGGTGGATTCCACCACTCGCGATCTCTCGGCCAAGCTGGGGCGTGCCCCCACCGAGAATGAAGTGGCGCAAGAGATGGGACTCAGCATGGAGCGGTGGCGCCGCCTGCTCATGGAATTGCGGACGATCGGGTTGGTCTCGGCCACGCCCAATCCCGACCAGGAGCACGACCGCACGCAGGAGTTCGCCGCCAAGCCCGATCTCCAGCCCGACCACATGTTCGAGCGGAGGCAGTTGCAGGTGACGCTCGCACGCGCCATCGAATCCCTGCCCGAACGATATCAGACGGTCGTGTGCCTCTATTACACCAAGGAAATGACCATGCGAGAGATTGGCGAGGCGATGGGCGTGAACGAAAGCCGCGTGTCCCAGATTCACAAGACGGCGCTGAAGAAGATGGCGGTGGCGCTGGAATCGGAGGGGATTCACTCCGTGGCGGCGTTTTGACGAAAAAAGCAAAGACCGCTCCCTAAGAAGCAGGGCGCCCGCGGGGCGGGGCCATACTGGCGGGGAACTGGAAGGAGTTCCTTAAGAGGTGTGAAAAAACGCCCGCAAGCGGGCGAGGCAGGCGGAACCGCCTGCCCCACCTCTGAAAACGCAGGACTTGTTGTGGTGGCGCAGGCGGTTCCGCCTGCGTTTCTTTCACGGCTCTGACGTTCGCAAACGTTAGAGCGCGGTGGGACAGTTTCTTACCGCAGTTCTTTGCTGTTGACCGTGGCCGGCTCGGGGCCGTAGTTCTCGCGGATGACCATGGACTGGTCCGAGTAGAATGAGCGGCTGCCCGAAGAACCATACGCCACCGGGTTGGCATTGATGACGTAACCACCCGGGTTTCCGGTGAGGGTGAACTTGTAGCCCTGCTTTTCGCCGCCCGCCAGGTCGTTGCCAATCAGGTCCGAGGCGGAGGGATTGGGCGCGCCACTGGCCGGCGGTCCGAGCTCCGTCAGCGACGCCGCATAGCGGCCATACTGGGACTGGTACTGCACCTCCATCTGGTGGATGGTCTGGATGGCCTTGATGGCGGCGGTCTCCCGCATGAACATCTGGGTCTTTTGATACTTGGGAACCGCGATGGTGATGATGATCAGGATGATCGCGATCACGATCAGCAGCTCGATGAGTGAAAAACCTCGACGGCGTCTTTTTGGGTGGAACATTCTGCCCCCTATTTTATGACGGATCAAGCCCCCGCGGTGTGCAGGAAATTCGCCGACCTCACCAGCGCGTGGATGGCCGTCAGACGCCGCCAGAAGTCGCCCAACAGGCTCAGCCGCAGGGCGTTGGGGCCGTCGGAGAGGGCCTTTTCCGGCTCGTCGTGGACCTCCACAAACACGCCGTCCACGCCCGCCGCCACGGCCGCGCGCGCCAGCGTCTCGATGAACTCCGGCTGGCCCCCGGAGGCCTCGCCCGCGCCTCCCGGCACCTGCACGCTGTGGGTGGCGTCGTAAACCACCGGCCACCCGGCATCGCGCATGATCTTGAGTCCGCGCATATCCACTACCAGGTTGTTGTAGCCGAACGAGGAGCCGCGCTCGGTGAGCGTCACCTGGCGGTTGCCGGTGGAAGCCACCTTTTCCGCCGCGCGGTGGATGTCGTGGGGCGCCACGAACTGCCCCTTCTTGATGTTGACCATCCGCCCGGTGCGGCCGGCCGCCAGCAGCAGGTCCGTCTGGCGGCAGAGAAAGGCGGGGATCTGGAGAATGTCCGCCACTTCGGCCGCCGGCTCGGCCTGCCAGGCCTCGTGAATGTCGGTGAGGATGGGGTAGCCCTCGGCCTTGACGCCCGCCAGGATGCGCAGGCCTTCCTTGAGACCCGGCCCGCGATACGTGCCGCCCGAAGTGCGGTTGGCCTTGTCGAAAGACGCTTTGAAGACGAACTCGCCCACGGCTTCGCGGATGCCGCGCGCCAGGCGGTCGACGTGCGCTTCGCTCTCGATGACGCAGGGCCCGGCGATGAGTACCAGGGGCTTTGGTTCGTGGGCGCGGCCGAACGCGCTGTACTCAATTCCCACGGGTGTAAACCGCCTCCGTCCGCGGCTCTTCGCCGGCTTGCAGCAACCTGCGCCGCCGGCTTTCATAGGCGGCCCCAATGAACGCCTTGAACAGGGGATGCGGCTCCATCGGTTTGGACTTGAACTCGGGATGGAACTGGCAGCCGAGGTACCACGGATGATCGGCCAGCTCGCAGATCTCGACGTAGGTCTGGTCGGGTGTTTCGCCCGTGATTCGCAGCCCCGCGGCTTTCAGCCGTTCTTCGTATTCCCGGTTGAACTCGTAGCGGTGCCGGTGGCGCTCGTTGATCTCGCGCACGCCATAGGCGCGGTAGGCGAAACTGTCCTCGGCCAGCTTGCAGGGCCAGCCGCCCAGCCGCATGGTGCCGCCCAGCTCATCGACGCCTTTCAATTCCCGAAGTTTGAAGATCACGCGGTGCGGCGTTCCCGAGTTGAATTCGGTGGAATCGGCGCCCGCCAGGCCGCACACGTTGCGGGCGTATTCGATCACCATGGTCTGCATGCCCAGGCAGATGCCGAAATAGGGCACCTTGCGCTCGCGCGCGTAGCGTATGGCGTTGAGCATGCCGTCGATGCCGCGCTTGCCGAAGCCCCCCGGCACCAGGATGCCGTCGTAGCCTTCGAGCTGCGCTTCCCATCCTTCGCCCACCACGCCTTCGGCATCGATCCAGTGAATCTCGACCTTCAGCTCGTGCGCCAGCCCGCCGTGCAGGAGCGCCTCCTTGAGGCTCTTGTAGGAGTCCTCGTAATCCGTGTACTTGCCCACCAGGCCGATCGACACCTGGTCGCGCGGGTTGGCGATGCGCTCCAGCATGGCGGTCCATTTGCCAAGCTCGCGCGGGCGGGCGTCGATGCGCAGCAGCCGAAGCACGATCTCGTCCACGCCTTCGGCGGCGAAGGTGACCGGCACCTGGTACACCGACTTGACGTCGCGCGCGGTGATGACGGCCTTGACGTCCACGTCGCAGAACAACGCGATCTTTTCCTTCATCTCCTGGGGGATGAAACGCTCCGAACGGCACAGCAGGATGTCGGGCTGGATACCCAGGGCGCGCAGCTCCTTCACGCTGTGCTGGGTGGGCTTGGTCTTCAATTCCTGGGCGGCGGCGATGAACGGCACCAGCGTGACGTGCACGAACAGGGTGTTGTCGCGCCCCTGCTCATGGCGCATCTGGCGGATAGCCTCGAGGAACGGCAGCGACTCGATGTCGCCCACCGTGCCGCCGATCTCGACAATCACCACGTCCACGTCCTGCGCCACCTTCTTCATGGCGGATTTGATCTCGTTGGTGACGTGCGGAATCACCTGCACGGTCTTGCCCAGATAATCGCCGCGGCGCTCGCGGGAGATGATCTGCTCGTAGATGCGGCCCGAGGTCAGGTTGTTGGCTTGCGACAGCTTGGAGTGGGTGAAGCGCTCGTAGTGGCCGAGGTCCAGGTCGGTCTCCGCGCCGTCGTCGGTGACGAACACTTCGCCGTGCTGGAAGGGGCTCATGGTGCCCGGGTCCACGTTCAGGTAGGGGTCGAACTTCTGGCACGCCACCTTCAGCCCGCGGCTCTCCAGCAGGCACCCGATAGACGCGGCGCCGATGCCCTTTCCCAGCGAAGAGACCACGCCGCCCGTTACGAATATATATTTAACCATTCCGTCTCACCTCCCGCGCCATCGAGGCTTCGAACAACCTGCCAACTCGCTCGAGGTCCTCGGGCGTATCCACTCCCAGCGATTCGCACTCGGTTTCCACCACGCGGATTCGGTACCCGTTCTCCAGCGCGCGCAATTGCTCCAGCCGTTCCGCCTGTTCCAGCGGGCCCACCGGCAGCGCCGAATACCCCAACAGAAAATCGCGCCGGTAAACGTAGAGACCAATGTGCTTGTAATGCGTTCCCGGCCGGACTTCGTCCCGCTCATACGGAATCGGACAGCGTGAAAAGTAGATGGCGTCGCCGTGGCGGTCGGTGACCACCTTCACCACGTTGGGGTCGGCGAGCTCGCGCGGGTCCGCGATGGCCTTCTTCAGCGTGCCCATGACAATCCCGGGGTCGTGCGCCAGCGGGAGAACGGCGGCGTCGATGGCGGCGGGGTCGATGAGCGGCTCGTCACCCTGAATATTGACCACCAGTTCGGCGTTCTCGGCCGAGGCTGCCTCCGCCACGCGGTCGGTGCCCGAAACGTGGTCCGCGCGGGTCATCACCACGCGCGCTCCGAAACCTCTTGCAGCCTTATAGACCCGATCGTCATCAGTAGCAATAATGGTGGCCGTAAGGTACCGAGCCAGGGAAGCGCGCTCGTAAACATGCTGGAGCATGCTCTTGGACGCGATTTGGGCCAGGACCTTGCCTGGAAAACGGGAGGATGCGAAACGCGCCGGAATAACGCCCAATATTTTACGCGGCACACGCGATCATACCACAAAACCCGTATGTTAAAATCAATCGAGAAAGGCTGGCCAGCCGCCGATGCTGCCGTCCTACCGTAAACTGCTGTGGTACAGCGCATTTTGGGTTTGTTTAGCGCCGGTGGTGCGGGCTCAGGTTAGCATCGAGCCCCGTCCCAAGCCTTCGGTTCGCGCCGATGCCGTACCCAAATCCAACATCCGCGTCGACAGCACCCTGGTGCTCATCCCGGTGACGGTCACGGACCCCATGAACCGCTTTGTCACGGGGCTGGAAAAGGAGAATTTCAAAATTTTCGAGGCAGGCAAAGAGCAGGATCTCACTCAGTTCTCGAGCGAGGACGCTCCCATTTCCGTGGGGGTGGTGTTCGATTGCAGCGGCAGCATGGGGAGCAAACTGGACAAATCCCGGCAGGCCGTGGCGCAGTTCTTCAAGACCGCCAATCCCGAGGACGAGTTCTTTTTGGTGCAGTTCCACGATTCCGCCGAGCTGATCCAGCCGTTCACCACCAGCCTCGAGGAGATTCAGAACCGGCTCACCTTCACCAACTCCAAAGGCCGCACCGCGCTGCTGGACGCCGTCTACCTGGCGCTTCACGAGATGAAGAAGGCCAGGAACCCGCGCAAAGCGCTGCTGGTCATCTCCGACGGCGGCGACAACAATAGCCGCTACACCGAAGGAGAAATCAAAAACCTGGTGAAAGAAGCCGACACGCAAATCTATGCGATCGGGATCTATGAATCGGTGTCGTCGCGCGGGCGGACCGCGGAGGAGCTGGCCGGGCCCGGCCTGCTGACGGATATCTCCGAACAGACCGGCGGGCGGCAGTACGCCATCGAGAACTTGAACGAATTGCCGGACGTCGCCTCCAAGATCGGGGTCGAGCTTCGCAACCAATACATTCTAGGCTATGCACCGCAGAACCGCGAGCGCGACGGGAAATACCGGCGCGTTCAGGTGAAACTGGTGCAGCCTCGCGGACTCCCTCCTCTCCGGGCTTTCTGGAGACTGGGCTACTATGCTCCCTCTCAATAATCGTCTTCTTACTACCTTCGTCGCCGCCCTTTCAGCCGCTTCGGCCCTTCTGGGCCAGCCTGGGCAACCCGCTCCCAAACCTCCCTCGCAAGACGATACCGGCACGGTATTCCGCACGGATACGCGGCTGGTGGTGCTGCCCACCACCGTGGTGGACAAGACCGGCCATCTGGTCACCACCTTGCCGAGAGAAGCCTTCACGGTGCTGGAAAACGGCGCGCCGCAACAGATCAAGGAATTCAAGCGCGAGGACGTCCCGGTTTCGATGGGGCTGGTCATCGATAACAGCGGCAGCATGCGCGACAAGCGGGCCAAGGTGGAGGCCGCCGCCCTGGCGCTGGTCAAAGCTTCCAACCCCGACGACGAAGTGTTCATTGTCAATTTCAACGACGAAGCTTTCCTCGACAACCCGCACGGCAAGGATTTCACCAACGACGTCAAGGAAATGGAAGACGCTCTCACGCGCATCGATTCGCGCGGCGGCACGGCCATGCGGGACGCCATCCGCATGTCCATCGACCACGTGAAGGAAAAGGCGCACAAGGATAAGAAAGTTCTGGTGGTGGTGACCGACGGCAACGACAACTCCAGCGTGGTCGGCCTGGAAGAGCTGGTGAAGTCGGCGCAGCAGAGCGAAGTGCTGATCTATACGGTGGGTCTGCTGAGCGACGAGGAGCGCCGGGAAGCCAACCGCGCGAAGAAGGCGCTGGAAGCGCTGGCCGAGGCGACCGGCGGCGAGACGTTCTTTCCCAAGGACGTATCGGAAGTGGAGCGCATCGCCGCCCAGGTGGCGCACGATATCCGCAACCAGTACACCATCGCGTACTCGCCCTCGAACCAGGCCATGGACGGGTCGTTCCGGCAAATCAAGGTCACCGTCAAGGCGGCCGGCAACCCCACCGTGCGCGCGCGCAGCGGGTACTACGCCACGCCCGACCAAGGCGCCCGGCCAGCCAAGAGCGCCGCCGGCCGATAATTCCGCGCGTCCTCTTGCGTCTCACACGCGGATACCGCCTGCGGCCGTGGCGCAGCTCTTATCCGCGCTGGCGGATGGAGACCTACTGGGTGTTGCACGCCGGGGAGATCGCATCGGGCAATTCTGGGGCCTGATGTGGCGCGAGCGGTGGGAGATGCTGCTAATTTGCGCTGGGCGGGGCGGATGGGCGCGAGCGCAAAGAGACTCCACCCGAGACGCGGAGTTAAGAAGAAAAAGGAATGCAATGTCAAAACCTGAGAGCGCAGAGATGGCAGAGGTAATAAGCGCTACCCGGTGCGGTGGTGCCGTTGTCACGTTTCTCCTGCTCGGCGCGAGTCTTGCCTCCGCCGGCCGTGTTACGGCCACCTTTCCGCTTTCTAAGTCCGTCTCTGTCGGCGCTTTGCAGCAGGATACCGCCGGCAATGTCTATCTCGCCGGCTACACCGGATCCCCGCAGGGCTCGCCGCCGGATTCTTCCGATGCCTTTGTCGCGAAGCTGTCCAGCGCCGGTACGGTGGTGTTCTGGACCACCTTCGGCGGCAGCAAGGCGGACTATGTGCGCGCCATGGCGATAGCGCCCGACGGCTCGATCAGCGTGGTCGGCTCTACCGCTTCGCTCGATTTTCCGTTGACGCCCGATGCCGCCCAAACACAGTTTGCGATCACCACTGATGGCACCGCCGGCTTTTTCGTCCGGCTGGATGTCACGGGTAAAGTGCGCTACTCCAGTTACCTGAATACGAATGTATCGGCTCCCCCGGGCTCACCGGCTCCGCAGTTCAGCCCCACTGGTTTAACTTTGGATGCGGCGGGCGCCGCCTACATCAACGGAGCGGGTTCGTTCACCTCCACCCCCGGAGCCTTGCCCACGGTCGCGAATGCCGGGTGGATTCTGAAGCTAGACGCGAGCGGCAAGCTGGTTTTCGGAACCGGCTTCATCGGTGGCAGGATCGGCCTCGATAGTCAGGGATTCATCTACGTCGCGGGGGCTAACAACTCCGACTTTGCGCTGCCCGTGACTCCTGGCGCCTTTCAGACGACAATCCCGTCGCGGCTCGAAAGCGTCTGTGGCGGCAACGCCTTCATCGGTATTCCCTGTTCGCACCAATACGTCGCCAAACTCGGCCCTACGGCCAGCAAACTCATCTATGCGACTTGGATCAGCGGGACGAACGGGGCGGTGCCAGCCGCGATGGCGGTGGACAGCGCGGGCAACGTAACGGTGGCCGGCTTCACGGCATCCAGAGACTATCCCGTCACGCCGGGAGCCTATCAAACGACCAACTTCACAACGCATCCTCCCAGCGACACCACTTCAGTCTTCGGCGGAGTGCCGTACAGTTTGCCGGTTACAGGCTACGTGACAAAACTGAACTCCACCGGCAGCGGCCTGGTTTTCTCGACGTATCTGGGTGGCGCCTCGGTGGATTCGATCAGCTCAATGGTTACCGATTCCGCCGGGCGGATCTACCTGGGCGGTATCGCCGAATCGCCGGATCTTCCCGGACTATCCGTGGTTCCGGATGCCTGCCGTCCCAGCTATTTCTATCCGCTGGCTTTTGCGACGCGGCTGAGCGCGGATGGCAGTTCCCTGACCGAGACGCAACTGGCCTTCGGTCTGTCTCCCGGTCTGGTGGCCCTCGACGGCCAAGGTAAAGCCACCGCGCAGATGGGCGGCTCGCTGGCTAGTCTGGATTTGTTCGCGGCCCCGTCGCCGCTGGTATGCACGACCGATGCCGCCGACTTCGCCCCACTGAACAGTGTTGCGCCAGGACAGCTCTTGTCTCTGTTCGGCGAGGACATCGGGCCGACACCGGCGGTCCAGGCGCAGCCCGCGGGTGGCTTCATTCCGGTGTCGCTCGGATTCACCGGCATATCGGTGACGTTTGATGGCGTGCCTGCGCCGATCCTGTACGCATCCTCCGGCCAGGTCAACGTACAGGTCCCTTACGAAGTTGCGGATCTCGCCAGCGTCACGATGAAGATCCAATACGGAACCACCTCCACAGCCGTCTTTTCCGTTGTTCCGAGCCAGCCCAGCGCTTTTGTGCAGGCCGCCGGTTACGCCGCTTGCGGCTATGAGGTAAGAGCGAGCCTCCTGCCCTTCGCGTTGAACGCCGACGGCAGCGTGACTGGCTGCGGGAATAAGGCGCCACGAGGAACGTTGGTTTCCGTCTTTCTCAACGGGCTGGGCCTGGCCGGCGGCCATCCCGTCACGGGCGCGATCGGCACCACTTCGGAGGCGCCGCCCGTGTCCGCAACTGCATCTTTCAGCACCGAACCGGTCCCGGTGACCGCCGATGCTGGTGCGATCGACGGCGTGTGGCAAGCGCAGATCGCCATTCCTCTCGCGTGGTCCGGGCCGTCCCTGCAGTTTGCGTTGACCGTGAACGGCATTGCAGTGCGGGATTCGCTGGTGCTCTGGTTAAAGTGATTGCGCGGTGAGCCACGGCGGACGGCGAGCCGCGCAGCAATGGACGGCGGGTTCCGGCAAATCAAGGTCACCGTCAAGGCGGCCGGCAATCCGACCGTGCGCGCGCGCAGCGGGTACTACGCTACCCCCGACCAAGGCGCCCGGCCAGCCAAAAGCGCCGCTGGCCGATGATTCCGCGCGTCCTCTGGCGTCTCACTGGCGGGTAGTGCCTGCGGCCGTGGCGCAGCGCGGGCAGGATGGACGCGGGGAGAAGAGACTTCACCGCAGAGACGCAGAGACGCGGAGGAAGACAAAGAGCAAGAAAAGGATTTGAGAGCGCAGAGACAGCAGAGAGCACAGAGAAGGAAAAGACAGTGCGGGCGAGCGCCCTCAGGTCTTTTTCCTCTCTTGTTTTGCCTTTCTCCGCGTCTCTGCGTCTCTGCGGTGAAAACTGCCTTTCTTCCTGGCAGCGAGCGCAGAGAAACACAAAGACACTGCGGGCGAGAGGAAAGGGATGGAACGGGGATCGTTGCGGCGGCCGGGGCTAAGGGATAGGAATTCCCCTCGGTTGTTTGCCGTGCGTATTTTCCGGCCGCCAATGGTTTGAGCCGCGCCTGCGAGTCATAGATAGATCGCTCAGTAGCTCTACGTAAGCATTCGATTCGACGCTTGGCCCTCTGAAGACCTACGGGGAGCC
>Ga0182021_10006148_pt1 | contig 14257 bp, 12 predicted proteins | sample 612E3MmetaG_FD_120493 | JGI IMG/M metagenome (GOLD analysis project Ga0182021, IMG submission 120493) | Permafrost microbial communities from Stordalen Mire, Sweden - 612E3M metaG (Illumina Assembly) | ecosystem: Environmental > Terrestrial > Soil > Wetlands > Permafrost | place: Sweden... | reverse complement strand
GGTGAGATGTTTGAACTGTTGGAACTTTGGGCACAGAATATTATCGTTGCTTTTATACGCGTCATGGGCAGACCGGTGGGCGTTATTGCCAATAATCCTCGTTTTGCCGCCGGAGTTCTGAATGTGGACGCATCCGATAAAGCGTCACGTTTTATTCGTTTTTGTGACGCTTTTAATATTCCTCTTTTGACCTTAACGGATGTTCCCGGATACATGCCGGGCACCAATCAGGAATGGGCGGGGATTATTCGTCATGGAGCAAAACTGCTCCACGCTTATTCTGAAGCGACCGTGCCTAAGATAACTGTCATCACCCGCAAAGCATACGGCGGAGCTTATATCGGCATGTGCAGTAAGCAATTGGGAGCGGATTATGTAATGGCATGGCCGACCGCTGAAATCGCCGTCATGGGCGCGGATGGAGCCTGCAACATAATTTATCGTAATGAAATAGCAAAAGCCACTGATCCCGCAGCCAAAAGAGCTGAACTTGCCGCAGCGTATGAAGATAAATTCAACAATCCATATTTCGCGGCATCAATGGGCATCATTGAAGAAATTATCGCGCCGCGCGAAACGAGAAAAAAAGTTATCGCTTTACTTGCAGCACTGAAGGATAAAAAAGAAACAAGGTTATCGAAGAAGCATAACAACATACCTCTTTAGGATTTGGTATTTTTTTTATAATCCAATTTATACAAGGAGAAATATTTATGAAAAAAGTCCTTGGTACGATTGTTGTTATCATTGTGTTGGTTGTCTCTTATTTAACCCTCTGGCCGGTGCCAATTAATCCCGTCAGTTGGAAGGTGCCCATGCCACCTGGCTACGTTGGGTCTCACGCGGTCAACACCAAGCTTGCCAATCTCAAAATGATATCCATTGGCACGGAAACAGGACCGGAACACATCGCCATCGGGAAAGACGGAAAGCTTTACACAACTGTTGCCAGCGGCAATATTCTGCGCATGAATCCGGACGGCAGTGCGCGGGAGGTGTTTGTAAATACCGGCGGGCGGGTGCTGGGTTTTTTCTTTGACGCATCCGGAAATCTGATTGCTGCCGACGTCAACTACGGCCTGCTTTCTATTAGTCCTGATAAAAAAATAACCGTATTAACCAACAAAATAAACGGAGATCCCATTCGCTATGCCGACGCAGTCGTGGTAGCCAAGTCAGGCAAGATGTATTTTAGTGATGCTTCAACCAGCTTTGCGCCCAAAGACTGGGGAGGAACGTTTGAAGCCAGCATCCTGGATATCCTGGAACAATCATCAACAGGACGTATTTTGGAATATGATCCGGCAACCAAAACAACCCGCATCGTGGCAAAAGGTTTTAGTTTCGCCAATGGTGTAGCACTGAGCAGTAATGAACAAACTCTTTTCGTAAATGAAACCGGAAAATACAGGGTGTGGAAAATTTCCGTGAACGCTAAAGATACTGATATTTCAACTCCGAACGATCAAGCCAATGTCCTTTTTGATAACCTGCCGGGTTATCCAGACAACCTGATGCGTGGACTCGACGGAAAAATCTGGTTAGGCCTTGTTAAACCGCGCAATCCAGTTATAATAGAAAAATTGTCAGCTAGTCCATTCTTTCGAAAGCTCACACTACGTCTGCCGCGTTTTATGTGGCCGGTTCCTAAAGCTTATGGACATGTGATGGCTTTCACGGAAGACGGCAAAGTAGTTGCTGATTTGCAGGATCCCAGCGGCGCTTATCCGGAAACAACAGGAGTAACGGAAACAAAAGATAGACTCTATATTCAGAGCCTGCATGCCAAATGTATAGGTTGGCTTTCTAAGTAATTGCTCTATTTAAAAAGAGTATTCTACCTTAAAACTCGAGGTTGATTGTGTATAATCTACTGGCAGATTTCACTGTCGGAGTGCATTTCCTGTTTATTATGTTTGTTGTCTGCGGCGGTTTGTTGGTTATACGTCGGCCGTACATGGCTTTCGTGCACATTCCCGCTGCAATTTGGGGAGCAGCTGTAGAAATTTTTGGTTGGATTTGTCCCCTGACACCACTGGAAAATCATTTTCGCGATCTCGCTGGTGAAACTTTATATAGCGGAGATTTTGTCGCTCGATATCTTCTACCTGTAATTTATCCGGAAAATCTTACAACCACAATTCAACACATTTTAGGTGGGTTGGTGATTGGAGTAAACATTATTATTTACTTAATCGCCATTTGCAAACACAGGAAAGCTCTTAGCCAATAAAAGATTTCAACCTCTTTAAAGCGGTATCTTTGCCCAAAACAACAAAAACCTTGTCCAGTTCCGGGCCGTGGACTTTTCCGGTTAGAGCCGCGCGAATTGGCATGAATAATTCTTTGCCTTTTGCGCCTGTTTTTTCTTTGACGTATTTTATTGCTGAGGTATATAGACTCTGCGGCACGTCATCATTATGATTATTCAGGTATTCAGCAAAAGCTTTTAAAACCATGAGCGAAGTATCATTTCGAAGTATTTTTTCAGCTTTAACGGTGATTTTATATTTATCTTCAAAGAATATATCTATATGGTTTTCAATTTCCGCAAGCGTGATTAAATCAGTCTTCACAAGTTCAATAATTTGTTTGAACCATTCCGAACTCATAATTTCGCTTTTTAAAAATGACTGTTCCATAAAAGGCTTAAGCTCTTCGACTAAATCTTCGGTTTTACTGTTTCTTATATAGATAGCGTTAAGCCAGCGTAATTTATCTTCATCAAAAACGGCGCCACTTCTGGAAGCGCGTTCCAAAGTGAAACCGGCAATCATTTCTTCACGAGATAAAACCTCCTTAGCGTCAGTAAATGAGCTCCCCAGAAGTCCCAGATAATTAATCATTGCTGCCGGTAAAAATCCTCGCTTGCGGAATTCACCTATGGAAACCGAACCATGGCGTTTGCTAAGTTTCGCTCTGTCTTTACCCAGAATCAACGAATGATGAGCGAAAGTTGGCGGCGCGAAATCAAAAGCCCGATAGAGCATAATCTGCAGGGCTGTATTGGAAAGATGATCTTCTCCACGGATGACATGGGTGATATTCATTAGGTGGTCATCAATAACAACAGCGAAATTATATGCGGGCATGCCATTAGAGCGGACAATAATAAAGTCGCCTATAGCATCTCCTTCAAACTTCATCGCTCCACGTATTAAATCTTCAAATTCAATTGTTTGCGGCTGAACTTTAAAGCGATACGAATGGTTTCTTCCCTCTCTTTCTTTGAGTTCTTTTTCTTCTTTTGTAAGGCTTCTACATTTTCCCATATATCGCGGCATGCGCTTGCTTAAAATCAGATTCTGGCGCTCTTCTTCCAGTTCCTCTTCCGTACAGTAACAGGGATAAACCATATCGGCATCTATTAATTTCTGAAGATGGTCTTTGTAGATGCCCAGACGTTCACTCTGTTTATAAGGTCCATAGGAACCATTTTTCTGCGGACCTTCATCCCAATCCAGACCCAGCCAGCTTAAATCATCGAACAGACTTATCTGATAAGAAAGGGCGCTGCGTGATTCATCCGTGTCTTCAATGCGTAAGATAAAAGATCCGCCGTTATGCCTGGCAAACATCCAGTTAAACAATGCCGTTCGCGCGTTGCCCACATGAAATTCTCCCGTTGGAGACGGCGCAAATCTGACTCTAGGCTTTGAATCAATCATTTTTTCCTTTCAATAAGAGCAGCTACAGCAAACACTGCCACTCCTTCATTTCTTCCAACAAAACCCATTCCTTCATTTGTTTTTGCTTTGATACTGACACAATTTTCAGGAATATTCAGAACGCGGGCAAGATTGGAAACCATCTTAGCTGAGTGTGGTGCAAGTTTGGGTGTCTCCATCACAACAGTGGCATCAACGTTATTAATAGAAAATCCCTCTGCTGCAATTATTTCATTTACTTTCTCCAGAATAATCATACTGGATATATCTTTGAATTCAGGATCATTATCCGGGAAATGCCTGCCAATGTCTTTAATACCGGAAGCGCCTAACACGGCATCGCAAACTGCGTGAATAAGAACATCGGCATCAGAATGCCCATCTAATCCTTTATCATAAGGAATTTCCACTCCTCCCAAGATAAGTTTTCTGCCCGTTATAAATCTGTGGCTGTCATAACCAATACCGCTGCGTAAAACGACTTTGTTTCTTATTTTCATAAGAGCCTCCGCTATCAGCATATCTTCATTGGTTGTAATTTTGATATTTTTGTAAGAACTTTCAACAATTATTACTTCTTTTCCCATTCGCTCTACTAGAGAAGCATCGTCAGTACCGTAAAATTTTTCGTCATAGGCCTTCTCGTATGCTTGTTTTATAAGATCATACTCAAATACCTGAGGTGTTTGCGCCATCCACAAATTATTTCGAGGGACTGTAGCATCAATAATATTGCCTTCTTTAATTTCTTTTATAGTATCTTTAGCCCTTATACCAGCTAACGCTGCACCTGTTTTTTTTGCGGCATCAATAACCTGTTTTATTAATTCTTCCGTGATAAACGGACGCACCGCATCATGTATAACCACCAAGTCACATTTCCCCTGAATGGCCAATAAACAATTTCTAACAGAGTCCTGTCTTTCGTTACCGCCGGCAACAGCATTGGTCACTTTTGTCAAACCGTATTTCTCCAATAACTCCTGACGTATATAAATCAAATCCTCCGGCGGCAAAGCTATAATAATCTCGTCTATTTCTTTTGACTTTTGAAATATTTCGAGGACATGAACCAACACAGGTCTGCAATCCAGTAAAAGATATTGTTTTGCTATGTGCGATTTTAATCTTTTTCCTGCTCCAGCAGCAGGAATTATAGCTACCGTTTTCATTAATCACTTCCAATAATTATTGTGAATTGATAACATTTTTACATTAAAAATGGAATAGTCATAAAAAAACCCGGGGATTTAATCTCCCGGGTTTTTAAAAAATATTAAGTATTTTAACTTTCTTTGTCTTTCACTTCCTTTAATTCCGAAAAAATCATACGTCCTGCCGTTGTCTGCAGAACACTTGTTACTACAACTTTAACATTCATGTTGATCAATCTCTGAGCATTGTCGACTATAATCATAGTTCCGTCATCAAGATATGCAACACCCTGCCCCGCTTCCTTGCCTTCACGAACTATTTTGACGGTCATCTGCTCACCGGGAAGCACCACGGGTTTCATAGCGTTAGCCAGCTCATTTATGTTTAATACTTGAACGCCCTGGAGTTCCGCCACTTTGTTCAAATTATAATCATTCGTTAAAAGCTTGGCCTTTAATTGCTTGGCCAAAGCCACAAGTTTCCCGTCCACTCCTTTGATCTTTGGAAAATCCTGTTCAACAATTTCTATATTAACATTTGAACTTTTTTGCAGATGATTGAGAACATCAAGTCCCCGTCTTCCCCTTAATCGCTTCATCGAATCCGAAGAATCGGCCACAAGTTGTAATTCATTCAAAACAAAACGGGGAACGATCAGGTCTCCTTCAATGAATCCGCTGTCGCAAATATCAGCGATCCTTCCTTCAATAATGACACTCGTATCCAATATTCGATGATCACGGACAGTTTTAGAATCAAAGCGGGTAAAATTAAATTCATCTATTTTTTTTGAACCTAAAGCAAGACCAAGGTAACTGAATATTCCAGTGATAATTAAATAAACCCATGGAACGGCCTGTTCGTTCTCCCTTATTTTACTTACAAAACTCAAACCAAAGCTAAATATTAATGCAATCAAGAGACCGATAATCATTCCGGCTACGCCGCCGACAATAACTTTTAAAGATAATTTACGAATGTCCTTCTCAATTTTTATTACGATTAATGCGATTAACAATCCAATAATAAAGCCGGCTACTGACTTAAGAATTAAAAAAGGATCTGAAGAAGTATAATAAGCTATGGCATAACCACTTATAGAACACGCTGCAATTAATATAATTCTAATAATCAACTATTTCACCTCCTTTCTGTATATATAATATTAAATTTTATAATTAATATTTTCCCCCATAAAAAATAAAAAATTTGGAGGCAAAATTTACGGTTCCCCTTAAATAAAAAGGAAAAGTAATCTGCCTTTTTCAATTTTCAAAGAGCTGGATTTATGGTTTGTAAAGTGATTTGGATTACTGGACTGTGAAAATCTTCTGTAAATTATGTTCGACTTCGGATTCCTGCGCGTTTGTAGCCACGGATATTTCTTTTACCAGTAAGTTCTTGGCTGTATCCATCATCTTTCTTTCACCGAAAGAAAGATTTTTATCACTTTTTAAAATAAACAAATCACGTAAAACACTGGCAATTTCAAATACAGAACCTGTTTTTATTCTTTCCAAATATTCTCTGTATCGCTTATTCCAAGTTTGCTTATCTATCGTAACATCTTTATTCCGCAAAATTTCATACACTTTAGGAATTTCTTTTTCTAAAATTATTTCACGCAATCCAACCGCTTTAACGCTCATCGTTGGAATCATAATCTTCATTCCATTGCCCATTATTTTCATAACATAGAAGGACTGCTTCTTACCCATTACTTCTTTATTTTCAATGGCTTCAATAACTCCGACACCATGTGCCGGATATACCGCCAAGTCACCTACTTTAAACATTTTATTCTTAACCTGCCTTTCCATATGAGACGAATATAATATCATCCTTCAAACTATTAGTCAATAAATAATACATATTAAAGTATTGGTTATAAAATATTAAGGTAAGAACCTGTAAATAAATTGTTTTCAATAAAGGCGATAGTAACTTAAATATATAATATTATTTATAAAATAAAAAAGAATCTACTTACCTATTCTTGAAAGTAAACTCCTTGAATTAATGGGAGGCGACACCCGGACTTGATCCGGGTAATGACGGTTTTGCAGTTATATTCGATATGTAAACATGATTTTTTTGTTTGCTAGATATTAGTCATTTTTTTATTAGGGAAATTTGAACTACAAGGGGTAACATCTTCAATTTTGCTACTCCTCGTTTCGCGTTTTCTTTATCTGTATACTGACGATAACTCATGCCCATTAATTCATCTCTGGAATATCCGAGAATATGGCATACTGAATCGTTAAAAAACTAAGTTTTACAGTGACCTAGTCAAGCTAAAATTTTTGCTGAATTATACTTATACTATGTAAAAAAACATGAAGAATGATTTTTTGTCAAAAAAAAATTGTCAAAGATAAAGAATAACCATCCCTTACCTTTTTGTTTTGTTGCCATGAGGGGAACGATCACGGCCATTCCCCTCATGGTTTGTTCTATTTTATTTCGGGTAGGATACTATATTCCCCTTTGATCTTGCCATCTACATTTCATGAATGACGATTGTCTTTATGGAACTTGGACAGCCAATGTTCCGTGAGCTTGCCAGCCGCTTCGCGACCGCCTAGACCAAAGGATAGTGCTACCGCAACTGCGACTGCACCCAATGGGAGGCCAAAAGCCAGGTTGACTATATCATCGGCAATGCCCATGGCACGCAGACCCATGGCCAATACCAACGCCATGATGGCGTAACGCCCTATGCTCGCCAGTCCCTTTGTGTTTGGACCACTGGTACGGTCAATCGCCTCGTAAGCAAGGTTTGCCAGCCAGAATCCAATGACAAGAATAACTGATCCCAGCAGTACATCGCCACCAAATCGGATAAACGTGTCCACAATATCGCTGACACGCGTGAATCCAAGCTGGTTGGCCGCTTCCACAGTGGCGAACAGCATAGCAAAAAACAGAACCACATGGCCGACAAGTATCGACGCGGGTGTTTTTTTAAACGCATTGGCAAGTCCCGCATGCTCGGGCAGATTGTCAAAGCCCAAGGCGCTCAACAGGCTTGCCAACAGGCGGGAAGCGAAAGAAGCAACCAACCAGGTGACGAACAGAATCAGGCCAGCCGCAATGATGTGGGGCACCGCCGCCAAAATCATGCCCAGCATGTCCGTGGCGGGTTTGGAAATAGCCGCGATCTTAAGTGCATCAAGCGCGGCGATCAGCGCTGGCACGAATACGACCACAAAAACCAGAAAACCGACCGCGTTGGACAATCGAACCGATTCGGTCAATCCGACTTGCTGGCCTATTTTGTCACTTCCAGCCGTACGCAAGAGGTTTGTGGTAAGGTTACGAAGCACTTTGGCTAAAATCCATCCCACACCACCAATGACAAGGGCAGCTATTGTATTGGGCAAGAAGTCGAGCACCTTGGCGACCATTTCGCGAAACGGAGCCAGGAGTCCTTCCATTTGCAGCGCACCTAGTATGGCGGGTACGAACAGTAGAATTATCAACCAGAACAGCGCTTGGCTCAGACCGCCACTGATGGGAGCCATGCCTGCGTGTTCGGAAAGTTTTTCGTCTAGCGTGGTCTTGGAAAGCGCCTTGGTGACTATGTTGCGCACCACGCTGGCAAGCAGCCACGCTATCATGGACAGTACCAGACCAGCCAGCAGTCGTGGAACGTATTCAAGCAGCTTGGTCAACAACGCAGTGAAAGGAGCAGAAACCAGCGCAAGATCAAGCGAGTTAAGTACAGCCGCCAGCGTAAACAATATCAGAAACCAAAACAAGGCCACGCCCATGACTTTTTCGATATCTATGGTTTGACCAGTAAGTTGAGTGAAACGCTTGTTTAAACTCATGAGGCCCAACCCCTTGCGGACTCCTGCACGCACTAACACAGCGACCAGCCATCCCAGCACCAATATGGCCAATGCTCCCAGCAGGGTTGGGATATGGTTTCCCAATCCGGTCTGCACAGCATTCCACATTGTCGTCATGTCTGAATTCATATTCCCTTCTCCTCCTTATTTATTCAACTTTGAAAATTTTATTTCTGATTGCTTGAAAACATACTGAACTTATAAATTTTAATGGACTACATCATAAATCTTATCCCCATAGTTGAGTAACAGGATCATTTACTTTTTCTTTCAGGCTACTGCCGCTGCGTTATTTTTTCTTCTTCCGCTGGATTTTTTTACTGCTTCCGCTGGATTTTTCTTTGCTTGACCCAGTAATCTCTTCCATCATCTCTCTTAAACGTTTTTCAACATCCTTTCTTGCTTGAACACTATCCCTTTTTACATCCTTGATAAATTTCTCTATATCCTTCGGTGACATTTTGTTTTCCTTCGCGATTTTTGTTGCCCACGCCTCAATTTTCTCTTCTCTGAGTAAAGCCATTCCAAGACCAGCTAAAACAGATGTTCTTATGAGGCTGATTACATTTCCGACAATTCCATCATCTTTTTTCTTTGCGCGCTTCTTACTGCTTGATTTACTTGTAGACATTTTACCCCCTCCTTTAAAAAAAAATTTAGTTTAATGCAATTATTTATCCCTTTACGGCACGGACATCCACTAACACAATCTTTACGCCATTTTCTTTTACTATAGCGGCTACTTCATGTCAATTTTTCATTGGCACTCGCCGCTAATTCACCTGTTACGGTTATTCCAAGAATTCCTTCATTCACAGATGACGAGATTTGATATTTTACTTTATTTTCCATTTATGGATTCTTTGACGTAATCTTAAATTTAATATGTGAATTTCTCTTTATCGCGACAAGCAACATTTCATAGTTCGTCATCGTCATCAAAGTCTTTCTTTCTTTGGGATGAACGAATAGTATCTTTAATTTCTTTTGCTTCATCATACAATAGACCGTCCAATAAAATCGGCGGTTTTCTAACTAATTCTATCCGAACATCGGAAAATAAGATGCCTCTCTTAACTCTAACTAATGCCACCTCACGATAATTGATACGCTTTGCTTTGGAGCCGAACAGCGAACCTTCTCGGAAGGATATGCCGTCACTAGACAAGGTCAATGTGTCCGGAAAGAAATTATTTCCAATCATTAATCTGCTTGACTGATATCTTGTCGCAGAATCGCCATCAGCTTCCTCATCTGCAGATATTCTGTCTTTATTTTGTCTTGACTTAACATTTTTGCCAGAACTTAAATCAGAACCACAGTACGGACATTTCTTTATTTCCACTTCTCTTCTTCCTGTTTTTCTTGCAGTCCTAACCTTAGCCACTTTATCGGTTGTCCTATCTGTTGAATCCACGGTTCTGCGTTCATTTGTTATAATCTTCACGTCTCTTTCAATCTTTTTGCCTGTTTCAATCTTTTTATCATCAATTTCCTTCTTAAAGAATGAAAACATCTTTTTTATAACTCCCTTTTTCTCTTCCATTTATGGTCTCCTTGGTGTAGACGAACAGTTAATCATTTGTATTAGTCAGAATCGTTCAATCACCACCTCTGCTTCCCCATCATTATGATACTCGCAAAAACTTATCTTCTTGTAATCACGACATATGAGCAATACTAATCATCTACCGATAAGTTGTAACGGTGATTTTAAAAGTAGCGTTAAGATCCGTTAGAGTGAGAATTGGTGCAAATAATGCAATGTACAACACTCTCGTAAGAGGCGTAGCCGCCAATGATGCGGCAAAAAGTCCGACAGTCCACTTGGCTACTTTCTTTATTTTCATTACGGTGTTTAAATGTTCAGCCAACTCACCTTTGACGGTTATCCGATCAACATTATCCTATATAGCTTCCTTTAGTTCCACGTTTTCAAGTATTGTTCTGTCAACATTTTCCTTCGTCTTGACACAACAATTAATATACATTCGTCACTTTTTCCGATGAGTTTAATATATTATAATACTACTTTTTATTTTTAAAAGAGAAAAATCCACTGGCTGCCTGACTACAGGAAGAAGTGATTCTTGAGGTTACCTGCCCTGTTTCAGTAGTAGGCAGTTGTCAGATTTGATGATTACTATTTGAAGTGGTGATCGTTACGGTAATTGTTTCATGACCAATGACCAAGTTCATCTGTCGCCATTCCGTTTCACTCCATGGCAGTCAAGGTAAAATCTGCTTCATGGCGAATTCCCTCTTCTTGACTAACGAGACCGTGCAAAATTACTTTCTACGGGTTAGATGGAGCAACACGTCAAGATCGATTATCCAGGAATTTTCGCAAATGCAACATCCAAACAAAAAACGGATGTGAGAATTGGCCCTTCCATGTGTAAAATTCGCGGAAATGGTCCCATTGTCGCTTATCGACGCCGATTTTCTGGAACAAGATCATGTTGCGAATCGGGCAGCGGAGGATTTGGTAGTCCTTACGATTTCGCTTGATGAACGATGCAACCAATTGCGTGCCGCGCATCCAGGCGTCGTGAAACAGCACATAACCTTGATCGCACAAGAGTTGATCGATATAATAAAAGTCGAGGAAGATACCATCATAGAGGTGATTGCCATCGATGAAGGCAAAATCGTATTCCCGCTTTTCTGCCAGCAATCGAGGCAATGCCACATGCGAAAACTCGGCGTAATAATCCGCGCGGTTGCGAAATCCCAGCGATGTAATATTAGTCAGGCCAATGTCGTCATAAAGCTCTTTTTGGAATGGATCGATGCAAGTATGACGGCTCCGATGGGCCGACATGATACAGCAAGCTGACGCTCCAAACGCCAGACCGACCTCCAGCGTGCGAGTCAATCCGTGGTCTTTCACCCAACGATGCATGAACTCGCCTTCCACTGGACGGACAGAGACATAACGCTTCATGGTCGGAATGTTAAGGTTCTTCAACAATTCGGCGATTTCCATGGCAAAATAACTCCAAGTTATTTAGTATGATAATAACCTCCTTTTTTTAGGAAAAGTTTAATAAACGCAGTCTTGTATGTCAATGAAATATTGTCCATGAAAAATTGGCCATAAAAGGCAATATACGAATGATGTTTATTAGTGATTGAAAAGTTGCATACTTGAGGACTATCAAAAGATTTAAATAATTATGGGAACATCTAAACACCCTAAATACATAAAGATTAACTGGCCTTTCAATACGCCCAATAGGGGCCTGTGCCGAGGCTGGATGTCTTTCCCTCAAATCCAATGTATACGCTCCGTCCCAGGAAAAATGGAAGCCCCCAAATAAATGATTTATCCTGTCCGCCGAGTTCGATGAACACATTATTGGATGAACCAAAAAGAGTTGTAGCGTTGCCTATCTTGAATGAAACCAAACTGCTCGGTGATCCTGTATATCCTTCTGTTGTTGCGGACAAACTCAGTGTGGAAGACGGACAATACCAATCATCACATATTATAAGATCACTCATCGAACTTTTGTTAAAGAATAGTCCGTTCGAGCCGCTGTCAATTAAACTATTGTTGTACGTATTATTATTAAAAACCGTTATGAATTCTCCATAAGAAGGATCGGCAGGATAGGCAGTGACTCCGGAAACCGTATTATTCGACTGCGTGCCAATGCCAAGGACAAGATTGCCGTCAACCGAGGTTGTCCCTCCAAGAGAAACTGAAGGAAGCAATACTATCACACCATTATTATCAACAGGAAGATGTGAAACCGGATTTTGAATCTGTTCAGATAGAGGCACTACCGTTGCGGTACATGTTGAATCGCTGCATGAATAATACATGCCATTGCTGGAATAAGTCTCGCATGCCGAGCCACAGTCTTCTTTAAAAAGACCTACTCCGAGAATTCCGTTATATCCGACTGCTTTCGGAGTTGTTTCAGGGATTCCGCATAGAGATTGAATTTGGTCAAATGGTGTGCCAAAAGTGGAATCAATAATTTGTATGGGAACTGTTACTGCCGGTTCGTTACCCAGGATGATGTCTGCCATCTGAACCGATCCCCAATCTGCTGATCCGTCAGCGTATTGCATGCAGTTTGCGAGTGTTCCTGAACCGCTTGTCTCTGGTGCAAGAGGAATGTCTGTAACGAGTGATTTGAAAATCCGCAGACCGGATGCTCCCGTATCCAAAAGAATATCATTTATAGTTTTGCAGTTTGAGGTGCCCGGAGAACAGACAGTAACGCTGACACATGGTTTGTTGGGATAAGAACCCGTCGAGCATAGCGATCCATTCACGGTTACTTTAAGCACGTTATCGTCTGCATTATTTAGTAGTACCGTCAATAGCGTGGAACCGGAGACAACGTCCAAACTGGCAGTGATGGTTGTCGTACCCCTTGCAAGCGTTGTAGCCATCCCGTTGGAACCATTTGTATTGCTGATTGTCGCAACTGCCGTATTGGAGGAGATCCAGGCCACAGAGGTTGTTATATTTTTTGTCGTATTATCTGAATATGTGCCGGTGGCGGTGAACTGTATAGTTGTTCCCGAATCAATGCTGAGGTTTGTCGGCGTTACAGAAATAGAAACAAGGTTCGCGGTGGTGGTGTTCGATCCTCCACTACCACAGCTTGTTACCAGTAAAAAAAACAGGATATAAAGAGGCCCTTTATTTAATTTCTTCAATGCTCACTCCTTCTGGTATCAAGTCTGGCGCGTAGGCACGTCCCTGCAATTTCCTCATATGACCCCATTTTTCCACAACGACATTTTCTGTTTTTACCTTAACGTGTTTGCTTCCGGGTTGACGCTTGACCTGACTCAATGCCTTCTTATATTCAGAAGCATAGGAACCGAGAAGTGGCGTCAGGTCGGGGTGAGTTAGACCGATCCACACGATTCCGAAGACAATGCCTGAAGATGATGCGTATTCTCTAATTGTTATCGTGTCATACTGAGACTCGTAAACGGTGTATTTCAAAGATTTTGTCGTGGCACTCCGTACTGCCGAGAGAGACTTTTTGTTTGTCATAGCCGAGTCGACTGATTCGCCAAGAGTGGCTTGAGCCTGTTGAGTAAGAGAACAAATAGCCAACAGCAGTACAAAACCAAGAAACAGAGCATCGAGTATTCTTTTCATGGATTTAAAATCCTCTCTTTCGTTCAAGAGTGCTTGTGATTTATTAATATTCAGATCTTTCATCTTAAAACCTTTCTGTATACGACCTGCCCTTAAAACTTGTACCATATGCTAAGTTATAATTATGCAATTTTCAACTATTTATGTTTGCAATGTATTATAAAATAGCAAAACAAGAAAAACAACATTAAAGGAAGAAATGAATTATTTAACTAACATCAGGTATCAACCCCAAAAGTTAATATTTAACGCAATGAAGGATAAAATACTATTGCTTGACTCACACGACTGACTCTGTCTGTTTGTTACACCAAAGAAACAATCATGGTAACTAAATATTTTGAGGATTTGTGTCTGTAATATTTTATTTTAGTGCTCGATGTTTAAGTATATCATTTCATCCTGCTGAATAAAACGCTCCCCAACAGAAACATAATGACGGC
>Ga0182021_10006146_pt1 | contig 14261 bp, 7 predicted proteins | sample 612E3MmetaG_FD_120493 | JGI IMG/M metagenome (GOLD analysis project Ga0182021, IMG submission 120493) | Permafrost microbial communities from Stordalen Mire, Sweden - 612E3M metaG (Illumina Assembly) | ecosystem: Environmental > Terrestrial > Soil > Wetlands > Permafrost | place: Sweden... | reverse complement strand
TTGACGGCCAACACATGATTGGTGATCACACCAGATTGCGTGAGCGTATTGGTGGTCACAACGTTGGCAGAAATCTGGCCGCCCGGATCGGCAAAGTAGCCGCTCGGCATCCCCGCCTCAAAGTCGTAGATCATCGGCAAGGCTGATACTTTAGATGGCTGTTCGATTGAGCCAGTTCCGGACATAGTCTCTCCGGTTACCGGCACCGCCGTTGCCGCCGGGGCTGATCCGCTGAACAGGAAGCTCATGATCAACGCCAGCACGACGAGCAAGTTAAGCAATTTCACTTTAGACATGTTTCAATTCCTTTCGTTTGATGGGCTTGATAATCCGAACCAAGGGTGAACGGTCAATCGTCGTGATGTGAATGTGCCTCCTTGAAGATTATGCTAAAGTCCACGTTTGCTGTGTGAGTTGAATTAGGCGGGCGCGCTGGGCCGCGTCGAGTTCTATTTCCGGCGAATTGACCGGGCCGGTATCGTCGTTTTCGATAATCAAGACCGTTGCTTCTTGATCGAGGGTGTGGGTGTGCCATGTGCCGCGCTTGATGTTGTAGAGTTTCAGCGGCTGCATGTCTTGCGCGTGAATCTCGCCCACCCAATCGACCCGATCAGCTTGATCGGCCCGATCAGATTGATCGGCTCTTTCGGCAATAAAGAGCAGGCAGCGCCCGCTGAGCAGCACGAACACTTCGTCGGTTTTGTCGTGGCGCTGCACCTTGCCGATGTTCTGCGGCAGCAGTTCATCGATGTAGCGCAGAATCGCCACGCGCCACGCGCCGTAGTGAATCAGTGGCAGATAACCTTCACCGCCGTAATCGCGGATTTCCAACAGGCTTGCGCTGATCATGCGATTGCTCCAAGAATCACGTCGAGCGTGTGAGATCGATCGGGATCGAGCGCGGCCAACACCGCTCGATCGATCCGCGCCGCCCAGCTTGATCGGGCCGCTCCCGCAACCCGATCGAACTTCACGGCAACCCCGTCGATCGTGATCGCTTCAATCTGATACGCGCCGTAATCCAGCTGCGCCGGATTGTGATAGACCACTTCGATCGAGCGCCCGGCGAACAACGTCTCGAGACCGCACTGGCGCTGCGCGTCGAACTGCGCTGCGAGCAATTTGGGCGATAAGGCCAGATCACCCAACGCGCCCTTCACGCCGAAGACTTCCGTGACGAGTGTGAGCAAGTACCAACTGGCCGAACCGGTGAGGTACGGATACATCCCACGTCCGCGCACGCTGATGTATTCCGGCAGGCCGGGATAGATGCGGCTCACTTCAAAATTCTGGCAGTGCTGATAGAGTTCGTTCAGCACCTTGAAGCCCTCTGCAACGAAGCCGCGCTGATACAATGCGTTGGCGTACATCACCGCCATGTGACTGAACATCGCGCCGTTTTCTTTGTGGCCGAACGCAAAGCCGAAGCAGCGCCCCAGGTTGAGCAGCACCTCGCCGAAATCGGTGTTGAGGCGATAGCCGCCCATCTGAGGTTCGTACAGATAGCGATCGGCCGCGCGCACGATCTCACGCGCCTGCTCATCCGTAGCGATGCCGCCCATCAGCGCGAAGACCTGGCCGGTCAGCGTCATCCGCACCCCGTTGGCACGATCGCCCTCGACGCGCTGCCCATCGTCGTCGTAGTAACCGTTGAACCAGGCGTGACCCTCTTGAGTGGTGATCCACTCTTGGGCGCGCAAATGATTCGTCATCCACTCTGCTTTGCGGCATAGATCGTTCGCCAGATCGATCAGGCTGACGCGCACCTTCTGCCCCGACACGGAGTGCCGCACGCTTTCAAAGTAATCATTCAAGCGATCGTGCTTCGCGGTGATGGAGTTGTAATCAATCTTCTTGTGCAGCGTATCGAGCAGGGGCAGCAGCTCGGCGGCGATCTCAACTTCGCTGACGCTCAACTTCTCCAATGCCAACACCATTTCGCTGAGCTGCTTGAAGTTGCTGGCGTACAACGCCGTGAAGGCCACACTCTCGCCGCGTGTGCGTGCCATGTCCAGGCCGTCGTTCCAGTCCGCACCTTCGAGGCGGATGATATTGTGTTCGCCGACGTTGAAGAACGGCGTCAGGTGCTGCAGCAGCAGATGCTCCAGCACCGTGCCGCGATACACTTCGCCGGAGGTCGTTTGCTGCTGTGTCCCTTGCTCGGCTTGCCACTCGTCGTCGCGCTGCTGCGTGCGATAGATCAAGCGATCCTTGAAGTAGGCTTGCTCGCGCAGCAAGAAGGCGAGGTCGCCTGTCTGATCGATGTACAACTTGGTGGTAAGCAGCGGCCACGCGCCATGATCCATCCACACACGCGGGATGTTGTTGCGGTCGGCTTTGAATTCGCCTGGCGCGCTGCCGATGATGGTGGCATTGCTGCCGTCGAAGCGCACACCCGCGAAGTTGCCGAAGAGCAACTCGCGCGTGTCGCGCGCGCTGACATCGCCCGTCTCCGTCATGAGCAACGCTAGAATGTCCTGCCACAGATCGCGCCAGCCGCGTCCGCCGCGTCCGTAATCGTGATAGGGCAGCCACGAATTCCCCGCGATGCGCCGCAGGATCGGTTGCAACGTAACCCACTTCAACCATTGATTGAAGCGCGAGTCGTTCGTATGGAAGTCCAGCGTCGCCAACTTCTGCGACCAGTATGCTTGCGTGTCGGCCAGCGCTTGATCAAACTTGACGGCATTACCGTACCGCTCGATCAATTCAGCGGGCGGCATGGCTCCATCGAGTATGGCAAGGACGAGAATGAACGATCGGCTTTGTCCCGGCACAAGATCGATCGACGCAAAACGCAGGCCGCCCATCGATTCGTACCCGTCGATCGCAACCTCGGCCCCAACGCCGGGCTGATTGCTAACAATTGCTTCCGGCCAATCGAGCGTGCCGCCTTCGCCAATGAAGTCTTCGACAACGGGGTAGAACTCACGCGGTAGCGTGCCATCTGCTTCAACACCCAGCACCGCGTAAGTGATGGAGTTTGGCTGATGGCCGCGTTCGTCGAAGGAGAGCGTGGGTTTCACCAGCACGCCGTAACGCTGAGTGCGGGTGCGCTGCAGCAGCGATGTGACGTGCCGGTGATCGCGCAAGTTGTCGGCCGAGCGGCCATAGATCGGAATAGCGGCAGTGGGCATGAGCGTCAGCGTGCGATCGCCGACATTCGTCAAGGTGACGCGCATCAACTCGACCTGATCCATATTGGCGGGCACAAAGTTGGTTACTTCAGCGCGCAGGCCCGCCAGCGAGTGGGTGCGCTCGAGCGTGTGCCACAGAAAGCCGGCGCGCACCTTCATGTCTTCTTGAGTGTCATTCCGAGTTCCGAAGGAACGAGGAATCTCGGCCTGCTGTGCAAGACCCCTGGGGAAGCGCTGTGCGATCTGTGGCGCGGAATTCCCCGTCACTGACCACGCGCCGAAACCTTCCACGTTGACCCAAAAGTTGCGGGCCGATCGTGACGTGTGCAAGTCCTCAACGGATATGGGCAGCGTGAGGAAGGTGTTTTGATTGGTCTTGATATCACCGTGCAGCGTGGGCGAGACCACCGACACCAGGCCGGATTCGTTCATCAGTGGAAAATACAGATAGCTGCTGGTGTGCGGCGCGTCGAGTTGGAATGAGCCGTCGTCGTCGGTGAAGTGCCACGTGGCTGTAGTCATATCGACCTTCTTGGTTATCGAAACCAGGTTTCTGATAATTACAGCTACTGCTCAGTCGTCAGGCCCGAGCGCTTTTGTCGGGCATCCAGATTTGTTGCTTGTAGGACTTCTGGATTCCCGCTTACTACGCGCGGGAATGACTGCGCCGTGCAGGTTGAGCAGTAACTGGTCACGCCTTCAACGTCAAGCGCAAGCGATTCGCCAGGGGCGCGATGTGCCGATCGAGGATGGCAGAGAGATTGGGATCGGGCAAGGCCAGCACGTCTGCCCAAATCGCCGGGATCACATCGACGAGATGTTTTTCGATCAACCCCCACATGCGGCCTGCCGGAAACGATCGCCCGTTCTTTAGCATGGGCGCGTAAGCATTGAAGGGTGAGGTCTGCAAGGCGGGCGCTTGCTCCAGTATTTGGAGGCGCGCCGGTAAACCGAAGGCGGGATAGAGCGCTTGCGGAGCTTGTCGGCCGGCGAGAAATTCCACCAGTTTGATCGCCGCGGGGATTTTGCGACTGTATTGCCAGATCGCCAGATGATAACCGCCCACAAACGGCACGCCGATCATGGGAGCAACACCCAGGTTAGCGCGCATGTGCGAATCGATACGCTGATCTTGCAGCAGCCAATGACCGCTGAAGGTGATGGCCGCTTGACCGCTGCGGAAGAGCTCGTCCGAGTGGGCTTCGTCAAGTTGACGCGCTTCCGCTGAGAGATAACGGCCTAAGCGAAAATAATTTTGCATGCCGGTCAGCGCCGCTGTTCGATCGAGCACCAGCGTACCGTCGCGCTCGTCGAGGAAGTCGCCGCCTGCGCCCCAGATCCAGCTCGCCAGATTGTGGACGGCCAGTTGCGACTGCTGTGTGGGAATGACCAGCGGCATGTGAACGCCGTGATCGCGCAAACGTTGCAGCGCGTTGTGCAAATGAGCGGGCGATTGAAAGGCCGTGGACGCGTCGACACCGGTCTGTGCAAAGAGATCGCGGCGATAGCAGATGATGCGTGTGTCGGTCAGCCAGGGCACGGCCCACACTGTCGGCGCGGCGCTTGATCGCAGGTCGGGCAGGGCCGCGCTTTGCCAACTGGAGGTGAGGAAACTCTCTGCATTACCCAGCGCGCGGATTTCGCTTTTGGGATAGGGCCGCAGCGCATTCATGCGGACAAAGTCGCCCACCCACGTAGAGCCAATCGAGGAAATGTCCGGCCCGTCTTCATACAGCGCCATCCGCACCAGCGTCGTCCACGCGCCCGCAAAGGGGAGCACCGTCAGACGCACGCGAATGCGCTGCTTCGCCTCGAACTCGGCTAGCAGCGACCGCAGAATGGCGATGGGTTCCGCGCCGTGATCGAAAACAGAGAACTCGATCTCTTCCATGTCGTTACTCCAGATATAAATCGATGCGCGGCACTTCACCCGATCGAATTTGCGCAGCCCACGGAGCGCCGATGATGCTGGCAGCGCCGATAATTCCGGCGGCGCCGATGACGTCTTCCGCGAATTCGGTTTGTTCGCCCACCCGATCGCTTAACACGATCCGCCGGATCTGCGTTGCTGCGTTGAACGTGTCCACGCGGTGCGGGTTGTGATAGGTCACGGTGCAGTACCCTAGAAACTTGAACGCGATCGTGTTGTTTTCGGCAAATAACCAGCCGGGCAGCGCGGGTTGGAACTTCAATTGCAACTCGCCGTCGTTCACGCAGAATGGCCGTGGCCCCGCCATCATCAACTGCCAGATACTCAGGAACTCGGCGGTCGATCCGCTGAGACGCGCCACAAAACCCGCGCCATGCAACGAGCGATCGGGATGCGCGCTGCTCACAATGAACGATGAGTTCTCTAGCGGACTGCGGCTATAGGTCTGCGGATCGAGGAACGGAACCAGCGCCGATTTCAAATCGCTGAAGAACTCTTCGTACAACCCGGCGCGCAGCACTTCGAGCAGATACTTGTACTCCATGTGCAGCCAGATCGATTCGTTTTCCAGCCAGCCGGGCACGAAAGCTCGCGCCCGCCCGATGTCATGCGGCTGGTCGGCCAGCGAGGCGTTGACCTTGTACATCTTTAGTTCTTGATCGAAGAGCGGGCTGGCCTTGATCTGGTGATAGAGGCGTGTGACTTCTTCTCGATTCAAGACTTTGAAGGCCCGCACCGGACCTTCCAGGAACAGCGGCAGTACCTGCGGCGTGAAGCGCTTCACGCAGATGAATGGTCGGCCTTGCGCGTCGGTCTGGGGTTGATCGGCAGCATCACGGGCCAGTTCGTAGTCTTCCACACGATACGTGAAATAGGTTGGTGGAAGGCCGTGATTGAGATCGAAGGCACGCTGCACGCCGCTCCGTAATTTGGCTGCGAACAAAGCCAGCGCTTCAGTGAGCTCACGTCTTGAGATCGCTTGCGTTTCGCCGGAAAGCCCCAGGCGAATTGAAGCGCGATAGGTTTCACGCGCGGTGGATACCGTGTCCCAATAGGTGAAGTCACGCTGCAAGTCAGCAGAAGCGGTGTGCTGCTGCAACTGGCGAACGATTTCACGCAGCAGCTTCAGCAGTTCGATGGGCAGTTCTAGGGATGGTAGATCGTGTTGCCAGCCGATACTGTCCAGAAATTGGATTAAACGCAGTAACTCGTACGTCTCGGCCAGCGATGATCCGAACAAGCCCGGCAGTCCGTTGAGTGCGTCATACCAGCCGGGGCGGCTCGCTTCCATCTCAATGCCCATACCGTACGGATCGAGTGTGGCGAATTTGAGTGTCGCCAGCATCACCAGCTTGTTGAACAACGTCGTGCGATACACTGCGCCACGCCCGCGATCGACGCGCAGCCAGTTCCGTTCGACAGCGCGGGTCGCGATCAGCGCTGCTTTCTCTTCGTCGTCGATCACGGCGTTGAGCTGGCGCGGTTGACCATGCGCCAGGATGTATTTCTGGTTGCGCGGTTGAACCCGCACGGAACTATCGAAGAAGGGCAGCGACGATTCAAAGAGCAGGGCGTGCTGCCGATCGGGATAAATGGCGAGGTAACTCTCGAGCAGATCGAGGTTGTACGTCCAGTGATCGATCCAGTAGCCTTCGCCGAACTTCGCTTCAAGGTGCTGCTCGGCGCGGCTCATGACGCGATCGAGAAAATCTTCGGGCGAGACGGACAGTTGAATAGCGTGATCCACGATGAACTTCAACAGCTGGCCTGGTGTGAATGGATGACTGAGCAGTGACTCAAGCTGTGCAGGCTGTGCAACCAGTTTCAATATCGCAGCACGTTGATCATCTGGCAAGGTAAAAGTGCTGCCTTGAATGACCAGCGGATTATAGCCGTCGGCCTGTATCAGGCTCATGAAAGCGCGCACGTTGAAGTCGCCCACGCGCGGCTCGAAGAGCACATCGCTGCGGCGATTCTGATTGATGTCGCGATACGCGCCGTTGCCCTGCGAGTAGAACTCGGCGGCCAGCGCAAAAGCGTTGTAGTCGCGTTCCAGATCGCCGTGTTTGCGCGAGTAGAGGTGATAGACTTTGGCATCCCGCCCAGCGCGCCACCCAGCCTCGGGCTGGGGTATGGCGTGAGCGGAATGCAGTGCAGTCGAAGGATGCGCGTCGCCCCAAACAATTGGCCAACCGCCGCGCAGCACGTTGTCGAGAAAAGTCTGGCGACAGTAGGCATCGAAGACGGGATCGGCCGTGTGCGTGTCGATAACGTCTGTCAATTGCCGCGTCAAGGTATTAGCCGTGCAGCGCATCTCGCGTAGACGCGCCGTGCTCATCACACATTCACGCACGGCGGGCAGTTGGGCCATGCAGCTGACGTGACCATAGACGCTGTGGAGGGTGATCGTTTCACCGGGGTGCAGCTCGAACGTCGCGCCGAAGAAGGCGCACGGCGTTTTGCCGGTGGTGATTTGCTGATCGGCCAAGAGCGAGGCCAACGGGGCCGCGACAAAGCGATCGGGGGTGTTGAGGGCCGTGTTGTAGCCGAACACGATCGCGGGATCGACGAGCACGGGCAGTTGATCGGCGTGATCGCCTCGATCGATAAAGGCCAGCGCAAAATGCCCCGCGTCGATCGCTGCGACTTCCGCGCCGTCGGCAATGCTGGCGCACACACGGTAGAACGGCAGGCCTTGATCGAGATTGAAGACTTCCATCCACGCTTCGATGGTGCGGCTAATCTCTTTGAGTTGCGCGTTGTTGACGCCATACGGCGTGATGGCGGGCAAACCGTCCAGCACTTCAAACGCCCGGGGCTGCACAGAAATATTTTTGAACGTGACCTGTCGCACCAGCCCGGCGAAGTTTTCCTGCGGCACGGTGAAATACACGACGTTGGTCTGCAAGCCGATCGTGTAGTTGATCTCTTGTAGTTCCAACTCGTTCATGCCGACGGCCATGCGCCGGTCGATCGAGGTCCTATCGGGCGCGAAAGGTTCGTAGGGCTGCGCGTCGATCTTGAGGAAAGTGCGGAAGCCCAGATAGGGTGTGAGTTGATAAGCTTTGTTCGCCGGTTGAAACTCGACGATGGGATGATCTTTGCTTTCCACGCCGAAGCTGGCAATGGCCTGCCCGCGATTGACGGTGAACACCCACAAGGGCACACCCTGCGGCCCGGCGAGGCCGGGGAGAAAACTGCTAAACGGTCGGGCGGAAGCGTAATCCGTTAAGATGAAGCGTTGTTGTTCGTCGAAGTGAGTGTGGTTCATACAGTGCTCGACACGCGCGCCGTGCGTGGTTGAAGTAAGTGCTTGATGGCGATGACGAGGCCGGCTCGATCTTCAGGGCTGAAGCGGTCGATCACGGTCAACGGTAGCTGTCGTCCCTGAAGCTGCAGCACAACCCGATCGATTGGGCCGCCCAACGTTGGGCCACCGACGACGATGACGCCATCGACTTGCGGAGCGTGAAGTGCGGGCGGCACTTCCGTTCCGTTGAGGAGATACAGTGCACACAGGCTACGGTTGATCTGGCAGGCCGCGGCGATGTCGGCCATGAGTTCCGCTAGATCGGGATTGCCAAACAGAGCCTCGGTCGGTTCGGCTACGACCACGGCGATGAGCGGCAGGCGGCGTTGGGCCAGCAGCTGTGCGGCGGTGTTGGGCGCGTAGCCGGTGCATGTCATGATGTGCTGCACCCGTTCGCGCACTTCCGCGCTGACACGCGGTTGATTGTTGATGGCGCGCGAAGCGGTGGAGCGCGACACTCCGGCGAGGGTCGCGATTTCTTCGAGAGTGAGTTTGGCCATGGCCCGACCTGCTTCTTCTGGGACGCCTGCGGGAGCGCTCCCGCACGGGCGTTTCATTCCATTGTAAGGGTTTGTCTGTCCGGCGGCTTGGAGAAAAGCGGGAGGGAGGGGGATTTTTCCGAGAGAATGGCGGAGAAGGCGTAAAACGTGAAACGTAAAACGTAAAGCCGAGGGAAAGGGCGGGGGAGGTCTTGAGTGCGGCAACGGACACGTGCTACACAGTGCTATGTAGGCAACGGATAAACGGATAGGCAGGTTGCTTTGATCCGTTACCGTTCAGCGAATCCGGGCCATGAAGTATGCCAACTCCTCAACTCCAATCCCGTGAACACTTCACTTACGGCATATACGAGACCAGTCGCTTTAGTGTTTGCTTTAACGCCTTTTCCAGATTTCAAGGTTTGACAAATGCCATCATCGGTTGCATTCACGTTTTCTACGAAGATATGGTCTTTCGGCCAGTAAAGCACAAAGCGGCAACTCCGTGCTTCGGGACTATACGATGAATAGGAAATATAGTCAGGTTCTCCCAGTCGTTGCACAGCTTCGCTCAATGTTAGATCATACTCCACCGAAAGCCACAGCATTTTCAGTTCCCCTTCAGACAAGACGGCCGTGTTGCATGTGTGCTTCTCTGACTTTGAACAGAAATAGACTTCAGATGCGGTCGGAAATTGCGGCCAAACAGAGTTGTCGTAAACCCGTATGCTTGATTGATCAACAAACTCAAGCCCTCGCACAGTGGTAAGAACGGTTTCTTGCTTTGCTTTGTCTAACTCCAAACCATACCAGCACGGTGCGGTACATGGTTTCCCAGTCACAAAACTGCGATCTACTGCAGACATCTGTGGCGCTGGAGTGCTACAGCCAGCAGAGATGGCGATTAACAGGACAATGACTAAGGACATTGCCAAGGGATGCGTTTTCATGTGTGGTCAACCCTTCTCTTTCCGAAACGCCTCCGGCGACAGGCCGACTTCCCGCCGGAACACGCGGCTGAAATAGCCGCTGTCCGAGAAGCCTATTGCTAGTGCGATGTCGGTGATACTCTGCGAGGTGTTCTTGAGGAGGTGCCGGGCCTGATCGACGCGATAGCGATTGAGGTAGGCGATCGGCGTCATGCCCACTTCCTGGCGGAAGCAGTGCGTCAGATAGTCGTCGCTCATGCCCACGTGCCGCGCCACATCTTCACGCGAGATCGCTTCGGCGTAGTGTTCGTGCAGATAGGCCATCGCCTGGCGCACGGCGCGCTGCGCCTCGGCGCTCAGCTTGCGTCGTCGTTCCAATGCCGCGTCGAGGTGGGCCAGCGTCTCTTCGACGCTGAATAGCCCTTTGCGCAGCACCGTCGCCACACCGCGATTCAAACGCGCCATGTCCTTTTCGGTGAGGGCCTGTCCCGTCAACACGATCACGGGAATGTCGCGCGTCGCGGGGTTGTCGCGCATCGCCGCCAGCACGCCGAAGCCGTCGAGTTCGGGCATCATCAGATCGAGCAGCACCAGATCGGCGTGTTCGCGCTGCAACAGATCGAGCGCCTCGCGGCCATGCCGTGCCTTCAAGATGCGATGTCCGCCAGCATGCGACTGCACCAACCGCGCGTGCATCTCCACCGTGTTGGGATCGTCGTCGACGATCAAGATCGTCTTGCCGCCGGCCTCGCCCGCCGCCCACTGCTGATCGAGCGCTTGCTTCAACTCATTCAGGCCGATGGGCTTGCTCAACGTATCGAGTTCTAACACCGTGCCGCTCGTTTGCTCGAGCGAGTAGAACAGCACCGGCGTGTGCCGCGTCGCCGGATTGGACTTCAGCACTTTCAATACTTCCCAACCTTGCTGCGGCACGAGGCTGCTGTCCAACACAATCGCGCCGGGCGGCTCGCTGGATAACGTGCTCGACCAATCGGGCGTGGCGTCCAGCGCGATCACGCGCACAACGAAGCCGCGTTGGGCAAGATGCTCACGCAGACGTTCACCGCTGCCCGCTCGATGGCTCAATACGACCACAGCGCGCTCGTTGACGGATGTGCCTGGCGAGGTGGCCGTCGAGGGTGGAGGGACGATCGGGAGTGTGAAGAAGAACGTCGAGCCGGTGCCTTCTTCGCCGGATGACGTCACCCCGATCGATCCGTCGTGCAACTCGATTAGCCGTTTGCAGATCGCCAAACCCAACCCCAATCCGCCATAGCCGCGGGACAGGCTGCGTTCCGAGCGGCGGAACTCGTCGAAGATCAATGCTTGCTCGGCGGGTGAAATACCGAGACCGGTATCACTGATCGAGACGGTGACGGCTTCGGCGTGGGCGTCCACTGTGTGGGCGTCCACTGCGTGGGTGTCCAGCGTCAGACGCACTGCGCCGCGCTGCGTAAACTTGACGGCGTTCGCCACGAGGTTAAGCGCCACCTGTCGCAAGCGCGTGCGATCACCATAGACCCACGGGCCGACTTCGGGCATGGCCGCATGCCACGCCAACCCTTTGTCTTCCGCCAGTTGTTGGCCGATCACGATCACAGTGCGCAGGGTCTCGCTCAGATCGATCACGTCATTCGTCAAGCGCAGTTGTCCCGCTTCGCTGCTCGCCAGATCGAGCACGTCGCCGATCAACCAACCGAGATGCTGCCCGCTGGCGTGAATGCGTTCGACGTCGACGCGATACCGATCGGGCAGGGGCGAGCCGCTTTCATCGCTTTCCTTCAATAAGAGATCGCTCAAGCCCACAATCAAATTAAGGGGCGTGCGTAATTCGTGACTGACCGTCGAAAGGAAACGGCTCTTCAATTGATTCGCTTCTTCGGCGAGGCGGCGGCCCTCGGTGGCTTCGTGATACAACTGCACGTTGTTGAGCGCCGCGGCTAGCTGCTGCACGATCGCGCCGTACAATTCCAATTGGCTGGTATCAAACACCGCGTAACCTGATAAGCCGCGTTGATGCGTCAAAGGCAGCAGCGCTAGATTGAAGGGTTGCTCATTCTCAGCTTGCAGATCGGGCTCCCCTGCCCGCTGATTGGGCGGCGTGGCAGCCGCCCCTGCTAAACCGATGAGATCGGGCGGCGGAAACTCGCGGCTCTGAAAATGCAGCGCAGCTTGTGAAGGGATGAGGCGCATGTTGCTCACGGCCACCTGATCGTCTTCTTCCGCTTCAAAGAACGCGATGCCCGCCCACGGAATGCCCATCTCCGGCAAGTGGTGCGCCAACACAGCAAAGACTTGCGCTTCGTCCAACGCACTGAGCAAATGCGCCGTCAAGACACCCAGCCGATCGATGCGCCACTGCTGATCGACGGTGGACTGCCGATGCTGCCGTTGGAGATGACCCGCGATGAGCAGCCGCGCCCGATCGATCTGAGTCCGTGTCATTCCGAGGAGCGTTGTCGGCGACGAGGAATCTCGCCCGGTCGGGTACGCCTCGCACAAAATCGAAATCGCCGCCTGCCAGATCGAGACATCCTCCTGATTCGCCGCGGCCTGCGTGAGGATGCGATCGAGCGTGGCTTCAAACTCAGCGGTCGTGAAGGCTGCCAACAATTCTTCGCAAGCGTGTCGTATCTCATCGATGTGCGTGTGTTGCGCTTCACGTGATACGGCGTCGATCATGTGGGGCAAGACGAAGTCCCACGTTTGTTGCGGGACTTCGTCTTGCCGCGCAAGTTGCCAACTTGCGCCACGGGAGACGTGACCGCAGCCACACGACTCACGCGTGATGAGGCGTGTAGGCACATGAATGAGTTGCGGCGCGTCGGCCTGGTGTGCGATGTGCTGCACGATCACATCAATGGCCTGATAGCCCAGCTTGAACAACGGAATCTGCACACTGCTCAGCGTCGGTGTCTGCACGGCGCTCTCCGGTCGATCGTCAAAGCCGATGAGGGCGACATCGCGCGGAATGCTGCGCCCCGCTTCCTTCAACGCTTGGAGCGCGCCCAAGGCCGATTCGTCGTTGCTGGCCAGTACGGCGCTAAACGACACACCGCTGGCGATGAGGTGCTGCATGGCTTGATAACCGCCGTCGTAGACGTGACGACCGAAGGCGATCAACTGCTCTTCGCGCGCCAGTTGAAAATCGCGCACGGCGGTTTGATAGGCGCGCAGTCGATCGCCGCTGTCGCCGCCCAAATCTTCGGGCGTGCCGGCGATGAAGGCAATGCGCTGATGCCCGTGCTCGATCAGATGCTGCATCGCCGCGCGAATGCCACTCGCGTTATCGGCGACGAGCGTCGGCCCCTGTTCGCCCGAGCCGACGAAGATCACGGGGTGCCCGGCGGCGATCAAGTCTTGGATGTAGCGTGATCGATCGGGTGATTGCAGCGGATTGACGACGATCAACCCGTCGGTGTTCCACGGCCCGACGGGCACGAAGTCCGTTTCGGGCAGTAGCGCGGGCCAGGCGGGGCGTAAAGGATCGGTCGGGTTGGCCGAAGGCCCCATGCCGCAAGCTAACAGCAAATTGCAGCCGCGATCGATCGCCGCCGATCGAATGCCGTGAAAGATCGGGCTGAGATAACTGAGCGGCGTGGCAGTCCAGTAAAACTGCCAGCCGGCCAGCACGCCGAGGGTGGGGCGCATGTGATGGGCCATTGGAAGTAGGTTACTCTGGGGCAGGCGAAATGTCAAACGCGCGGAAAGCCTTCTGCTTGCGGCCAGGATGATTTGCTTTTCAATCTTGTTTTCGCTACAATGACTGCGCCCTGGGAGATTGAGCCGCTTGGTGTGCGTCGTGAAACTTAGCGGCGTCAATATGGCACGCCGATTTTATCTCTCAGGAGGATGTCATGTCCGTTGTACCGTCGTCCCGTTTCCCGTTTCGATTCATCGCTCCGTTGATCGTCACACTGCTCCTCATCTTCATCACGGCGGTTAGTCTGCAAGCCGCCCCTGTATCATCGGCCCCCCACGTTTTGGATCGCGCTGCTTCGACGGGGACGTTGAACGGCTGGTTCACCGTCTTATGGGCCGACGGCCAACCCGGCACTCACCTAAACTATGAAGAATACTGGCTCACCGCCGACGATGGAAAAATGACGCGCCTGCAGGTCGAACCGGCGCTGCTGGAATCACTGGGCGGCAACCTGGCGTTGAATGGACGGCGGGTACAAGTGCAAGGGACTTGGCTGGCAGATGGCAGCTTCCACGGGGAGTCAGTGCAGCCTGAAGTTTCAGCGCGGGCCGCTGCACCGGCGAAGCCCGACGTCACCGGCTCCCAACCGTGGATTACGCTGCTGTGCAAATTCTCGGACATCCTCACCGAGACCAAACCGGTGTCTTATTTCACGCAGATGTTCACCAGCACGTACCCTGGTCTGGATCACTACTGGCGTGAGCAGTCATACAACTTGCTCAACGTGCAAGGCAGTGCCTCTGTCTCGCATTGGTACACCTTACCCCATCCGC
>Ga0182021_10006145_pt1 | contig 14261 bp, 11 predicted proteins | sample 612E3MmetaG_FD_120493 | JGI IMG/M metagenome (GOLD analysis project Ga0182021, IMG submission 120493) | Permafrost microbial communities from Stordalen Mire, Sweden - 612E3M metaG (Illumina Assembly) | ecosystem: Environmental > Terrestrial > Soil > Wetlands > Permafrost | place: Sweden... | reverse complement strand
GGATAGTTGCTTTTTTATTTGTCCTTTGCGGTGCGCTGAGATTGGCTCGGTTTAACATCCAGATTGGAATAATCGAAAGCAACGTATTTAATGGTCTCCCTATTCCCGCTGCGGCTTCAGTAGTGGCAACAATGGTGATCTTTTTTAGCAGCGATTATGTAGGTGTCGAGGGCAAATTCAATAATATTTTTATCATGATTTTTGTCATTATTGTATCGTTGCTGATGGTTAGCGGTGTTAAGTATTACAGTTTCAAAGACATGAAACTCTTCGCGCGTAAACCATTCACTGTTTTTTTCTGGTCAACTGTTTTGCTCATTATAATTGTAGCAGAACCGGAAATAATGTTTTTTGTAATTATTTTAGGTTACGCTATCTCTGGGCCGGTTTGGTGGGTAATAAAAATTGACCGGCAAAAACGACAGAAGGCTAAAGAAAAGAAAAATAATGTCAGGATATGATGATTGGGACAAATAAGAACTTGGATTTATGCCGTTGTGAAAGATTATGAGAATCATAGGAGGTGAGGCCAAAGGAAGGACTCTGAGTTTCCCTTCCGGATCGAGTGAAAGACCAACTTCGGATTTTTTAAGAGAAACTCTTTTTAATTTGCTTGGTTTTTTAGAAGATAAAACGTTTCTTGATCTTTTCGCCGGGTCGGGAAGTGTAGGAGCGGAAGCTGCGAGCCGCGGGGCTCAAGAAATTTATTTTGTGGAAAAGAATATAAAACTTGCTGAGATTATAAAAAGAAATATTTCAACGTGCAGTCAGGATAAAAAGTTTATTATAATTGCGAAGGACGTTGAACATGCTTTAATCGATTTTTCTAAAAAAAGGTGTGAATTTGATATAATATTTGCAGATCCGCCGTATAACCGTGGTTTAGTAGAAAAAACTTTGAATCTATTAAATAAATATCAGATTATCAAAGAAGAAAGTATTATTGTAATCCAACATTCAATAAAAGAAAACATTCCTGAGACTATATTTGAAAAAATTAATTTGGTTGATCAGAGAAAATATAGTGAAAATTACTTAACTTTTTTAAAATGGAGAAAAAATGATGCAGGATAATTTTACAAAGAGAATCGCAATTTACCCGGGTTCGTTTGATCCCATTACTAATGGTCATGTTGACATTATAAAAAGAGCCGGGAGAATGTTTGATGAAATCATTGTTCTCATAGCTTTCAATCCTAATAAATCATACCTTTTTACTGTAGAAGAAAGAATGGAAATGACCCGTGAAATATTTAAAGAAAATGAAGAAATCAGAGTAGACTGCTATTCGGGTCTGTTGGTTGATTATATGAAAATGACCAGTGCCAATATCATTTTGCGCGGTATGCGCGCTCTTTCCGATTTTGAATATGAATTTCAGATGGCGCTTATGAATCGCCGTCAAACAAAAAATATCGAAACAGTTTTTCTTATGAGTGGCTTCAAGTGGTTCTATACAAGTTCAAAGATAATAAAGGAAGTTGCCAGTCTAGGAGGATCGGTCAAGGGTTTGGTGCCGGATAATGTTTATCAGAAATTAATGGATAAATTCAATGCTAATAATATGAGTGGATAGTTTGTGAGATTATCATCTAGGGTAGCAAAAATTAATCCGTATGTTAAAAATTTATTCCTAACATATCTATTAGAAAGATGGCGACGGTGGAATATTTATCTTTAATCAGGAGAAGAAAATCAAAAAAGATAAATCTTGGTGATGTTACAATAGGCGGTGACTCCCCCATTGCTGTTCAATCAATGACCAATACTGATACCAGGGATGTTGAAACCACTGTCGCTCAAATCAAAAAATTGGAAAAAGCCGGTTGTGAGATAATCCGGGTTGCTTTGCCCGATAAAGAAGCTGTATCGGCAGTTCCGGCTATAAAAAAGAAAATAAGTATACCTCTTATTGCAGACATTCACTTTAATTACCGTTTGGCTATAGATGCCATGAAACATGGAGTGGATGGCATCAGAATCAATCCGGGCAATATTTCCAAAGATAAAATTAAAGAAATTATTAAAGTGGCTAAAGAGCGACGAATAGTTATTCGTATAGGTATTAACTCAGGATCTTTACAAAAAGATTTATTATTAAAATACGGAAGCGCTACCCCTGATGCTCTTGTAGAGAGCGCGTTGCAAAATCTTGAGTTTTTTGAGGATCAGAGATTTGATTTGATAAAATTGTCTTTGAAATCATCAGACGTACCCAGCATGATTGAAGCGTATAGATCCATAGCTATGAAAACAGAATATCCGTTACATTTGGGCGTTACTGAGGCGGGATCATTAATTAACGCAACTATAAAATCCTCTTTAGGAATAGGAACAGTTCTTTATGAAGGCATTGGCGATACAATCAGAGTTTCCGTAACAGGCAATCCTGTGTCGGAAATTCCCTTGGCCTATGGAATTTTACGCGCACTAAGAATAAGAAAAGTAGGGCCCGAAATAATTTCTTGTCCCACTTGTGGACGTTGTGAGATTGATCTTTTACAATTAACTAATAAAATGGAAAAGGCTCTTGCAGGCAAGAAAGATTATTTGAAAGTGGCATTGATGGGATGTGTTGTTAACGGTCCTGGCGAGGCAGCAGATGCGGATATAGGAATTGCTGGTGGAAAGGGACAGGGAATCCTATTTAAAAAAGGAAAAGTTGTAAGAAAAATAAAAGAAAATGATTTTGCAAAAACATTACTTAATGAGATAAATATAATGCTTGGCGAAAGGAAATAAACTTAATGCGTTATTCAGAAATGTTTTTACCGACAGTGAGGGAAGTTCCTTCAGATGCTGAGGTAATAAGTCACCAACTTATGATCAGAGCGGGTATGATCAGAAAATTGACCAGCGGGATATATTCTTATCTGCCGCTTGGTTATAAAGTTATTCGTAAACTGGAACATATTATCAGAGAAGAAATGAATAAAGCTGGAGCACAGGAAGTTTATCTTCCTATGGTTCAACCTGCGGAACTCTGGCGGGAATCGGAACGCTGGGTGTATTACGGCAAAGAACTTTTAAGATTTTGCGATCGTCATGACCATGAATACTGTCTTGGGCCTACACATGAAGAAGTAATAACCAGTTTAGTGCGTAATGATGTAAAAACATATCGTCAATTACCCCGCATTCTTTATCAAATTCAAACAAAGTTTCGTGATGAAGTTCGACCACGTTTTGGAGTAATGCGCTGCCGTGAATTCGGAATGAAAGATGCCTACAGTTTTGATGTTGATGAAGAGTGTGCGGAGAAAAGTTATGAGAAGATGTTTGTAGCTTATAATAATATTTTCCGCAGATGCGGTTTGGAATTCCGTTCGGTAGAGGCTGATTCTGGCAGTATTGGCGGCAATTATTCGCATGAATTCATGGTCATGGCCGAATCTGGTGAAGATGCATTGGTTTTTTGCAAAAAATGTTCATATGCAGTGAATCTGGAAAAGGCCGAAGTGGAATGTCCGGAGAAAAAAATTGTATTTGAAAATGATTGGCTTCCTTTAGAGGAAATTAATACACCGGGACGTAGGTCAATAGAAGAAGTCAGTACTTATTTAAAAGTTAATCCGCAGGACATCGTAAAAACTTTGATTTTTAATGCCGATAGCAAGCCATATGCTGTACTAATCCGCGGAGATCTGGAAGTTAATGAAATAAAAGTAAAAAATTATCTGGGTGTTACTGATTTGGAACTTGCTTCAGATGAAATGATTAAGAAAGTGACAGGCGCGCCGAGAGGATTTGCCGGTCCCGTTAATATAAAGATACCCGTGCTCGTAGATTACTCGGTTATTGACATGGTTAATTTTGTTACAGGAGCTAATAAGGAAGATTACCATTTAATTAATGTGAATATTGGGAGGGATTTTAAAGTTGAAGCATTCAGAGATTTGCGTTTTGTCAATAAGAATGATCGTTGTCCGCGTTGTGGAGAAAGCATAAATATAGCTCGGGGTATAGAAGTAGGTCATGTTTTTAAACTGGGAACAAAGTACAGTAGTTCTATGAAAGCGGTGTTCCTTGACAAAGATGGGCAAGAAAAAATCATGATAATGGGATGTTATGGAATAGGAATAGGGAGAACTGTGGCCGCAGGGATTGAACAGAATCACGACGAAGACGGAATTATCTGGCCGCTGCCGTTAGCTCCCTATCACGTTATTATAACGCCGGTAAATGTGAAAGATGAAAAAGTAATGAATGCAGCGGAGAATCTTTATAATTCAATGCTTGCCGATAATATTGAGGTTATTTTTGATGATCGAGATGAAAGAGCCGGTGTAAAATTCAAGGACGCGGATTTAATAGGCATTCCGCTGAGAGTTACAGTAGGCATGAAAAATCTTGAAAAAGGAAATGTTGAACTGAAAACAAGAAAGACCGGCGAGAATAAATTGTATCCGCTAAGGGATATAGTAAAACAGGTAACGGAAATTATAAACCAGGAATTAAATCAGAATACATTATAGCCGTAAACTGGAAATTTAATGATACGAATTAGTGATATTATTGATAAAGCTCAGACCTATCTTTCGCAAGAAGATCTGGAAATGATAGAGAAGGCCTATATTTATTCGGCTTCAGTGCATCAGGGGCAGGTAAGGTTATCAGGTGAACCATATCTGACTCATCCGATGGAAGTTGCTGGAATGCTGACTGACATGAAGATGGATACAGCGACAATCATCAGCGGCCTATTACATGATACAATTGAGGACACCTTAACCACAGCGGAACAACTGGAAAGGGAATTCGGTAAAGATGTGGCATTTTTGGTCAGTGGGCTGACGAAATTAAGCCGTATTTCTTTTGGCTCTCAGGAAGAACGTCAATCAGAAAATTTCCGTAAAATGATTTTGGCAATGTCTGCTGATATCCGGATTTTACTTGTTCGTTTGGCTGATCGGATTCACAATATGAGAACCTTACAATATCATCCAAAAGAAAAAAGAACTTATATAGCCAGAGAAACAATGGATATATATGCGCCGCTTGCCAATCGTCTCGGTATTAATTCGATGAGAATGGAATTGGAAGATCTGTCTTTTCAGTATATAGCTCCCGATGCTTACAAGGAATTAACCGCGAAAATTGCCAAGTCAAAAGAAGCACGCAATCGTTATACGGAGGAAGTTAAGAGCATTATAGCAAATGAACTTGATAAACATTCAATAAAAGGCAGGGTTGAAGGAAGAGCAAAACATCTTTACAGCATTTATAAAAAAATGCATGAACAGCACATAGATTTTAACGAAGTTTACGATCTCATCGCATTCCGCATAATACTTGATTCAGATAAGGAAAAAACCTGCTATGAAGCCTTAAGTATGGTACACGCTCTTTGGAAGCCTGTGCCCGGGAGATTTAAGGATTACATAGCCATGCCCAAAGCCAATAATTATCAATCTTTGCATACTACTGTTATAGGTCCTTACGGAGAAAGAGTGGAAATTCAGATAAGAACTAAAATAATGCATGAATGGGCGGAGAAAGGTATTGCTGCTCACTGGAGATATAAAGAGGGGAAATCCTATAAAGACGATGAAGGTGATCAGATAAAAAAACTAAGAGAAATTCTGGAAATACAGCAGGATGTAAAAAACCCCAAGGAATTTATGTCCGATCTGAAGCTCGCATTATTTCCGGAGGAGGTTTATGTCTTTACACCACACGGCGACGTTAAGTCTTTCCCCAAAGGGGCTACTCCAATTGATTTTGCATACAGCATTCACACTGACGTCGGGAATCAGTGTATAGGTGCCAAAGTTAATCGAAGCATAGTTCCTCTGAGATATAAACTGCAAACCGGAGACCGCGTAGAAATAATAACACAGGCCGGTCACCATCCCAGTAAAGACTGGCTGAAAAATGTTGTAACAACTAGAGCTATTTCCAAAATAAGAAATTGGGTTAATCTGGAAGAAAAGAAAAACAGTATAGCTCTCGGGAAGGATTTGCTGGAGAAGGAATTTAAAAAAAATAATTTGAAATTAAGCAATTTTATAAAGTCAGATGAAATTAAAAAAGCATTTGCCGGATGTTCTGTAAATCAACTCGATGAATTATTTTCGCAAGTAGGTCTGGGGCGTATTTCACCCAAACGGGTTGTCCACTATTTTATTGCCGAAGAAGCCCAATTAAACGAATCGGTTAAAGAAAAGATAAAGAAGAAAAAGCATGCTTCACCGTCAATGGGTGTTTCGCTTATTGGTATCGAAGATGCAGAAGATATCATGGTAAATTTTGCCAAGTGCTGCAATCCGATTCCAGGTGATGATATATCGGGTTATATTTCTCGCGGACGAGGTGTTATAATTCATACGAACAATTGTCCTCATGTCAAAAGAATGGGAGCTGAAAGAATTGTCAATGTACAATGGAACACAAAAGAAGAAAATACCTATCCTGTTCACATTAAAGTAATCTGTGATGATATCAAGGGTATTTTAACGGAAGTAAGTTCAATAATATCATCCTTTGACGTCAATATCAGTTATGCTGAGGTTGAAACAATCAATCTGATAGCCACATGTAATTTTGTAATCGATATAAATAATTTGAATCAACTTAATCAAATTCTGTTGGCAATAAAACAGTTGAAATTTGTTAAATCAGTTGAATGGTTACATCATTTCTAATTTTCGCAAAATTACAAATTGATTGTTGACAAACAAAGAGGCTCTGTTATAAGCAAGCGCAAATTTAATACAGGTGAGAATCATGTTTGATAAGAAAAAAATATTGTTAATGTTTTGTATCTTAGCATCCTTTTTTATTTGCACAACCTTCAATCTGTACGCAACGGGGAAAAAACATATAATTCTTATTGACCCTGCTCACGGAGGCAAGGATCAGGGCATTAAGCTAACGAATGATGTTGCCGAAAAAGATATTACACTAGCTGTGGCTCTATCAATGAAAAAAGAACTTTCCGGCGAAAAGAATATGGAAATTATTTTAACTCGTGATTCGGATAAAACGGTTGATGCGGAGGAGAGGAGAAAAAATATCGAAAAAATCAAACCGGACTTTTTTATAAGCCTGCATGTGAACGCAGGTTTTGGCAAGAATGCTTCTGGATTCGAGCTTTATTATCCTGTGTTCGATGAAAATGATGTGAAAGAAAAAAAGACTGTCAAAAATGAAAAATCGCAGGTACAAAATAAATGTCAAAACGATTCCTTAAAAATGGCAAAAATCGTTCAGGAAAACTTAAATATTTTGTTTCCGCGTAAGGGAAGGGGATTACGCAAGGCTGATTTCCCGGTAATAGAAGGAGTGATAGTGCCCGCACTTGCTGTGGAAATGAGTTTTGCCACAAATTCCGAAGACAAAAAGAGATTGCTCTCCATAAAAACACAAACAGATATTTCCAAGGCAATGGCAAAGAGCATAAAAACATTTTTCAGGTGATTTGTGATCGAAAGAAAGTCAGGCCGTAAGTTCGGCGAAATGAGGCAAATAAAACTTACTAATAATTATTTGAACAACACAGCTGGTTCTGTTTTGGTGGAATTCGGCAACACCAAGGTAATATGCGCGGCATCCCTTGATGATAATACGGCGCCTTTTTTGAGAAATACGGGAAAGGGCTGGCTAACGGCAGAATATTCTATGCTGCCAATGTCCACACAAACGCGAACGGCACGGGAATCCGTTCGGGGGAAACTGGGCGGCAGGACACATGAAATCCAAAGAATGATCGGTCGTTCGCTTCGTGCCGTTACGGATTTAAGAGCCTTTGGTGAAAAAACAATTTATCTGGATTGCGATGTTATTCAAGCCGATGGAGGAACCAGAACGGCTTCGGTAACGGGCGCATTTATAGCGCTAGTGGACTTATTTAAAAAAATGCGGGATGATGGCGTAGTCAAACAAATTCCTGTTGGAGATTTTTTATCGGCAGTGAGCGTTGGTATAATCGACAATCAAATTATGCTTGATCTGGAATATGAAGAAGATTCACGTGCGGAAGTTGATATGAATTTTGTTATGACCGGATCAGGTCATTTTATTGAAGTACAGGGCACTGCGGAGCGAGTTCCTTTCAGCAAAGAACAAATGGCGCAGATGACAGAACTGGCCGAAAGCGGTATCAGGAAGATTATTGAAAAGCAAAAAGAAATTGTTGGTGATCTGAAGGGATGAAAATAGTTTTCGCTTCCGGCAATGAGGGAAAAGTTAAAGAAATTAGAGAAATGCTTGAAGGAATGGGCATTGAATTAGTTTCTTTAACAGATTACACGGGCGTGCCGGAAATTGTGGAAGACGGGAAAACATTTCTAGAAAACGCTTTAAAGAAAGCAAAAGTAATTTCTGGATTTACCGGTGAGACCGTTTTGGCTGATGATTCGGGATTACAGGTGGATGTATTAGGAGGGGAGCCGGGTATTTATTCTGCACGTTATGCCGGAGAAAAGGCAACAGACGACGACAATATCAACCTTCTTTTGGCCAGATTAAAAAACATTCCTCAAGAAAAAAGAACCGCTTTCTTCTGCTGCGCTCTTGTATTATATAGAACAAACGGCAGTTACGATTGTTTTGAATCGAAATGGCAAGGGCTAATTATTGATGATCGCCGTGGAAACAATGGATTTGGTTACGATCCGGTTTTTTTCCTCCCGGAATTAAATAAAACAGCGGCTGAACTGCCGCCGGAAATAAAAAACAAAGTAAGTCATAGAGGGCAGGCTTTTGCAAAGCTAAAAAACACCCTCAGGGAAAGATTAAAAAAATAAAAGTCGGGGCGTAGCGCAGCCTGGTAGCGCGCCTGGTTTGGGACCAGGATGTCGAGTGTTCAAATCACTCCGCCCCGACCATTCTTCACTCATAATATGTCATTTACATGGCCTGTGAGAAATGTATCCCTTTAAAATTAATGATAACCTATGGATTTTAGGAAATGAGTATTTTCATATTTATCTGATCAGGGGTACAAAAGCCTGTGCACTGGTGGAAACCGGTATATCAGCGACAGCAGAGATACTGCTGGATCAGTTTTCTTATCTAAAAGTAAAACCGGATTTTCTAATTGTTACACATCCACATAGTGATCACATTACGGGGCTGGATTATCTGAAAGAATCATTCCCTCATGCCTCTTTGATTGCGGGTAAGGATGCTGAATCATTCATTGCACACCCGAAATCAGCACAATCTTTAATTACAGAAGATCTTTATATGCTTGAAACTCTGACATCCCGCGGTTTATGCAGTAGCAGAAAGGTAATTTCATCTCCGCCGTCGCTTACCGGATGCAATGTTGTAAATGATGAAGAAGAACTCAAACTTGGAAATTTAACCATCCGTTTTCTGGAAGCAAAAGGCCATTCTCCCGGGAATATTCTTGTTCAGATACCTGATATAAGTACCGCCTTGGTTTCGGACAGTTTGGGAAATCATTATTCGGGACGCGGTTTTTTTCCGACTTTTTTTACAGGATATACCGATTACATAGCAACAATTGATCGTCTGGAAAAGCTTAATCTGAAGGTATTGGGGCTCGCTCATAATGGATTATTTTACTCGCGCGAAGAAATCAAAAACATATTTCAAAAAGCCAAACAGTGTGCCAATGATGTTCGGGATTATATTATTGAAAATAAAAAGAATGATGAGGATATAGCAAAAGACCTTTTCACATTTTACTACATAGATGAACTTACCGTTTATTCTCCGCAGAACATTTTAAGCTGCTGTCGTTTGCTGGTTCGCCGGGTCAGAGAATTAAATACGAACGAAAATCCCAGTAAAAAATAGTTGTTGATTTTTTATCAATACGCTTAATAAATAGCACTAACAAAAAGATTTATCAGGTTAAGTTAATGAAATCTAATTCTATAAATCGGCGTTTGGATGTACTTTTTGTCGAACCGGATTCATCGGCTGAAGCGTATCAATCTTTGAGTAAAACATACTCAGCGATAGAAACTCCAACATGGAGCCTGCTTTTGGCTGAATCTTGTCGCAGTAAGGGATTCGGCGTTGCTATTCTTGATTGCAACGCGGAGCGCTTAACAGATACCCAGGCTATACAAAGACTCCATGAGGCTGATCCGCGCCTTGTATGTTTTGTTTTGTATGGTCAAAATCCTAATTCCGGCACTACAAGCATGATCGGAGGCACTCGTCTGTGTGCCAGACTAAAGCAAGCGTATCCGCAATATACCACATGTTTTGTGGGACCTCACGTCAGCGCCTTGCCCAAGGAGGTATTGTCTTATCCTTTCATTGATATCGTTCTTCTTAATGAGGGAATTTACGCCTTGCACGATCTTCTTGGATCAGACTTGAAAGATGATCTGAGCAAAATAAAAGGCATCGGTTATAAAAGAGATAAAAATATTATTCTTAATCCGCCGCGGCAGGTTGTTGATGAAAATAAAATGGATAATGATTTGCCCGGATACGCCTGGGATTTGCTTCCTTATCATAAAAAACCATTTGACCTTTACCGTTCGCATTTATGGCATGCCGATTACAATCATGAGCAACGTACACCATTTGCCGCCCTTTACACATCATGGGGTTGCCCTTTTCAATGCGATTTTTGCATGATCAATATAATTAATCGGATTGATAACAGTGATGGCGTGACCGCGGCGGATTCTTCACATATTCGCTGCTGGAGTCCTGACTTTGTATTGAGAGAATTAGATAAACTTGTCAAAATGGGCGTGCAGACCATTAGGATATCGGATGAGATGTTTTTTCTTCACCCCAAACATTTTGAGCCACTGCTGAAAGGATTAATAAAAAGGGATTACGACTTAAGATTATGGTCTTATGCCCGCGTTGATACAATTACATCAAAATATTTAAAATTATTCAGACAAGCGGGAATAAAATGGTTAGCCATCGGTTTTGAATCTGGCAATCAGTCGATTAGAAAAAAGATTTCCAAAGGCAGATTTGATGAAATTGATATGAAAAAAATAGTCAAAGACATTGATGATGAGGGTATTAATGTCGCGGCGAATTATATTTTCGGTTTTCCGGATGATAACTTCGCAACAATGCAGCAAACACTTGATCTGGCGTGTGAGTTGAATACGCCGTTTGCCAATTTTTATACTTGCATGGCCTTGCCCGGTTCACCTTTATATTTTAAGGCATTAAAGCAAGGCTGGAAACTACCTGATTCTTATGAGGGTTATGCTTTCTTATCTTATGAAAGTCTGCCCTTGCCGACAAATTATTTAAGCGCGGTGGAAGTATTGAAATTCAGGGATGAAGCATGGCAAAAATATCATAAAAGGAAAGAATACCTAAGCCTTATTGAGAAAAAATTCGGAGTTGAGCCCAAAAAGAATATCGAAGAACTGATCAAGGTCAAAATCAAGAGAAAGATTCTCGGTAATGAGACCCAAATTTCAGAAGCGTAGCGCACTGAAATTTGATGGTCGAATTATCCCAGGAGCGTAGCGATTGTGAATCACGCTGAGAGCGAAGGGAGTGAAGCTCGAAGCGCATGAGGAACAATCCCGCCAACATAGTTGGCTGGGACGTGGGATGAAAGGTGAAACGTGAAAGGTGAATGGTTAAGGGTAAAGAATGAAATTTTTCCTTTTCACTCTTCACATTTCACTTTTCACGCTTTTAAGTGGCCAGCAACGGCTCCACTTCATCACGAATCAACTGCAAGTTATTTTCTGAGGTTGCTTCAAAACGTAAAACAATCACCGGTTGCGTATTGGAGGAGCGAACCAGTGCCCATCCGTTCTTAAAGGGAATTCGTATACCGTCTATTTCCACAATGCCGGGCGTATTCTGAAAATGCTTTTTGATTCTATTCACTACCTCCGTTTTTTTATTGTCCGGACAATCAACTCTGATTTCCGGTGTGGCGAATGTTTTTGGAACATCGGCGAACAGTTCACTGATTTTCTTTCCTGTCTGTGAAATAATTTCCAGCAATCTGAGTGCCGCGTAGATAGCATCATCATATCCGAAATAGCGGTCGGCAAAGAAGAAGTGTCCGCTCATTTCCCCGCCCAGCAATGCTTTTTCTTCTTTCATTTTAGCTTTGATTAATGAATGCCCCGCTTTCCACATTATGGCATTTCCGGAATTATTTTTGATGTCGTCGAATAAAGTCTGCGAGCATTTCACTTCGCCGATAACCGAAGAACCGGGATTTTTCTTCAGAATTTGGCGGGCAAAAAGTAGCAGAAGCTTATCACCCCAGATTATTTCGCCTCTGTCGCTGATGATACCCAGCCGGTCTGCGTCGCCATCGAACGCAATGCCCAGATCGGCTTTGTTTTTGCGCACAAGTTTTATCAGTTCAACCAAATTTCCCTCCACTGTTGGATCGGGAAAATGATTTGGAAAATTGCCGTCAGGCTCGCAGTTGATGGGAATTATTTCACAGCCGTAACGTCTTAAAAGGGGAAGGGCAAAGTGTCCTCCGACGCCGTTACCGGCGTCAACAACGACCTTTATTTTTCTTTTGATTTTTATTCTTTTAAAAAGATAATTCTCATAATCTTCGGAAATATCCTTTTGTCTTGCTCGGGAAGTTCCTTTGGAGTATTTGCCGCTTTCCATTATTTTTCTTAGTTCCTGAATATTCTCGCCGTAAATGGTGCTGTGACCGATGCAAATCTTGAATCCGTTAAATTCCGGCGGATTGTGACTGCCGGTAATCATAACTCCTCCGCCTACGTGTAGATGACGTATGGAAAAATACAGCATGGGCGTGGCGCAAAGTCCGATATCAATTGTATTGATACCTGCGGCATTGAGACCCTTGATCAGGAAATTGTGATAAGCGTCAGAGCTTAGCCGGCAGTCACGCCCTATTGTCATATTCTTTATTCTACTGAATTTGGCATAAGTTCCTATGGAGCGGCCAAGGTTGAAAACAAATTTTTCATTCAAATCCTTGTCCACAACACCTCTTACGTCATACTCTCTGAATACGTGGGGATTAATCAAATCAAAGTCTCCTTTATAACTTATCTTTTGAAATTCATCGTTAATTCGTAAACACCGCTGTCAATTTTTCTCTTTATGTCAAATCCGCCTTTTTCGAAAACATGAAGCATAGGCTTGTTCTCGACAAGGACATCAGCGGTAAAACCCAGCAAGCCCTGTCTTTTGGCAAGGTAAGTCAGGTATTTAAGAAGTTCAAATCCTATGCCGGAATTTTGCTGATCGTCACGAACGGCGAAGGCAACCTCGGCGGTATGCGTGGCTTCATCAATTCCATATTGGCCAACAGCGACAATAAGCGGGTTATCCCGCTCTCCCCTGATGACTACCAATACAACTTCTTTCGTGTAATCAATAATTACAAAATCCTGAAGTCTTTCGTGAGGCATGTCTTTGCGGGATGATAAGAATCTTCTTTCGATGCTCTTATCGGAAAGAGAATAGAAAAAATCTTTTAAGAGTGTTTCATCGTTGATCTTGACCGGTCTGATAAAAAGCGGAACTCCTGTTTTGGTTGTAAGGTATGTTTCCAAATCTTCGGGATATTCGCCACGCTTTCCGGGGATAAAGGCCTGGTCTTTGAAAATGAAGCCGCGTTTTTTCGCTTCTTCAATCAGCCATGGTTGGAATTTGGGATGGGCTATGGAAATTAACGCCATCGCGCGTTCCCGGATGTTTTTACCGTGCAGGTACGCAATTCCGTATTCTGTCACAACGTAACGCACATCAGCACGGTTAAGAGTTACTCCGGCCTGTTCTTTCAGCGCCGGAACAATGCGCGAAATGGTATCAGCGTGTGATGTGGATTTCAGCGCCAGTATGGTTTTACCGTTTTTTGAAAATAGCGCGCCTCTCATGAAGTCCTGATGACCTCCGATACCGCTGTAGAAGACACCTCCTATAGATTCCGAAGTCGCCTGCCCGGTTAAGTCTATCTCCAGTGTGCTGTTGATCGCAACCATGTTTTCTATTCGAGCAATAATTAACGGATTGTTGGTGTAGTCAATTGTCCTGAATGATATGGATGGATTATTATTTAGAAAATCATAGGTGGATTTTTTACCCATACTGAAAGAAGCAACAGTTTTGCCATGGTCAATGGTCTTTCTGGAGTTGTCAATAACCCCGGCTTTCATTAAATCCACCAGGCCGTCGCTTAAAAGTTCGGTGTGCACTCCCAGATTTTTTTTATTGTACAAACTGGCCATAATGGCGTTAGGAAGTTTCCCCCAGCCGACTTGAATGGTATCGCCGTCCTGTATCAGGCGGGCCACGTTTTTCCCTATAGTTTGAATGACTTCACTGGTCGGGGTACT
>Ga0182021_10006144_pt1 | contig 14262 bp, 11 predicted proteins | sample 612E3MmetaG_FD_120493 | JGI IMG/M metagenome (GOLD analysis project Ga0182021, IMG submission 120493) | Permafrost microbial communities from Stordalen Mire, Sweden - 612E3M metaG (Illumina Assembly) | ecosystem: Environmental > Terrestrial > Soil > Wetlands > Permafrost | place: Sweden... | reverse complement strand
TAAACCTGTTGTAGGTTCATCCAAAAACAACACCTCGGGATCACCGACCAAGGCGCAGGCCACCGCCAGGCGTTGGCGCTGCCCGCCGGAAAGTTTCCCGACCCACGCATTCGCCTTCTCCGTCAGTCCTATTTCTTTCAGAACACCCAGCGGATCGTTGCCGGCGCGATAAAAGCTGCGAAACAGGATCAGCGTTTCCACAACAGAGAGCTTTTCGCCAAATCGTGTTTCCTGAAGCGAGATCCCGATGCGCTGGCGGAGTCGATCGTCGTCCTGCCCCCAGTGCAGGTCAAGGATCTCTACTTCACCAGAACTCGCATCCAACAAACCTTCGAGGATTTCGATCGTGGTTGTCTTGCCTGCTCCATTCGGCCCGAGGAGACCGAAACATTCGCCTGGAAACACTTCAAGATTTAGCCCCTTGACGGCGTGCACACTGCCGTTTCGGGTCTTGTATACCTTGTGCAAGTCACGACACCGAATCGCCAGATCCGGCAACCCCTTACTCATACGCGCCTTTCTGCGGTGATGACTATGCCTCAAAATCCAGGCGAATTATAGTGGAGCGTTTGAATTCCGGAAAGGGGCGCTAGGAGAAATTGAGGACGCCAGGCTTTTTCGCCGAAGTTCTCGAATCTGCAGAAACTCTATCGGCGAAAAAGCTTGGTGTCCCCAATTTCGAACGGATGTCTTCTTGACCCGCACAGGTCCTCGATTTAGAATCACTCCGCTCACGTCGTTGCTGCGTTTGGGACAGACCACAGGAGGTGCCCATTGGGGACGGTTCCCATTGAAAGTTTAGCCGATGAGATGTTCAACATGGTTGCCGAATGTGCCGGCAAGAAGAACCTCAAACCTGGGGATCTATCCAAAGCCATGATTGCCAACCATGGCGCCGAAGCCTGTACTAAGGAAGACTGCAAGCAGGCGCTTCGCCTGCTGATGGACTCTGGCCGTTGCGTCTACAGCTATCTCGGCGGCTCTTATGTCCAGCTCCCACCCAAGGAAGATCCCTCATCAGGCCCTTAGGCCTTGACCGGGAAAATGAAAGTTGGCGTGAAGAATCTTGGTGGGCTCTCCAGGCTTGTGATCGCAGGGATGTCCGGCGACTCGGGGAAAACGCTCGTGTCGCTTGGAATCATCCTCAAGGCGCGAGAGCGCGGCCTTGCCGTGCGCGCCTTCAAGAAAGGCCCCGATTACGTCGACGCCGCATGGCTGTCCTGGGCTTCCGGGCATCCCGCACGCAATCTTGACAGTTTTCTCATGGGATTTCCCGTTTGTGAGACATCGTTTCTTCACTGCGCTTCCGCCTCCTCCCTGAACTTGATCGAAGGCAATCGCGGCCTGTTCGACGGATCCGACGCGGAGGGAACCCACAGTACGGCTGCCCTTGCAAGACTCCTCGACGCTCCAGTCATTCTCGTCCTCAACGCCACCAAGGCATCCAGAACCGTGGCCGCCTGCGTCCTCGGTTGCCAGCAACTTGACCCACACCTTCGAATTGCAGGTGTCATTGTGAATCAGGTCAACGGCAGCCGCCATGAACTATTGGTCCGCACTGCAGTAGAGAAGGAGTGCCGGGTTCCTGTCCTGGGCGCCTTGCCGAGACTCGAGGGATCACGGCTTCTGCCGGCCCGGCACCTTGGCTTGGTCATGCCGGAAGAACACCCTGGAATTAGTGAGTTAAAGAATAACATGAAGGAATTAGTTGAACATAGGCTTGATTTCGATCAAATCATTTCCATATCACGGAACGTCACCTCTCTTCCTGCTCCCTCGCAAACCGATCGTGACATGGACGATGGGCGGGATCTGCGCATAGGTTTTTTATGCGATTCCTCCCTCAATTTCTATTACCCTGAGAACCTGGAAGTTTTGCAGCGATCGGGTGGCACGCTGCTGCCGATTTCACCATTGACCGCAGCCGGCTTGCCGCAGAATCTCGATGCGCTTTACATCGGTGGCGGGTTCCCCGAGACTCACGGCGCCGCTCTGTCGTCGAACCGCGATTTTCTCTGTTCCCTGAAAGCGGTGGCCGAGGCAGGACTGCCGGTCTATGCCGAGTGCGGCGGGCTCATGCTACTCTCGGAGGCAATCCGCTGGAAGGCGGAGCGCTATCCTATGGCCGGGTTCTTTCCTTTCGAGGTCGAAGTATTGTCTTCACCCCAGGGTCACGGATATGTGGAGCTGCTCGTTGACAGGGAGAATCCGTTCTTCACTGCCGGAACTTCCCTACTGGGACACGAATTTCATTACTCCAGAATCACCAGCGGATCGTCCTCGTTAAATACGGCATGCAGTGTTCTACGCGGCACCGGATGCGGAAACGGGCGCGATGGAGTCGTCAGGCAAAGCGTGTGGGCGTCATACACACATCTGCACGCGCTCGGGTCGCCTGAATGGGCGCGAGGCTTGCTCCAGGCAGCGAGGAAACATTCAGCCCGGCGCCGGGACAGAGCGCTTTAATCTTTTTGTGTTTTATGGTTTGATTTCGGGGCTGACACGGAAGGAAGCAACAGATTCATCCAGAAGGCGCGCATGACCATTTTACTTTATCTGACCATATACGCTTCGGCATCGGTTTTTGCGTGTGCCTGTCTGTTCCGGGCCGTGCGTTATGCGCGCATTCCTATTCATCTGCGCTGGGAACTCTACCCGGTTCCCCACGAAGAACCCGAGAGGGTGAAACACGGAGGATCGTATTTCGAAACGGGCGACTGGTGGAAGGCGCCCCGGCGATTTTCCCTTGCGGGAGAACTCCGCTTTATGATTCCGGAGATGCTTTTTTTAAAGGGGCTCTGGGAGTTCAACCGTAAGCTCTGGTACCGGAGCTTTGTATTTCATTTCGGCCTATATCTCTTGATCGCCACGCTTGGAATTGCTGTTGTCGGAGCGCTTTTTTATCTTCTGGCTCCGACTTGGATGGCGGCTGGCTGGGTCGGCCTCTTCCAAATCTCGTGCAAAATTACCGGCGCGGCTGGTTCTCTGCTTGCCGTAGTCGGCTCTCTGGCACTTGCTCATCATCGCCTCAGGGATCCTGGCCTGAGGATCTACACAACCGCCGGCGACCTCTTAAATCTCGCCTTCTTTTCGATCGCCCTTCTGGTGCTTTCTGCAGGTTATCTCGCGCGCGGTCCGTCAGCGCCTGATTTGCTGGCATTCGCACGGGGACTTATCACATTTGATCCGAATCTTGAGGTTCCCGTGCCTTTTGCGTCAGGACTCCTGCTGGCGGCGCTGCTCGTAGCTTATGTCCCGCTCACGCACATGTCTCATTTTATCGCGAAGTTTTTCACCTATCATTCGATACGATGGGATGATGCGCCTAACCGCAGAGGAGGCAAGCTCGAGGCGAAGATCGCCGAGTATCTGACCTACCGTCCCACGTGGTCCGCGGCACATTTGGCCGCGGACGGCCGCAAAACGTGGGCTGAAGTCGCCGCTCACAATCCGGCGCAGGAAGGCAGGAAATGAGCAAGCAGATCAAGCCTGGCGACATGGCACGCACGGACGGCAAACCGCTTTTGCATCTTGAGAACTCTGACTTGATGGCGCTTCCCGGGCCATTCGCAGATCGCGCGCTCGATCCTGCGTGGGCGCCTCTGCCGGCGCAGACCAGGGAGAACTATGAGTGCCTTTTGGACGACACCTGCGCGGTGAATGTGCCTCATCCGAAAACCCGGAAGGAAGAAGAAGACTTAGTCAGGAGCTTTCTGTCCGGGTTGGATAAGCTCTTCACGAAGGAGAACAACTGGACCTTTCTGCAGCCGCTTATCCTCACGATGGAGCACTGCGCCCGCTGCCAGACCTGCTCGCAGTCATGCCACATTTTTGAAGCCGCCGGCGGCAGTGAGATTTACAGACCCACGTATCGTTCGGAGGTCCTGCGAAGGCTCTACTTCAAATTCGTAAAGAAGGGCGGTTTGGTCTCGGCCTGGCAGCACGGCGATATCCACATCAACTGGCCACTGATCGCCAGGCTGATCGAACTCGCATACCGCTGTAATCTGTGCCGCAGATGCGCTCAGACCTGCCCGATCGGCGCGGACAATGGTCTGGTGGCGCACGAATTGAGAAAGCTCTTCAGCCAGGAGATGGGAATCGCGCCCAAGGAACTGCACGACCGCGGCTCGATGCTGCAGCTCAAGGTGGGATCCTCCACAGGCATGAACTCCGTCGTGGTTAAAGACAACATTCAGTTCATCGACGAGGAGATGACAGAAAAGACCGGAATCAAAGTAGAGACCCCGTGGGATGTGGAGGGCGCCGATGTGCTGTTGATCCATAATGCCGGCGAGATCCTCGCCTGGCCTGAGAACCCGGGCGCCTTTGCCGTTATCTTGAACGCGGCCGGAATCTCATGGACCCTCTCTTCCGATCTTGCGGGATATGACTCCATCAACTACGGACTCTGGTATGACGACGCGCAGTTTGCACGGGTCGCCATCAAGCACGCTGAGGCAGCAAGGAAGCTGGGGGTCAAGAAGATCGTGCTGGGAGAGTGTGGTCATGCTCACAAATCTCTTTCGGTAGTGGCGGATCGCATCTTGAGTGGCGATCTAAACATACCGCGGGAAAGCTCCATGACCTTTTTGCGTGACATTGTCATGAGCGGCCGGATCCGACTGGATCCCAGCCGCAATGATTTTCCGGTCACACTCCACGATCCCTGCAATATGGTGCGTTTGATGGGAGTCGTCGAACCTCAACGCGAGATTGTACGCAAGATCTGTCCCCGGTTTCGCGAAATGGAGCCGCACGGCGTCGACAATTACTGCTGCGGCGGCGGCAGCGGATTCGCAATCATGAGCGGGAATAACTTCCCTGACTGGCGTTTTCATGTGTCCGGCCGCAAGAAGCTCGAACAGATTCTTGATGCCTTTGCCGACTGTCTGGATCCGGCCATTCCGAAGTACATCTGCGCTCCGTGCAGCAACTGCAAAGGTCAGTTCCGAGATTTGCTGGCCTATTATGATCTCTGGGAGAAGCATCGGATTTTTTACGGCGGCCTGGCCGAACTGATTGTCAACGCGATGGTGGACGTAGAGAGAGGTTTCATCGAGTGGGAATGGCATTAGGCAAGAAATCTTTGAATCGGACTCGCCGACCGGCTCGGGAAAAGGTAAACTTCAGACCATATGCAGAAGTCCTTGCTGGAGAGAGCCACGGCTAGCTGTACGAATAACCGCTGTGAGGAAGCGGTCGCTCTGCTGGAAGAGGCCGTCCGCTCGCAACCCTCAAACCCCGAGCTCCATTATCGCCTTGGCATCTGTTACAGTGGCGGCTGTTGCCAAAACTCCATGACGAATCCGGATGTTGCCGTCGAATATCTGCGCCGTGCGCTGTCGCTGAATGTCTGTTCCGAGGACTCGCTCCTGTGTGCCGGCATACTGGATGCTCTCGGGAACGCCTATGTGTATTCCCGGCAACTGCCGAAAAAGGCACGGCTCGAAGCCGCGCTGGATTGCCATCGCACGGCGGCGGGCCTCTACAAGAGCCGTGAGCAGCTCGATGACTGGGCTAGGGAGGAATACAATCAAGCGAATGCCTGGTGCGAATTGCCGGAGGAGGAGTATCCCGATAAATGGCAGGAAGCCATCACACACTATCAGTTGGCGCTACAGGTAAGAACGCGCGCGAAGAATCCACTGCGCCACGCAGCTACTCTGCAAAACCTGGGCACTGCCTATCGCCAGTTGAAGACGGGCGACAAAGTCGCCAATTTGCTGAAGTCAACGGACTGCTATCGGCGCGCATTGCAGGTTTATAACGCCTCCGCATTTCCAATGCAGTACGCAGCCCTCTACAACAACCTGGGCAACGCATACCTCACCTTGGCCATAACGGACGAAAGGGCCAGGTGTCGCTGCGCCCGCCGCGCCCTCAGACATTTGGATCGAGCTCTGCGCATTCGCACGCGCGTTGACCATCCAGTCGATTACGCGGTTACACAATACAACCGTGGCCAGGCCTTTCTTCTCCTCGCGAACGATGATCCGCAGCCCAGCTTCGTCGCCGCTGTCGCCTGCTTTCAAGAGGCTCATGATTGTTTTCTCCTTTGCGGACATGCGAAGTCGGCAAAATCGGCGCGCCAACAAGTGCAGCGCGTCCGGCTCCTGGCCGCAAATCACCACGGCAATTCCCAAGCCCATGAATGAGTTTGCGCTTTACATGGCTGCTTGCCTTCCCACTGTACCTGACGTATAACGCTTGCTGAATCGAGCGGCGTCACGGAGCTTTCGCCGGGCTCCGCCCCTGCGGGCACGAGCTCGAAACGAAAAAAGACGGGAGACTTCAATGGACGTCCTGACGTTGGCGCGTCTGCAGTTTGCCCTGACAATCGCCTTTCACTACTTGTTTCCACCACTTTCGATTGGCCTGGGATTGATTCTCGTCATCATGGAAGGATCTTATCTCGTCACAAAACGCGCGCTGTATCACCAGATGACTCGATTCTGGGTGAATATTTTCGGCCTGGTGTTCGCGATCGGGGTGGTATCCGGCATCGTGATGGAATTCCAGTTCGGCATGAACTGGGCGGCGTACTCGCGATTTGTCGGCGATGTTTTCGGCAGTGCGCTTGCAGCCGAAGGTATTTTCGCGTTTTTCCTGGAATCAGGTTTCCTCGCGATCCTCCTTTTCGGATGGGATCGAGTGAGCCCAAAAACGCATTTCTTCTCCACCGTCATGGTCTCATTGGGCTCCATCTTCAGCGCGATCTGGATTATCGTGGCCAATTCATGGCAGCAAACACCTGCCGGATATCACATCGTCGAGACCGCCTCCGGCCCCCGGGCCGAGGTGACCTCCTTTTTTGATGTTGTCTTCAACCCATCCACGCTCGACAGGCTCAGCCATGTGCTGTCAGCCGCATTCCAGACCGGCGCGTTCCTGGTCGTCAGCGTCAGCGCATTTTACCTGCTGAAGAAACGGCACACGGAGTTTGCCAGAGCATCCCTCAAGATCGGGCTGATGGTGGCGTTATTTGCATCGTTTCTGCAGCTCATCACGGGTCATTCGAGCGCTGTGGTCGTGGCGGCTACTCAGCCAGCAAAACTGGCTGCCTTCGAGGGCCACTATGCGCAGAACGCTCCGGGCGCCCTGCATCTCTTCGGATGGGTGAACGAACACTCAGAACGTGTAGACTTTTCCGTGGCCATTCCTGGAATGCTTAGCTGGCTGATTTCAGGAGACTCGCAAAAACCAGTCGTCGGCTTGAAGTCATTTGCGCCTGGTGATCGCCCTCCCGTGAATCTCGTATTTCAAACTTATCATGCGATGGTGGGAATTGGGATGACTCTCATCGCGCTCAGCCTCCTTGGTGCCCTGTATTGGTTGCGCGGGCGTCTGGTTCAGACAACCTGGCTGTTGTGGGTCCTGGTTTTCGCAGTCAGCCTTCCTCAGCTTGCCAATCAACTGGGATGGCTTTCTGCCGAGGTCGGCCGCCAGCCATGGATCGTTTATGGGCTCCTGCGAACCAAGGATGGGGTATCCAAAGTGGTGGGAGCAGGAGAAACGCTTGCATCCTTGATCCTTTTTGCGTTGGTGTATCTTCTGCTTTTCGTTTTGTTCATCTACCTGTTGGATCACAAAATCAAAAAAGGGCCTGCCGCTGAGGATTTTGAGAAAGCAGGCAAGGCGGTGTCGTCATGACCTTCGACCTCTACACCATCTGGTTCATCCTCGTTGGAGTCCTGCTGACCGGATACGCGCTCCTGGATGGGTTTGACTTGGGAGTCGGAGCGCTGCACCTGTTTGCGAGAAAAGACGAAGAACGCCGCATAATGCTCAACGCCATCGGGCCTGTCTGGGACGGCAATGAAGTCTGGCTCGTAACCGGCGGAGGCGCTCTGTTTGCCGCTTTCCCTCACGTCTATGCCACTGTTTTTTCCGGTTTCTATCTCGCGCTTGTGCTTCTTCTGGTAATGCTCATTTTCCGGGCCGTGGCCATTGAGTTTCGCAGTAAGCAACCTATGGCTTGGTGGCGCCGGGCCTGGGATGTCAGCTTCAGCGTCACCAGCGTAGCTTCCAGTCTGCTGCTGGGAGTTGCGCTCGGTAACATCGCCTGGGGCGTCCCTCTTCGTGCAGATCACGAGTTTGCCGGAACGTTTCTTGGCTTGCTTAACCCCTATTCCCTGATCGTCGGAATCACCACGACTGCGTTGTTCATGATGCACGGCGCCATTTACCTGGTCCTGAAAACAGATGGGGCTTTGCACGATAAGGTCCGCGGCTGGGTGAACAACACGATCATCTTTTTTTCAATTTGTTACGTGATCACCACCATGGCAACCCTCCTCTACGTGCCGCATATGGTGGTTGCGATCAAGACTCATCCGGTTCTATTTTGCGTCGCACTTCTTAACATGCTGGCGATCGCCAATATCCCCAGGGAGATCCATCATGGCCGCGATTTTTATGCGTTCCTTTCATCCTGTGCGGCCATGGCCGCGCTGATGGCGCTCTTCGGCATCGACATGTTCCCCGACCTTGTCGCAGCGTCGAACAACCCGGCATACAGTCTCACCATTTACAATGCGGCTTCATCATCCAAAACCCTTGGCATCATGCTCGTCATCGCGATCGTGGGCGTGCCTCTGGTGTTGGCTTATACCGCGAGCATTTACTGGGTTTTCCGCGGCAAGGTCAAACTCGATCGATTCAGCTACTGACCAGTTACGGAATCTCTGTGTCACAGATCGCGTCTGCTGAAAAGAAGATAGGCCAGGATAAATCCCATCGACGCGACACAGGCCAAGATCAGGATGTCCGAACCCGCGTCAGCAGAGCTAATGATCAGATTCAGCGATTTGTAATAGTGGAATGGCGAGTATCGAGCTACGACTTTCAGAGGCTGCCAGACCTGTGCGATAACCTCCGTCATGAAGCAAGCCATTGCGAGCAGGGCCGTGCACGCGCTTGCTACGCTGCGGCGACGGGCCACCGATGCCATGACCAGAGCAATCGAACCCCAGCAAAGAAGAAGCATGGCCAGATTGAGGGAAAGGATTGGAACAACTTGAAACGTCGTTCCTGCCAGCTCGGCGGGGACCAGCCAATAGAGCCCGAGGCGCGTGCCCACCACCATCGCACTCAAGAGAAAAACAATGCACGCCACCAACAACATCACGCTTCTGCTGATGATCCAATGTCTCGCAAGCGGATGCGCGAGGATGAGATCTGTGAAACGCGTTTCGGTTTCTCCGGCGGGTTCGGTGCCGACCGCAATGGCTACTCCCATCAACACGGCCAGGACGGCCACATGAAAATACCCCAGGCAAGCAACTCCACGGAAAGACAGCAGTGTCAGCAAAGATGGGCCCAGCACCTGCCGCAGGAACTCTGGAACGAGTGCAGCAAGCTGCCCGAACGTGTCCATCTTTTGCAGGGACCTGGCAGCAAGTGTGAGCAGGACCTGATCGCCGGCGAGCAATACCGCCAACACTAGCACCAGCGTTCGCACCCTGCGAGCGGAGTGCAGAAACAAAGCCAGTCCCGCCCTCACGGATTTTCCTCCCGATAGTATCGGATCAGGATTTCCTCCAGCCGCGGTTCCTCGACATCCAGATCGAGCACCGGCAGGCCGGCAAGTGTCGGCATCAGCGGACCGAGCGCTCCTTGAACTCGCAAGTGCCAGGACCGTGGCGTGATTTCGAGAATCTCGAAGTCCGGCGGGAATCCCTGCGGTGGCGCGATCACATCCGCGTCAAACACAGCGCGCACCTTGCGGTGCGCCATCTTGTGCAGGTCAGGGACAGATGCGAGCAGCGCTAACTCACCCTGGCGAATCAAACCTATGCGCCCACACACACGCTCAACTTCTGATAGAACATGCGAGGACATGAACACTGTGCGCCCCCGGCTGCGCACCTCCGCCAGCAGATCATAGAACGACTCCTGCATCAGAGGATCCAGACCTTCCGTCGGCTCGTCCAGTATAAGAACCGGAGGATCGCTTTGAAAGGCCTGGATCAGGCTGAGCTTGCGCTTCATGCCGGTACTGTATTCCCGAAGCTTGCGGCGCAATTCGTGATCGGGCAGATTCAGCCTTTCCTGCAGTCGCCGCCGGAATGCCCTCGATGCCGATTTTCGCCGCAGGTGACTGAGCAGCTCAAGCACCTGCTCGCCCGTCATATCGCCATAAAGCTCCACCTCACCGGGCAGATAGCCAATCAGGGAGCGTGCCTCCAGTCCATTGCGCCGGCAGTCACACCCCAGGACAGCAGCGGACCCTGAATCGGGCCGCAGCAGATCCAGCAGGATGCGAATGGTAGTCGTCTTACCCGCACCGTTGAGTCCTAGAAAACCGAAGATCTCACCCTGGTTCACGGTGAGGCTGAGATCCTTGACGGCTACCAGTTTTCCATACCGCTTGGTGAGTCCCTGAATGGATATGGCGGGAACGGTCATGGATAGCCTGCTCGTAAGAGGTTAGTATACATCCAGATCTTCTGTCTCGGTCAGCTGTGGTTCAGACACTGGCAGGCCACAAAGCGGCGCGATTCCATAAGCGCTAAGTTAAACCGCTTTTCCCGCTTGGACCTGGACTGGGACCTGGACGTTTTCGTATTCCAAAATCCAAGTCCAGGTCTAGATCCAGGTTCACGTGCGGTGGGTTCCTTTGCGGCCAGTACAGCAACTGCTTCGGCGCCGCCTGCATTCCGGAACTTGACCACATATCAGAATGATATAATGCATTCCCTATCATGAAACGCCGAAATAGTTCCCTGATTGTCGTCAGTTTGGTTTGCCTGCGGCTGCTTTTCGCCGCGGCACCGGATGTCGCCGGCCTGCGCTACGTGCACCGCACAATCGCGGGACCGCTCTCAATCCACATTCTCGAGGTGGATCCCCGCTTGCTCAGAATCGAGGCAGTGCGTGCGCTGGACGACGGCGTGGGGCGCGAAACGGTATCGTCCATTGCACAACGCAAGGGAGCTCTGGCGGCCGTAAACGGTGGCTTCTTCTGGATTGGCGGCCGCTACGACGGTGAGCCGGATGGAATCCTCAAAATCCAACAACAATGGTTTTCCGATCCCGCGAAACTCAGAGGAGCGATCGGGTGGACACACGGCGGCGAGACGGCCGCGATCGGCCGGCTGAATATGAAATGGAAACTGGAAAGCGGGAGCAGCACGTTTCTCATAGATGGCATCAACCGGCCGCGTGGCGCTTCCGAAGCCATTCTCTATAACTGGGCATTTCATCGAAGTACCCTGACAGATCCCGACGGCACTGAACTCCTTGTTTCCGGCAATAAAGTCATCAACATATGGAAAAATGGAAATGCCTCGATCCCGAAGGATGGATACGTCTACTCGGTCGGTCCGCAGGCATCAATTTCGGTGGAGAATCTCAAGGCGAAGGCCAGGGTCAAAGTTGCATATGAACTCGACGCAACTGCAGAGAATGCTGCCGCAGCAACACGGGATTGGCGTGCGATGGACTTCATCGTGGGCGGCATGCCCGCTCTGTTCTTCGACCGGCGCCTGGACTTTGAATCCAACCAGGAAAAGATGCCGGCCGGCTTCGCCGCGGACAAGCACCCCCGAACCGCCGTCGGCCTTCGCGCCGATGGCACTTGGGTGTTTGTCGTGGTCGACGGCCGTCAGCCCACGCTTTCCGTGGGCATGAATCTCGGGGAATTGAGTGCCCTGCTCCTTTCCTTGGATTGTGTGGATGCACTCAATCTGGACGGAGGCGGTTCCTCGACCCTTTACTATCAGGGGAGCATCGCAAACTCTCCATCGGATGCAACCAAGGAGCGCCCGGTCTCCGATGCGATTGTCATTCTGAAAAAGTAGATCAACATACCCACTCCGTGTGTTTCCGGTAGCGCGCCGGATCCTGTCTGTAAAACCGCCTTAATTGCTCATAGAGTTCCCCGTGCCGCAGTTCCATTTCCATCGGCAGTTCGAAGAAAAACTCTGTCGCCACGGCAAAAAACTCCGCGGGGCTGACAGTCCCGTATGAATCCAGAAAAGTCATCTCGCCGCGCTCGACGCTGTCGCACAATGATTCGTATTCAGATCCCAAGACTCGAGCCCAGTCGGCGTACATAGAACTCTCAGGCAAAAGGGGTGCACCCTCGGCACTTCCCGACTCGCTATCCAATTGATGCGCGAATTCATGAAACACCACGTTTCGTCCTTCATGCGTGCGGGCAATACCCTGCAGAACATCTTCCCAGGACAGCACCACGTAACCATGCGTCCAGGATTCGCCGAGACGTCCCTGCCAACCTTCGACAACGGTACCATCCGGCTGCTTTTGCGCGACCTCTGCAACATAGGCGTGCGGATACACAAGCACCGAGCGCAGCTTGGGATAAATGTCAGTTGTCCGGCCCAGCAACAGGACACAGCCTTCGGCGGCAATGGTCACTTTGATTTCGTCCGTGAGCGCCAGCCCGCCGCAGCCTTCGAAATATTTCTCATCGAGAAAGATTCGCGTCAGGCTCTGAAGCTGGCGCTGCTGCTCGCCGGGCAAGAGGGCATAATAAGGAACATTCCGTTTCATGATCGCAAGCCACGCGGGAGGCATCGGGCTCGCCAGCAGCTTTTGTCTGCGCCAGTTTCTGAATCCAAGCACCTGGAACTCCATCGGCCAGGTCATCACCGGCCGCCTGGCTGCAATCCATAAGATAAGCTTCAAACTCTGGAAATCAAATCCTGAATCGAAGGATTTTTGCTTGACATGTTTGCTCTCTCAGTACTAACTATTTAGCACGTAAACCCGTCAGAGAAACTACAGGAGAACGGATGCACATTGGCAAGTGGGTTTCACGTATTGCAGTCGCCTCCACACTCGCAGCGATCACCATTGCATGTCACGCCAAACCACAGCCCGTGACGGGGCCTGTCGGTCCGGCGATCCCTGAAGAGTTGATTCAGGAATACGTTTCCCAGGGAGACACGATGTTTCAGGCAATGCACCTTGTTGCCTGGCGCCGTGCGGAGGCTGCCTATGCCCAAGCTTATCAGCTGGCAGAGCGGCATGAGATCCGTGAAAAGCTCGCACTCACCAAGCTCCTGCGCATGACCAGGGAGATCGACGAGGACATCGCCTGCCCTACCATGCAGGCGGATGTCGACTTTATTTGTCAGGATGTGGTCGACGCTCGCGGGCAAGCGCTTTGCGATCTGGCACAAGGTTATGCAGCTGGGCCCTGGGCCGCGGTCGAGCGCATGAAAAGGGTGGATCCATCCGTGCTTGATATGGATGCTTCCCCGCTGGATGCGTACTTTTTCATGCTGCACACCAGGACCTTTGGCTCCGAAGCCAAATATGACGACCTCAAAAAGCAGCTATCCGCAAAATACAAGGACACACCCCTGTTTGCATACCTTAATTTCAGCGCTGTGAGCGGCGTGCCCGCACGTGCGACGGCGCAGACCCCGGATTTCGCCGAGGCGTGGGAACTCCTGGGAGAGACCACCTTTCAAGCCAATCACATCAAACAGGCGCGAGAGGCCTTTTCAAAGGCCGTCGATCTGGTGCCTGATTACACGCGGGCGCTCAATGGTCTGGCGAACATCTTTTTTTTTACACTCGAAGATTTTGCGAGTGCACTCAAGGGGTACGAGGCCTCGCTCCGTTGGGATCCGCTGAACACAGGAGCTCTTTTCGGCAAGGGAGCAAGCCTGCATTCTCTCGATCGTTACGAGGAATCGAACCGCGTCCTCGATCAGATGCTCGCGAGCGATCTCAGCCGGCGTGGCCGCGTCAGTGCGAACAGCATCCAGTACTATCGCGGCGAAGCCTACTACTACCAGGCATACAACCATAACCTGATGAAGGACCCGGTGCGCGCGCGCGAGTTGATCGACCTGGCAAAACACGATCTACCCCAGGCGCAGGAAATCAACTATTTATCGGGTCTTCTCTATTACAATGACGGCCGGCTGGATGCTGCCAAGACAGACTTCGGGATCGCCGCTAAACAAGGCAATAATTGCTACGCCTACCATTATCTCGGCCTGATAGAACTGAAGCAGGGCGGACCGGCGGCGGCCGCGCAATTTCTCACTTCCGCCTCGTGTCTGGAAACGAGTCTGAATCGATTCCGGGACAGCACCAAGACTCTAGCCAACCTGGATCTTGAACCGGCCGAGAAGGAAGCGCTACGGGTAAGAATGAATCTGAAATTGACGGGTTATCGAGATTCCTCGGCGCAACTGATCCAGACCATGATCGCGTTGATTCGCGATGCGCCGGTCGAGATCAACTGGCAGAAGACCTTTATGCAAGGAATGAACGACC
>Ga0182021_10006143_pt1 | contig 14262 bp, 15 predicted proteins | sample 612E3MmetaG_FD_120493 | JGI IMG/M metagenome (GOLD analysis project Ga0182021, IMG submission 120493) | Permafrost microbial communities from Stordalen Mire, Sweden - 612E3M metaG (Illumina Assembly) | ecosystem: Environmental > Terrestrial > Soil > Wetlands > Permafrost | place: Sweden... | reverse complement strand
TGACTCGGGTCGGTGCACTCAGCAACAAAGGCGTCTTCATCCGTTACCTCCTGAGTGCTCGAGGATAACACATAATCAATCAAACTTGCTCATCTCTCCCACCAATCTGAGGAGAACCAAAATAGCATTCCCCAGTGTCAATGAACTTCGCGAGATTTTCTTGAGAGCTGGTTATTCAGAAGTTCAGATGTTTGAGGAAATAATCGAAGTCGGATGTGTGGAATTGGCAGAAAGCCATTTGGCTTTGTCTGCCCAGTCCCGCCCTTGCCGGTAACGCCAGCCGTTGGGCAAATGCCAGAAGGACAAGTGTAGCCATGATTCTCCCCAAGGACCGCGACCCTCGCTTCATCACTATCCACCGCGGCGGGACGCTCACGGATTTGGACCATCAGCTTCTCGCCTTGTGGGCGGCCACGTGCGCAGAGCACGTGCTGCATCTGTTCGAGGCGGCACAGCCTGCTGACGCGCGACCGCGCCAAGCAATCGAGCTGGCACGAGCTTGGGTACGGGGCGAGATCACGATGTCTCAAGCCCGCACGGCAGCCGGCCATGCGCAAGCCGCTGCACGGGATCTGTCCGGCGCCGCGCGGCATGCGGCGTATGCTGCCGGGCAGGCCGCGGCGGTAGCTCATGTCGCCGCCCACGAACTCGGCGCGGCAGCCTACGCGATCAAGGCCGTGCGTGCGGCCGCACCTGCTGGCGAGGAAGAGAATGCCGGCCGGCTGGAGTGTCAGTGGCAGCGCGAGCAGCTGCCGGAGGCGATTCGCGACCTTGTCCTGGACGATCAGCGGTTGCGAAACGATATCTGCTGGTCGGTGTTCGACTGCTGACAGGCCGTCAGCGTGTGTCGGCACTGCCCAACCAGCGCATCGAGCGGACGCCGCTAGCTGTATCATCCTGTCAGCGCTTGAGCGCCGCTCATGCGCAACACGTTAGGTTCACAGAAATTCATTTCGTATGAAAAGGAGAGAATCAATTGGCCTCAGTCTACAAAGAGATCAAACTTAACGTTTCTTCGTCAGCCGCGTGGGATGTCGTTCGCGATATTGGAAATGTTCACGTTCGGTTGGTTCCGGGCTATGCCGAAAAAGTCCGACTTGAGGGCAATAGCAGGATCTTGACCATGTCGAACGGAAACACCGTTAAGGAAATAATACTTGATGTCAATGAAGCGGCCTCACGAATTGCTTACACGGTCGTGGACAGCGTGATGCCACTTGAATTTCATCATGCGTCGTTTCAGGTCTTCCCCATTGATAATGAGACATGCCAATTGGTCTGGATAACCGATCTCCTCCCCAATAGCCTTGTGAACGATGTTCTCGCGCGCGTCGATAGAGGTTCCCAGGTTATCAAACAGACGATCGAGAAACAATACAAATAGGACGACGAGCGGAACAAAGGATTGAAGAGGCCCGAGGAAAAGCAATGGTCAGTTGAGCAGGTCCCCCCGTCTGCGGGGAACGCCCTCGGGGACGAGGGCTGCGAGCATTTTCAGATCAGCCGTCATTCCCGCCGTAGAACGACGCGGGCGTGACAGGCGCTAGAGCAGTTTCCAAGTTGATTTACGATCCGGACTCGAGGCTTCAGCCGGAATCCGCCTAAAGGCTCCACTCCAGAAGTCGTAAATCAAACTGGAATTCGCTCTAATCCAACCGCTTCCTGAACCTCAACGACGCCACGCCCATCACCACCACGCCGAAGATCGTCAGCGCGATCACTTCGGACAGCACGGCGTCAAGCCCCACGCCCTTGATCAGCACGGCACGCACGATGATGAGGAAATAGCGCAGCGGCACCAGATAACTGACCGCTTGCAGGAAGGGCGGCATCGCCGCCAGCGGAAAGAAGAAACCCGAGAGGAAGATCGAGGGGAGTTGAATAACCATCGCGATCAGCATCGCCTCGAACTGCGTCTTGGCGATCGTCGAGATGAGCAGCCCGATGCCCAGCGTCGTCACCAGGAACAGGCCCGACAGCGCCAGCAGCAAGCCGAGGTCGCCGTTGACGGGCACGTTGAACCACAGCGTGCCGATGATCAAAATTTCCAGCAGCTCGAAGAAAGCGATCAAGGCATAGGGCGCCAGCTTGCCGACGATCAATTCCCACGGGCGAATGGGCGTGATGATCAACTGCTCGATCGTGCCGCGCTCGCGTTCGCGCACGATGGCCGTCGAGGTCAACAGCACCGCCAGGAATTGCAGGATCATCCCGATGAGTCCCGGGATCATGAAATAACTGCCGACGAGATCGGGGTTGTACCAGACCTGCGTGCGAACTTCGACCGGCGGGTTGAGCGCGCCCGGTTGCCCGCGCGCTTCGAGGGTGGCCCACAGCACGGCGGTCGACTTCATCTGCCCGATCAACGTCGCCGCCGATAACGCCGTCGCCGCCACAGTCGGATCGGAACCATCGAGCACAAAGGCCACCTGCGCCGCTTCGTGCGCCGCCAGCTGGCGGCCGTAATCGGGAGGAATGATCAATCCGGCGCGCGCCTGCCCGCGATCGATCAGCGTCTTCATCGCCGCCACCGAATCGACCTCGAAATCGAAGTGAAAATAATCGGCCGCCCGATACGCGCTGATCAATTCGCGGGCGGCTGTGGAATGATCTTGATCGAAGACCACAATGGAGATATTGCGCACATCATTCGTCGCAGCATAGCCCAGCAAAAACAACATGATGATCGGCATGACGAACATGATCAACAGCGTGCGCGGATCGCGGACGATCTGAATGAATTCTTTGCGGATGAGAGACAGCAAGCGGGAGTTGAGCATGTCTCAATCTTTTGCGTGTCTGCACTGCGGGCGCCAGATCACACCGTCGCATCGTGCCCGGCCAGCGCGATGAACACATCCTCCAGCGTCGGTTCCACCTGCTCCACCTTGGCATCCGGGAAGCCCGCCTTCTTCATCACGCTCAACAGCGATTCGCCGGTGTGCGCATTGGGCGCTGTAATCACGCGCAGCTGATCGCTGGCCAGACCGGCGCGCACCACGCCGGGCACATCGTGCAGCGCCGTCAACGCCGTTATCAGTGACGCCCCGCCGTGATCGGGACTCACATCCCACGCCGCGCCCGGCAAAGCGCTGGCCTTCAATCCGCTCGGCGTATCCAGCGCCAACAAATTCCCGCGAAACATGATGCCCGCGCGATGGCAATGTTCGGCCTCGTCCATGTAGTGCGTCGTGACGAAAATCGTCACAACCTGCGCGGCCAGGCCGTAGATCAAATCCCAGAACACGCGCCGCGCGGATGGATCGACGCCGCTGGTCGGTTCGTCGAGGAACAACAACTTGGGATGATGCACCAGCGCGCAGCCCAAGGCCAGCCGCTGCCGCCAGCCGCCGGACAGCTCGCCCGCCTGATCGTTTTCGCGCCCGCCCAGCTCGAGCGAGGCGATCACTTCACGCACCCGCTCGGCGCGCTGCTTGCCCGGCACCCCATAGATCCCGGCGTAGAAGTCCAGATTCTCGCGCATCGTCAGTTCATCATATAGCGCGAACTTCTGCGACATATAACCGACCTGTGGCCGGATCAATTCGGCTTGAGTGCGGATGCTCTTGCCTAACACCAGCGCCTCGCCTTCCGTGGGCTGCAGCAGGCCCAGCAGCATGCGAATCGTCGTCGTCTTGCCGGAACCGTTCGGGCCGAGATAGCCGAGCACTTCGCCGGCCTCCACCTGAAACGACACATGATTCACCGCGGTGAAATCGCCGAAGCGTTTGGTTAGTTTTTGAACATCGATGACGGTCTCTGCCATAGTTCACTCGAATCACTGACTGCGGATGCAACTACTCAGCCGTCGCGCTGCACGCTGTGCGGTGTCATTCCCGCACGCTTTAGGCGGGAATCCAGCGGCCCAATTAGCGCGACTCGTCAATGGTTAAGCTGGATGCCCGACAGAAGCATTCGGGCATGACGACTGAGCAGTAACCTGTAGATGCAATTCTCCACGGCCAGTTAAGCATCCATAAATTGTTCGGCCGGTTCCTTCTGGATCGCTTCCAGAATTTTCTCGGCCACATACTCCGGGCTGTCGATCACCATACCCGGCGCGGCGTTCCCGCGCTGCTGTTCACGCATCGGTCGATTGCCCAACGAATTGCGACCAAAATCCGTGGCCGTCATACGCGGGTAAACCGTCATCACGCGAATGTTATCGGGAGCCAGTTCGCCGCGCGCCGTATCCGACAGCATATTCAACGCCGCTTTCGTCGCGGCATATCCGCCCAATCCCGGGAGGTGCATCTTCGACACCATCGAACTGACGTTGATGATGATGCCCCCGCCATGTGCGCGCATCTTAGGCACGCTCGCCTGGATGGCATAGATGGGGCCGAACACGTTCAACTCGATGACCTGTCGGAACTGATCAAGATCCACTTCGGCAACTGTGCCGGCGACGGCTTGACCCGCATTGTTGATCAACACATCGAGCTGGCCGTAATGTTCAACCGTCGTCTCGACCAGCTGCGCCACTTCAGATTGATTCCGCATATCGGTCGCTACCACGAGCGCGGCATGTCCATCCCGTCGCAGCTCCTCGGCCAGCTGCGTCAGCTTATCGGTTGAACGTGCAGCCAGTGCGACCTTCGCTCCGGCTTGCGCTAACCGCCGCGCCGTCGCCAAACCAATCCCCGCTGAAGCGCCGGTGACGAGCACCACTTTATCCTTGAGTTCCATGTCCATTCCCTTCCCTGGAATGATCGACTTCCTCGACCAATTCGATAAACACATCTTCCAACGTGGCCACGATCGGTCGGATGCGATTGACCTTCAGCCCTTTCGCCTGCAAGAGCGCCGGCAATTCCGCTATCACCCGATCGGCTGTACCCACCTTCACGCGCAAGTGCAAGCGATCGCCAAAGACCTGCACGTCTTCCACATCGGCATCCGTTTTCGCCGCATGGCGCAGCTCGTCGAGCGGCTCGCCGACCAGCTCCAACATGCGCCCACTCAAACGCGTCGTCACTTGTCCGGGTGTCCCTTCTACGATCATCTTCCCACGCTCGATGAAACCCACGTGCGTGCAGCGGGCCGCCTCATCCATGTACGGCGTGCTCACCAGCACCGACACACCTTCCTGGCTGACGATGCGAATGATCAACTGCCAGAAATCCTGGCGCGTCACCGGATCGACGCCGCCGGTCGGTTCGTCGAGCAGCAGCACTTTCGGTCGATGCACCAGCGCGGTGGCGAGACCCAGCTTCTGCTTCATGCCGCCCGATAGTTGGTCGGCCATCCGATCGGCAAACTCCGCCAATCCGACGAATTGCAGAATCTCCTGCGCGCGCGGTTTCCACTCGGACGCCTTCAAGCCGTGCATCTGCGCGAAGAAATGCAGATTCTCGGTCACGGTCAGATCGCCGTACAGGCTGAAGCGCTGTGCCAGGTATCCGATCTGCGAACGAGCCTGCTCCGCGTGATGCGCCAGATCGTAACCGCGAATCGACACGCTGCCTTTATCGGGATTGAACCCGCCGCAGATCAAGCGCATCGTCGTCGTCTTGCCCGCTCCATCGGGCCCGACGAGCCCGTAGATCTCGCCTTCCTGCACGGTCAGGCTCAAGCCATTCACGGCGTGCACGTCCTCGAAAGATTTATATAAGTTTTCAGCAACGATGGCCGTCATATGGTTAACATCCGATTTTAGGCGCGATCGGTGATGCACCCTTCGCGCTTCAAACTATGGTAATACAGATCGATGGAGGCCGCGACTTCTTCTTCAACACCGTAGTGATCCATTACCTGCACCACGCACTTCAACACATCACGAATCTCTTGGGCCAGCTGCGCGCGATCGGGTTCACCGTGTTTCTCGCGTTTGACGCCGCTGCCTTCAAAATGATTGACCTGCTGCGCCAATTCGCCGCACTCTTCCAGCAGGCGCGTCATCATCTGAAAGGGATCATCGCTGGCCGGGAAGCGGAGGCTGAACCCGCGTGCCACCGCCCTGAGTTGTTCAAAGCTAATCGTCATCGGGGCACCCCCTGCGCGCGCAATCTCCCGCATTCCGCATTACGTTTTACGTTTCACTCTTCAAAGTACACGTCGGCCGGCATACCGGGCTTCAGCCGGCCATCGGTATTCTCCACCGCCAACTTCACCGCGAACACTGTGGTCGCTCGACCTTCGGCCGTCTGCACATTGCGCGGCGTGAACTCCGCCTGATCGGCAATGCGTGTTACTTTCGCGGTGAATTTTTCGTCAGGGAACGAATCGACCTTCACCACGACCGGCTGCCCCACCTTGATCTGACCGTAGCGATTTTCCGGGATGTACACCGTGAGATACAAGTTCGTCGTATCGCCCAGCGTCATCAACGACGCACCCGGTGAGACTACTTCACCCAGTTCGATATTGCGCTTCAGCACAACACCGCTCATCGGCGCGCGCAGCGTCAGCTTATCGATCTGGACTTGCAGCGCCGCGGCCTGCGCCCTGGCGGCTTCAACCTGCGCCCCGGCGCCATCAACCTGCGCCCCGGCTCCCTCGACCTGCGCCTTAGCGGCATCGATCTGCGCCTGGGCCGCCGCCAACTGCTCGGTGCGCGCGCCCTTTTGCACTTGCTCTAGCTGCGCCTGGGCCATGGCTTGTTGAGCTTTGGCCGCATCTACCCGCGCCTGCGCTCCGTTGATATCGTTTTTGGTCGCGCCATTCTTCAACTGGGTAAGGCGCGCCTGCGCGGCGGTTAACCCTTCATTGGCCGTATTCAGCGCAACACGCAGCTGCTCCTCGCGCGTGCCCAAGCCAGGACAAACGCTGTCTTTCTGGCCATCGGGTCGCGTGAACGAGTAACACTTCAGATCCAGATCATATTGATCTTGCATGATCTTCTGTTGCTGAGCGGCCTGTGCCACCGCAGCCTCAGCGGAAGCAAGATCACCCACTTTCGGGCCAGTTTTCAACTGGGCCAATTGCGCCTGCGCGGCGGCGACATTCGCCTCGGCGGTCTTCTCCGCTTCCTGGGCGGCCTGCACCTGCTCGACCAGCGGCCCGGACTTCAGCAAATCGTAATTGGCCTGCGCTGCCTGCTGCTGGGCGCGCGCGACCTGCTGTTGAGCCTGCACCGCGCGCTGCTGCGCTTGCAGCGCTTGAATGTTCGCCTGAACTTGTTTCAGCTGCGCTTGCAACAACGTATCATCCAGCCGCACCAGAGATTGATCTTTCTTCACGGCATCGCCATCGGTCGCCGTGACTTCGACCACCCGCCCGCCGATTTCCGGCGAGAGCGACACATCGGTGGCCTCGATCGTGCCGGACGCCTTCAAGCCCTGATCCTGCGCGGCGGCGCGCGTGGTCAACCAGTACACGCCCAGCGCGGCCACGATCACAATAATCACCAGCGGTATAAAACGCATTCGACTTTTCACTCTAACCTCCTGACTCCCTAGATGACCCCTCGATCATCTTTCAAAATAATGTCGCATGATTTCGCCTGTTATCAACAAACTGGAGCTGGCTTTCTGAGTGCAGGTATAGCGCGCGGCAATTTGTCCACGCCGCACAGAATCTTCCAACGAGTAACCATCCAACACATAGCTGCTCAGAAAACCTACCGCCAACCCGTCGCCTGCCCCGTTCGTATCGATGACGGGTGCATCCATCGTCACCGGCCCAAAGGTGCGAATTCCGGCACGCGTACCCAGCGCACACCCGGCAGCGCCCATGCCGGAGACCACGATCAACGCCGGCTTCCACTTCAACAGCTCTTCGATCAAGGGTTTGGGATCGGGCTGATTCGCCGCCGAGAAGAACACGATGTCGGCATAATCGATGAAGTCTTCACGATAACCGTCGTGCAGCGTCACCACATCCTGCAAATCGCACGCGATCGTCACGCCCAGTTCTCTCGCGATCGGCAGCAGCAGACGTGCCCAATTGGGAATGTTGAAGTGCGCCAGGCGGGCCTGCGCCAAAACCGATCGGCAGATCACCCGATCGGGCTGCAGCTGCATATGGCTCTTGCCATCGTAAAAATTCTTGCGGCGGCCATCCCGATACATGAAATTGATACTGCGGCTCGTCCCGGCGGGATCGATGAATACCGCGGTGGTGTCTACTCCATCACGCGCCAACTCATCACGGATGAAGCGTCCGCTGAAATCATCGCCCACATAACCGATGAACGCCGTGCGCTTTCCTAATTGGGCATAACCGCGACTGGCATAGCCGCCCGCTTGCCCCACGTAGTCCAAGTTCTCCGTGAAGTTTGCCTCGCGGCCGAAGTCAACTTCGGCGCCATGAAAGTACACATTCGTGTCGATGCCCACATTGCCGATCACCGTCACATCAAAATTCTTCACGACAGCCTCGCATCCTGCATCTTGCATCCTGTATCCTGCATCTTGCTTTAGTCCAAGCGCTTGCGGAAGCGCAGCATCGCGCCGCCCATAATCACGATGGCAAAAATCACCAGCGCGAAGACCGACCCCTTGATCGACTCCAAGCCGGCTCCTTTCAGCATGATCGCGCGCACGATCTCATTGAAATAGCGCAGGGGGATGATGTAACTCACCGCCTGCAAGAAGGGCGGCATGGCCGCAATCGGGAAGAAAATCCCGGCCAAGAACATGGACGGCAGTTGAATCAACATGCCCAGCATTTGGGCTTCCTGCTGAGTCTTGGCCACGGTCGAAATAAACAAACCGATCCCTAAGACGGCGGTCAAGAACAACATAGACGCCGCCAGCAGCAATCCCATATCACCGATCATCGGCACCTTGAACACTACCATCCCGATAATCAAAACCTCTATCACATTGAAGAACGCCAGCCCGACATAGGGCGTGACCTTGCCGACGATCAATTCCCAGGAACGGATGGGCGTGATGATCAGCTGCTCGATCGTGCCGCGTTCACGCTCGCGCACAATTGAAGCCGCTGTCAACATGACGGCCAGCTGCTGCAGAATCTGGCCTACCAGGCCGGGAATCAGGAAATAGGCGCTGACCAGATCGGGGTTATACCAGACCTGCGTGCGCACATCGATGGGAGATTGCAACCCGCCTGTTTGCCCGCGCGCGGCCAGCTGGGTCCGCATCACCTCCGTCGATTTTGTTTGCCCGATCTGTACGGCGGCCCCCAGTGCGGTGGCCGCAATAGTCGGATCGGATCCGTCGATCACAAACTCTACCTGGGCCTGCTCACCCACCGCCAGACGTTTCCCGTAATCGGGCGGAATGATCAACGCCCCCTTCACGGCTCCGCTTTCGATCAACTGGCGGATCTCTTCGACCGAGTTCACTTCGTGATTGAACTGGAAGTAATCGGCGGCCCGATACGCATCGAGCAGATCACGCGCCGCTTTGGAATGATCCTGATCGAACAGAGCCGTCGGCACGTTGCGCACATCATTCGTGGCCGCGAAGCCCAGCAGGAACAGCATGATAATCGGCTGGATGAACGTGATGATCACAATTCGCCGATCGCGCGTGATCTGGATGAGCTCTTTGCGCATAATCGACAACAGTCGCGAATTTCGCATGTCACATCAACCTTCGGCTAATACGCCGTGCAAGTATATTTCGACAAAGTAAGCAAAGTCATCGTGGTGCGGATGTTTGCTGGGCTGCCGCTCGACGATCAGGCGCTCTGTCATGTAATACGAAAAAAACAGTCCGATGAAAGCGCGCAAGAGCACCGGCATCGGGATAGGGCGCAGCGGCCCACGCACCAGATTCAGGCGCTCCACAAATTCCTTAAAACCGGGATAGTATTGTTTAAGCAACTGTGAAACGTGTTTGCCGCTAAATTCAACCTGTTCGATGAACATCAACCCGACCATATCCTGGCTTTGCCCCAGCGCTATGATCATCCGGGTGGCCGCATCCGAGACTAATTCTTCCACGCTTTCGCCACTGGCAGATTGTAAGGCCGGAACAATATTCATGAACGGATGGCGTTCGGCCACCATCGCCACATAGATATCTTCCTTAGTGCCAAAGTGATTGTAGATCCCGCCCAGCGCAATGCCGGCGGTCTCGGCGATATCGCGCATCGAAGTGCCGTGATAACCGTTGCGCAAAAACAACTGGTACGCCGCGTCGACAATGGCCGCGCGCGTCCGCTCGCCTTTGGTCGCCGGTCCGTCCGGGATCACCGGCGCCACACTCAGCTTCGGCGTCTTATTTGTTTTCTTGGAAGAGACGGTCTTCGTCGTCATGATCACCTATTGATAAAAACGAACGGTCGTTCGTTCATATTCTAAGCTAGCGAATAACTTTGTCAAGAGGCAAACTGGACAAGCGACGAAGCGCTAATGGCAACGCAGCTGCACAACCGGCCGTGCGCTAACGGCAGACAACACTTCTTTCGCAGAAGCGGGGCGGACGTATCGAGGAAACGCGACAAGGTGAGCGGCACAGCCCGATCGGCAGTCGCTCGATCCAAAGTGCGGAATGGGAATAAACGCGTGGGGAAGTTGCGCCAGCGTCTGGCCCCATTCGCACTCCAACGCTCTATCCGTTACCGTGTAGAGCACATCTCGCACTTCGGCGACAGCGCGCAGGTAGTCGATGTGCCAGTGCCGGTTGCCGTCACCGCGCACATGACGACCCACACGCGCTTGCAGCCCGCCTGCTCCGCATGCACTACCCACATAGAAATAATCACCGGCTGGCAAATGACATTGCCCCAACCGACCGACATTGATCGGCTGAGCATGCGAGACGGACAGATGCAACGCATAGGTGCCGCGCAAAACCGGCAAGTCTTGAAGATCGATCATGGTTGCTGTGCCAGGTGATGTCGGGCCAATTGTAGATCAAAATGTGACTACTCACCCGTCATTCCCGCCTTCGCGGGAATCCAGTGGCCATACCAGCGTGACTTGCTAATGGTCAATCTGGATGCCCGACACGCCCTGCCGAAGGGACGCTTTGCGCGGGGGCGCGCATGGCGAAAGCACTCGGGCATGACGGATGGGCAGTTACATCAAAATAAGCATTGGCAACTCGTCGCAGTTGACGCGTAAGTGCGTACTGAACTTTTCGGCAAACGAGGTCGCATGCTTCAACCACCCATCGCTGTGCCGGTTGTACCTGCTTTCCTTTTAGATACATACATCTATACGAATACGCGTATGTGTTTTGCCGAATTTTGCTGAATCGGCTGCATTGTCAGCAATTCTCAATATGAAAACAATTGACGCCGGTAATTGCGACTTCAGTCGCTTTTTGGCCGCAAACCACGACTGAAGTCGTTACTACAAATCCAAATTGAGAACTGCTGCTGCATTGTGCCGTAGTGCGCAATAAAGTGCTGAATAGCCTGGTCAAATCATGACATTTTCCAGAAGGCACTTTGAAAATATAGAGGTATGCTTAAAGTCAATCTAAGCCTTAATCCTTACAGGAGGCAGTACATGGTGGTCTTGTTCACCGTGCTTAGCGCGGCAATGCTGATTTGCGCGTTCATGGCATTCCGTACGCCGCGCTTGCTCATCTCGGCTTTGTGGCTGGCGGGCTGCAGTGCTATTCTTTCGATTCTGCTCTATCTAATGGGCGCCTACCGGGTCGCGGTGATTGAGTTGAGCGTAGGCGCAGGGTTGGTCACGGTGCTGTTCGTCTTTGCAATCAGCATTGCAGGCGACGAGACGATCGAGGCCCGCTCGATCATCCCCAAATCGATCGCCGTAGTAATCTCCCTCGTCTCGATCATCCTCCTTGGCTTCATGACCATTTCCTCGCTGGTTTTATTGCCGGCCACAGTTGAGGCGCCCTTCTCAGAAGTACTCTGGCAGCAACGCGGTCTCGACATGGTGGTGCAAAGCGGCTTGATGTTCGCGGCCATCGTCGGGCTGATGGGCTTGCTGGCCGAAGCAAAAGCACCCGTGCACGAGAAGCAGGCCGTGAAAGCTAAAGGGTCACAACTAACCCAACCGGCCGTAAAAGCGACGCCCGCGACAGCGCACGCGTCGCAGGAGGTGAAAGCATGACGGCTCTTCAAGTGGCAGTCGTTGGGGTGCTGGGCCTGATCGGGATTGGCGTGTACGGTTTGTTGATCACACGCAATCTGATCAAGGTCGTGGTCGCTTTGCAGATTCTGGGCAAGGGCGCGTTGCTGGCGCTCGTGGCGGCAGGCGCCGTCAGCGGCAAGATCAATTTGGGGCAGAGCCTCGCCGTGGTTGTCATCGTGGTCGATACAGTGGTCGCGGTGGTTGCCCTGGCGATGGCCCTGCAAGTGAAACGCCGCCTGGGCACGCTGGACGTTAAAGAATTATCGACGTTGAAGAAATGAGAAGTAAAACGTAATACGTCAATCGTAAGGGCCCTTTACGTTTCACGTTTTGCGCTTTACGCTGCACGAGGCAAGCATGATTCAAGCATTGATTCTCCTCACAATTGGTTTACCGTGGTTAGGCGGGTTGGCGGTGTGGGTGACGACCAACCAGCATCCGCGCGCGCAGCATACTTTCGCCGTGTTGTTTGCGGTAGCCGCAGGTCTGGCGGCGTTGCTGATGCTGCCGTATGCCTCGGCTACTCCGGCGATCGTGATTCCGCTCGGCGCGCAGAGCGTCTTCGGCGATCTGACGTTCACGCCCGATGGCATGAGCGTGTTCCTGGCGATCATCGCCACCGTAGTTGGCTCGCTGGCCGTCGTCTTCTCTGTGAATTACATGCACGGCGATAAACAGCTGGGCCGCTATTACGAACTGGTGCTGTTGTTCATCGGCGCGATGGCGGGGCTGGCTTTGACAGGCAGCCTGCTGTTCCTGTTCGTATTCTGGGAAATCACGGCGTTCTGCTCGTTCGCGCTCATCGCCTTCAATAACGATGATCCCAAAGCGGTGGCGGGCGGCATCAAGGCCCTGATCATCACCTCGCTCGGCGGGGTGGGCTTGCTCATGGGGGCGCTGATCATCTACGCCAACACAGGCAGTTATCAGATTGCCGATTTCCTCGCAAAGGCCGGAACATTACCGAAAGACATCCTGGCGCTGATCGCGTTTGGATTCCTCATCGCGGCGGCGGCGAAGTCGGCGCAGTTCCCATTCCAGACGTGGTTGCCCGATGCGATGGAAGCGCCTACGCCGGTCAGTGCGTTGATCCACGCGGCGACCATGGTCAACGCTGGCGTCTACTTGCTGGCACGCTTCTATCCGGCTTTCAAGGATGTGCCCGGCTGGACCACCGCAGTGATCTGCGTCGGATTGCTTTCGGCGCTGCTGGCCGGATTCATGGCGATTGTGGCGAACGACCTCAAGCGCGCTTTAGCCTACTCCACCGTGAGCCAATTGGGCTTCATGGTCTATGCTATCGGCGTCGGCGGCGTCTACGCGAGCCAGTTCCACCTGTTGAGCCACGCCATCTTCAAAGCATTGCTGTTCCTCGGCGCAGGCGCAGTGATTCACGCCGTAGGCACGCGCGATATGCGTTTGATGGGCGGACTCGGCAAGAAGATGCCCTTCGTGCGAACGACCTTCGTGATCGGCGCACTGGCGTTAGCCGGCATTCCCATCCTCAACGGCTTCTGGAGCAAGGAATTGATTCTGGAAGCGGGCGCTGATAAAGGACCGTTGTGGGCCTACCTCCTCATGTTGTTGTGCGTCGGCATGACGGCGGTGTATACGTTCCGCATGGTCTATCTGGTCTTCTTTGGCGAGCCGCGCAGTCAACTGCACGCGCATGACGCGCAAACCGCCATGAAGGTTTCGTTGGGTTTGCTGGCATTTGGTTCACTCACCACCTGGCTGCTGGCCGGACCGTTGTATGAACTGTTGACCAGCACGCTGCCTTTTCACAAATTCACCGAGCTCACCACCGTCGAGATGGTGCAGGAAGTAATCACATCACCGGCAACCTATCTGGTGCTCGTCATCATCGCCATCGGCGCGCTGGGCTGGTGGATGCGCGATCGGTTGGCGGGCATCACCCAGCATCTGCAAGGGCTTGGTCGGGCCGGGATCAACAGTTTCGGCTTCGAGGCCATCAATCGGGGCGTGGTGCGAGTAACGCAGGACAGCGCGGAAGCGCTGCGCGTGACTCAGACCGGCTTGCTCAGTTGGAACGTGGCGGGCATCGCCGTCGGCTTGATCGTGGTACTGGTCATTCTGGCATGGGGCAAGTAATATGAACAATCTAGCAGCCTGTCGGAGAGGCGGGTCTCTCCACATCTGAACATATGGTAAGCTGTGCCGCCTATCCGAATAATCTGCAGCGCGCGAGGGACAACGCATATGGCCCGCAAATTCAAAACCGTCGACTATGCCGAATCGCTCCAACAAACCGTCACCCTTGGCGACTGTCTGTCGCC
>Ga0182021_10006140_pt1 | contig 14271 bp, 13 predicted proteins | sample 612E3MmetaG_FD_120493 | JGI IMG/M metagenome (GOLD analysis project Ga0182021, IMG submission 120493) | Permafrost microbial communities from Stordalen Mire, Sweden - 612E3M metaG (Illumina Assembly) | ecosystem: Environmental > Terrestrial > Soil > Wetlands > Permafrost | place: Sweden... | reverse complement strand
CGTCGCGCACATCGCGCGCGGCGAGTACACGGAAGCGTATCGGGTCATCCGCAGCGCGAACCCGTTCCCGTCGGCCTGCGCGCGGGTGTGTGACCACCCTTGCGAGTTGATGTGCCGCGCGGGCGCCACCGGCGGCGAGTCGATCGCTGTGCGCACCCTGAAACGCTTCATCGTGGATCGGGTGGCCCCCGATTCGTACAAGGAACTGGTCAAGGTCGCGGGTCCCAACGCGCCCAGAATCGCGATTGTCGGCGCCGGCCCGTCGGGGCTGACCGCGGCCCATTATCTGGGCGTCATGGGCAATCGAGTCACCGTGTTCGAACGCGAATCCAAGCCCGGCGGCATGTTGGTCTCGGCGATCCCAGAGTACCGTCTGCCCCGCGAGACGCTGCAGAAGGAGATCGACTCCCTGCTCAACGCCAACGTCGAGCTCAAGCTCAATCAGACCTTGGGCAAGGACTTCACCATCGATTCGCTGATGGACAAGGACGGCTACAAGGCGGTGTACGTCGCCACCGGCGCGCACGAGAGCAAGAAGCTCGGGGTGCCAGGCGACGATGCCGAGGGCGTGCTTGCTAGCATCAAGTTCCTCAAAGCCTACAATCTGGAAGGCAAGCATCTGGCCAAGGGTCGGGTGGGAATCGTCGGCGGCGGCAATGCCGCCATCGACGCCGCCCGCGTCGCCTTCCGCCAGAAGGGCGTGACCGGTGTGACGGTGTTCTACCGTCGCACGCGCGCCGAAATGCCGGCCTATGGCGAGGAGATCGAGGCTGCCTTGGCCGAGGGGATCGTGCTGCAGCCATTGGTGGCTCCGCTTGGGGTCGTGGTCAAGGACGGCAAGCTCAGCGGGGTGAAGTTCATCAACAACGAGCTAGGCCCGCTCGACGATTCAGGTCGCCAGCAACCGGTGCCGATTCCGGGCTCCGAGCACGTGGTGGATCTGGACACGCTGGTGGTGGCCATTAGCGAGCAGCCGGAGACCGGCGGGCTGGCGGAGCTCAAGAGCACCCGCTGGGGCACGGTGACGGTGAACCCCGAATCCTTCACGACCAGTCGGCCCGGCGTGTTCGCCGGCGGCGACGTGACCACGGGCCCGAGCACGGTGATCAAAGCGATCGCCGCGGGCAAGAGCGTGGCGGTCATGGTGCAGAATTTCGTCACGGGCAAGCTGCTCAAGCAGTTGCCCAAGGTGAAGCTGCCGTCCTTCTACGTCGAGCCGGTGCACGTGGCCGGGGAAGAAGAAGAAGGTGATGTGATGGCAGCGCGGGTCAGACAGCCCCACCTGCCGGTGGCAGAGCGGCAAGGAAATTTCGCTGAGGTCGAGTTGTGTATCTCAGAAGAGGCGGCCCAATGTGAGGCGCGACGCTGCTTGCGCTGTGACCTCGATTTCACCCGGCCTCTGCACTGAACCTGAGTCATCGCGAGGAATACACGATGTTTACCATTGAAATCGACAGCAAGCCCATCGAGACCAACGGGGGCGAGACCATTCTTTCGGTGTGCAGGCGCGAAGGCGTGCATGTGCCGACCCTGTGTCACATGGAAGGTCTGCCGCCCAGTGGCGCATGCCGTCTGTGTATTGTGGAGCTGGAAGGGGCGGGCAGCCTGGTGCCGTCCTGTTCCTTCCCGGTTGCCAAGGACATGAAGATCAAGACCCGGTCGCCCAAAGTGCTGGCGGCGCGGAGAACGATTGTGGAATTGCTGCTGTCCAATCACCCCGATGACTGTCTGTATTGCAGCCGCAACCAACGCTGCGACCTGCAGTCGCTGGCTGCCGAATTCGGTGTGCGCCAGCGGCACTACATCGGCAAGAAGAGCAACCGCGACATGGACGTGTCGTCGCCATCCATCGTGCGCGACCCGGACAAGTGCGTGCTGTGCGGCCGCTGCGTGCGCGTGTGTGAGGAGATTCAAGGCGTGTCGGCCATCGATTTCATCCACCGCGGTCCCAAGGCGGTGGTGGGGACGGCGTTTGAAACCGGCCTCAATGTCTCGTCGTGCATCAATTGTGGCCAGTGCATCCTGGCTTGCCCGACGGCAGCCCTGACCGAGCACAGTTATTTGAATGAAGTGGTCGCGGCCCTGTCTGACCCGAGCAAGTTCGTGGTGGTGCAACACGCCCCGGCGGTGTCCGTGACCATCGCTGAAGAATTCGGCATCAAGCCGGGCAAGGACGCTGACGGCCAGATGGTCGCGGCCTTGCGTAAGCTGGGGTTCAAACGCGTGTTCGACACCTCATTCACCGCCGACCTGACCATCATGGAAGAGGGGTCAGAGCTGGTGAAGCGCATTCAGAGCGGCGGCACCCTGCCCATGCTTACCAGTTGCTCGCCCGGGTGGATCAAGTACGTCGAGCAATTCTACCCGGACTTCATCCCCAACCTGTCCACCTGCAAGAGCCCGCAGCAGATGATGGGCGCGGTGATCAAGACCTACTTCGCCCGGCGCGAGGGCATCGACCCATCGAAGATTGTCAGCGTGTCGATCATGCCGTGCACGGCGAAGAAGTTCGAGTGTGCGCGCGAGGAGATGGGCCGCGACTACGTCCCGGATGTGGACTACGTCCTGACCACGCGCGAATTGGCCCAGCTCATCCGCATGTTCGGCGTCGACATGATGGAGGTCGAACCGGATCGCGCCGATACGCCGTTTGGCATGCGCTCCACCGCCGGCAAGATCTTCGGCGCCACCGGCGGCGTGATGGAGGCTGCAATCCGCAGCGCGTACTTCCTGCTCACGGGCAAGGAACTGAAAGAGCTAAAGGTGCAGGAAGTGCGCGGCCTGGACGGCATCAAAGAGGCCAAGATCAAGATCGGCGACCTCGAGGTGGGCGTAGCCGTGGCCAGCAGCCTGAAGAACGCCGCGCAGTTGTTGGAATCGGTGCGGGCCGGCCGCAAGGACATCCATTTCATTGAAGTGATGACCTGCCCCGGGGGCTGCATCGCCGGCGGCGGCCAACCGCTGGGCGCGGACCAGAATGCGATCAAGGCGCGCATGCAGGCGCTCTATCAGATCGATCGCGACGAGACCCTGCGGGTCAGCCACAAGAACGAAGATGTGGCACGCCTATACAGGGAGTTCCTGGGGGCTCCCCTGGGCGAAATGAGCCACAAACTCCTGCACACGCACTATCACAAGCGAGACGTGTTGGTCTGAATCGGGTCCACTCGAAGGCTGGAAGGAAACAACCATGGCGAATGCAAAGAAGATACTCGTAGTGGACGACGATCCGGACATCGTGGACCAACTGACCCTGATCCTGAAGCAGGACGGTCACGAGGTGCATGCGGCGGGAACGCAGGATGAGGCTGAAGAAATCCTCCTGTCCCTGAAGCCCGACCTGGCCATCCTCGACCTCATGATGGAGGAGAAGGATACCGGATTCGTGCTCTGTCATCGCATCAAGAAGCTCTACCCGGATACCCCTGTGATGATGGTCACCGCGGTTAAGGCCGCGACCGGCTTGTCGTTTGCGGCAGATTCGGCTGTGCAACAGTCGTGGCTGAAGGCCGACCTGCTGATGGACAAGCCCATCCGATCCGAACGCCTGCGCAATGACGTCAATCGGCTTCTGAATCGCGCGACGGCGTAGAGCATCCCGCGGTCCTGCAGCGCGCGCCGTGCAGCTGCGGCTATCGCCGCCGCGTTCGGAGGATCGGCGCGAGGACCATCACGAGCAGCATGAGGAGACACGCCATGCGGTCGCCTCCGTCCCGGGCGATAGTGCAGCCGCTCGATTTGCCGCTGGCGCCGACGTCGGAACGCGTGCTGCCGACTGCCGCGTCGGCCGGAGCGCCGCCAGTAGCCTTGCTGGTGCTGGTGACGCCGCCCGTGCCGTTGGTTCCGCCTGCGGCGGTGGGGACGCTCGTGTCGCCGCTGGCCAGCGCCCCTCCCACACCGGCGCTTGCCCCGCCCGCGGCATTGGTACCCCCTGCGGCCGTCACGCCCGTGGCATTGGTACCCCCTGCGGCCGTCACGCCCGCAGCACTGGTGCCGCCCGTGGCTGCACCGGCCGCAGCACTGGTGCCGCCCGCGGCTGCACCGCCCACGTCGCCGGCTGCGGCCCCGGCCCCGGTCCCGGTCCCGGTCCCGGTACGCCCCGCGGCCGCATCAGCCGCCTCGCCGCTCCGACCCCCGGCCCCGCCCGTTCCGCCGGCCCCACCCGCGCCCACATCGACCACGCCACCGTCTGCGCTGCCCCCTCCGGCCGCCGCGATCGCGTACTTCTTGGCCAGGAGGTTCTCGATACTCACTCTGGTCGCATCGTCCAGGGGCTTGTTGTAGATGATTAGCTCGGAGATGTCGCCCTGCCAGGAGCGATCCTGGAAACTGCGATCCCTGGCTATGGTGTCGGCAGAAACGTTGGCCGTGGACACGATGGACAGCAAGCCCAGCTGGTCGAGGGGAAACTGGGTCGTCCTTCCGTCGACGGACTTTCCGTTCAGATAGGTCTTTCCGTTGACCAGATACGGGGAGACCTCGCTGAGGTTGGTGTTGTAGATGCAGCAGCCGTGCTGCGGGTGGAAGAATGTGGGTAGGGCGTTGCCGCCAATCCAGAACTTCGCCGAGGTCCCGTAGTTGGGCAGGGTGGGCAAACAGGATGTCGAGACCTTCGACAAGACCGCGAAGACCGTCCGAATCGTGGTGATTTGCATGAAGTGAAAACCGGTATACACGCCGCTGAAGCGCATTGTCGGCTGGCCATTGGCCGTGGCGACGGTTGGCGTGGCCTGGCCGAAAGCATCGTGGATGGCGTTGTTGCCCTTGCTGCTCAAGTCGGTCCACTGGCTGACTTGGCCGTTGGTCACCGTCATCGGGCCGTCGGCCTTGACCCAAAGTTCGAGACCATCGGTTGGAATCGCACTGTCCTGGGCGCGCGCAGGCGCAAGCGTCAGCAAGAGAACGCCGAGTCCCAGCCCGACCCCATGGAACGTACATTTCATGCAGACAGGCTAATGGGATCCTGGCTCCTGTTCAAGATAGGATATGTCTGGTGGAAGGAGATCAATGTCTCCCGCTTGCGTCGCCTCTCCATTTGCTGTCCCATGGCTGCGTGCGCGTGCTGTTCCTTGAAAACGACGACTCTTTCAGCCTGAACGTGGTGGAGAGTCTGCCCGTCGACCGACAGGACGTCCTTGTGCGTCCTGGCCGCGAGGTGGCGCGCGATCGGGCATTGCTCGACGGGGCCGACGTGGTGGTGGTGGGGCCAGGGCCCACTGATCCGATGCGCGCGGGGATCGTGGTTGTGGTGCAGGCCGCGGCTTTGCGGCGCTTGCCGTTGCTCGGGATCTGTCTCGGGCACCAGGCGCTTGGGCTCGCCTTCGGCGCCGAGTTGGTCCGGGTGCCGCCGGTGCACGGCAAGCAGACGGAGATCGCTTTCTCCGGTTCGCGCCTGTTCCCAGGCTTCGTCGGTCGAGCGGCCATGATGCGCTACCATTCGCTCGCTCTGAGTGGGATCAAGGCCCCTCTTCACGTCATCGCCCAGACTGACGACGGGATTGTGATGGCCGTTGAGCACGAAACTTTGCCCATGGCCGGGCTGCAGTTCCATCCTGATTCCTTTGCCAGCCCCCGCGGCAAGGAACTGATCGCTGACTTTTTCCGGGCCGTCGCATGAAGCTGGCCGAGCTTGAGACGCTCCCGTCTTTCGCGCTGCTGGGGCCTGGCTTTGGCGGCGATCCGTTTCTGCTGCTCCGTGATCTTCGGCCCCAGTCATCCGCCGATTCTTTGCTGGTGTTCGCGCGCTTCGAGGAGCCTGGCACCCGCGCGCTCAAGCTGTCCCCAGGCACCGCCAGCCCCTGCGCGGTGGACTTCGCCGAGAAGCCTCGCGGCCTTGACGTGGCGCTGGCCGCTTTCGACTACGCGAACAAGGTGGGGCAGATTCGTGAGGCCATCGCGAACGGCGACGTCTATCAGGTGTGTCTGACGGTGCGCGCGCTGGTCTCCGCTGGCAGCGGAGCGGAGATTTTGTCCTTGATGTGCCGGCGCGGGGTGCCTCGCTTCGCCGCATGGGTACGGTTGCCCGATGGGAGCGAATTCGTGTCGGCTTCACCCGAGCTGTTCTTCGAGACGGACGGCAGGCAGGTGCATGCTGAGCCGATGAAGGGCACGGCTCGTCCTGGTGCCGGCGGCGCACTCGAAGCCAGCGACAAGGATCGGGCCGAGCTGGCCATGATCACCGACCTTGTGCGCAACGATCTGGCCCAGGTCTGCCGTCAGAAGACGGTCCACGTGGCAAACCAGCGCCGCGTCTTGCAGCTTCCCTACGCGCTTCAGACGGTGAGCGACATCGTCGGGGTCATGGACCACGGCAAAGTGGCACTGGATGTCTTGGCCGCATTGCACCCAGGCGGATCGGTGACCGGGGCACCCAAACAGGCGGCCCTGGCCATGATCCGCAGGCTAGAGCCAGACGAGCGAGGCGCCTACTGCGGCGCGCTTGGGATGGTGACCGGCGAGCGCTCGGTTTTCAGTCTCCTGATTCGCACGGCGGCGAGGACTTCGCAGGGTTGGGCGTACGGCGTGGGGAGCGGCATCGTCTTCGACTCGGAGCCCCAGGCCGAGCTTGATGAGCTTCGGGTCAAGCTGGGGGCTCTCTGATCCTGGCTTCCGTTCGCCCGCATCTTCATCCATGATGGGATCCTGCCTCCCATGAAAGTCGAGCAAATCACCGTCTTCCTCGAGAACCAGTCAGGCCGCTTGGCCGACGTGGCTAGCATCCTTGCGGCCGCGGGTGTGAACATCCGCGCCCTGTCGTTGGCTGATTCTGCCGATTTCGGCATTCTCCGCCTCATCGTCAATGACACGGAGAAGGCCGGCCAGGTGCTCAAGACCCAGGGCTTCACTGTGGCCAAGACCGAGGTGGTGGGCGTACAGGTGCCCGACCGGCCGGGCGGCCTGGCCGAGATTCTCAATGCGATGAAGGCCAACCAAGTCAACGTCGAGTACATGTACGCCTTCGTGCACAAGACCGCGGTCGACGCCACCATCATCTTCCGCTTCCACGATTCAGAGAAGGCCATCGCCTGCCTGCAGCAGGCGGGCATCAAGATCTTGCAGGGCGAAGACATCTACTCGATCTGACCACCAACCGACGAGCAGGGAGCCAAACGCATGAAGACACTTGGAATCACTGTAGCGTTCGTCTTCACAACCGTCCTGGGCGCAGGCGCGTTGCAAGCCAAGACACCGACAGTCAAGATCGGCGCCATCTTCAGCAAGACCGGCCCGGCCGCCAACCTGGGCGGACCCGAGGCCAGGACCCTGGAGATGGTGGTCGAGGAGGTCAACAAGAAGGGCGGGATGGGCGGCAGCCAAATCGAACTGGTCCTCAAGGATTCGGGCAGCAGCCCGGAGAAGGCTATTTCGTTTGCCAAGCAGCTCATTGAAGAAGACAAGGTCTTCGCCATCATTGGCCCGTCCACCAGTGGCGAGACCCTGAAAATCAGGGCCATCGCCGAGGAGGGCAAGACCATCCTGCTGTCTTGTGCGGCGGCCGAGGCGATCGTGAATCCGGTGGCCAGCTACGTGTTCAAGGTGGCCCCCAGCGACAGCCACGCTGCCCGTCGCATCTTTGAACAGATGAAGAAGATGGGGATCGCCAAGATCGGCTTGCTGTCCAGCAACACGGGCTTTGGCAAGGCCGGCAAGGAACAGGTGGAAAAGCTGGCCCCCAGCTTCTCTATCCAGATTGTGGCCAACGAAGTATACGAGAAGGAAGCCACGGACTTGACCGCTCTGGTGACCAAGCTGAAGGCGGCCAAGGTGCAGGCCTTCATCAACTGGTCCATCGAGCCGGCGCAAGCCATCGTGATCAAGAACGCGCGCCAGGTTGGCCTGTCGGTGCCCATCTTCCAGAGCCATGGCTTCGGCAACATCCAGTACGCCAAAGCCGCCGGGCCCGCTGCTGAGGGAGTGATCTTCCCTGCCAGCCGGCTGCTGGTGGCCGATAGCCTGCCCGCCGACGACAAGCAAAAGCCCGTGCTGCTCAAGTACAGGCAGAGCTACGAGGCGCGCTACAAGGAGGATGCCAGCACCTTCGGCGGCCACGCTCACGATGCCCTCTTGCTGCTCGGCAAGGCGGTGGAAAAGGCCGGAACTCTCGACAAAGAGAAAGTGCGCGCCGCCTTGGAGAACCTGCAGGGCGTGGTGGGCACCGCCGGGGTCTTCAACTTCTCCGCGCGCGACCATGGCGGCCTGGGCATGGACGCCTTCGAGATGCAGACCGTGAAGAACGGCAAGTTCGTCGTCTTGGGCGACACCGCCGGCAAGAAGTAGTCACAGCCGGGCTGGCCCGGCATAGGCGCATGAGTCTCGATCTTCTCTTTCAATACCTGGTGGCCGGCATCACCTACGGCACGATCTACGCGATCGTCGCCATTGGGTTCAACATCATCTACAACACCACCGGCATCATCAACTTCGCCCAGGGCGAATTCGTTATGCTGGGCGGGATGCTTGGGGTCACGCTGCATGCGCTCTTGCCCATGCCGCTGGCCATCGCGGGCGCCGTCATCGCCACCATGCTGGTTGGGGCGTTGATTGAGATGCTGTTCATTCGCTGGTTGCGCCGGCCGTCGGTGCTGCGCCTGATCATCATCACCATCGGCCTGTCCATCGCCATTCGCGAACTGGCGCTGTTGCTGTGGGGCGAGGGCGTGCGCGCCTTGCCGTATTTCACCGGCACAGCGGTGTCGTCTCTTTCCATCGGCGACGTGCACATCTCGCCCCAGGTGCTGTGGGTGCTCGGGCTGTCGGCGGTGATGGTGGCGGCTCTCAACTTCATCTTCGCGCGCACCCTTCTCGGCCGGCAGATGCGCGCCTGCGCGTGCAACCGCGAAGCCGCGCAGCTGTGCGGGATCAGCGCCAAGAACATGGTGACACTGTCCTTTGTGCTGAGCGCGGGTATCGGCGCATTGGCTGGATGTGCGATCTCGCCCATCACCTACGTCCAGTACGACAGCGGCACCAGCCTGGCCATCAAGGGGTTCACTGTGGCCATCCTGGGCGGTCTGGGCAACAGCATGGCCGCCATCGCCGCGGGCCTCTTGCTCGGGATCCTAGAGTCGTTCTCCATCTGGGTCATGCCCGCCGCATACAAAGATGTCATCGCCATAAGCATTCTCCTGCTGATTCTTTTCGTGCGGCCGTCAGGGCTATTCGGCAACGCCGAGGCCGCGCGGCTCAAGGATTATTGATGGCAAGCCGACGCAACCTGCCCATTGTCGCGATGGCCCTGGTGGTGATTGCGGTGCATTTGCTAGCCGCAGCAGCGGGCAAGCCGCAGTATCTCACCCAGCTCACCATGGCCGGGTACTACTCGCTGGTCATCGTGGGGCTCACCTTGTTGATGGGCTACACCGGTCAGATCTCGATGGGCCACGCCGGATTTTTCGCGATCGGCGGCTACACCTCGGGACTTTTGACCACGTACAACCTTTATTCCCAAAACGGCGAGATGCCGGTCTCTATGCTGCGGTCGACCGGGCTCCTCGTCGCGGGCAAGGATCTGTACGGAGCCGACCTCTTGGTGGTGCGCCCCTGGGCAGCCTGCGTGGTCGCGCTGTTGGTGACTCTGGGCATCGCCTACCTGGTGGGCAAGCCGGTCCTGAAACTGCGGGGGCACTATCTGGCCATGGCGACCCTGGGCTTTGGCACCATCGTGTACAAGGTGGTGCTGGGCAGCAGCGTGCTGGGTGCGGCTGACGGGATCTCGGACATTCCCGCATTTCCCCTGTTCGCTGGCCTGGCGGTGTCCGGAAAATCCGTGCTGCGCACGCAGAACTACTATCTGGCTTGGGCCCTGGTGCTGGTGGCGATGCTGTTGCTGACCAATCTCATCCATTCGCGGGTGGGCCGTGCCCTGCGCGCGATTCACGGCGCCGAGGATGCTGCCGACGCCATGGGCGTGGACACGAGCCGCTACAAGTTGAACATGTTCGTGCTGAGCGCCGTGCTGGCGGCATTGGGGGGCGTGTTTCTCACCCACTACAACGGCGGCATTGGCCCATCCGAAGCCTCGATCATGAAGTCGGTGCGCTATGTGGCCATCGTCGCCGTCGGCGGCATGGCCAACCTGTGGGGCGCCCTGATCATGGGCGTGTTGCTCAATTTTCTCTCTCTGCGCGGTTCCTTCGGCTCCTACGACGACGCGGTTTTCGGCCTGATTCTGCTGGCCATCATGCTCTTCGCGCCCGATGGGCTGTTGCGCGCGGAGCTTGTGCGGCGTTTGCCGGGCCTGCGCCGCGGGTTCGGGCAAAAGGGGGCGCCATGAGCCTGCTAGAGGTCAAGGATCTGTGCAAGCGCTTCGGTGGCTTGCAGGCTGTGGGCAACGTCAGTTTCGCGGTTGCTCCCGGCAGCATCAAGGCGCTCATCGGTCCCAACGGCGCCGGCAAGACAACCCTGTTCAACCTGATTTTCGGCATCCTGCCGCCCGATTCGGGCCAGGTGTGGTTTGACGGCGCGCAGACGGATGGCTGGAAGCCGCATCAGGTGGCGGCCGCGGGCATGGCGCGCACCTTCCAGCATATCCGTCTGTTTCCCAAGATGAGCGCCTGGGAGAACATCGCAGTCGGCCGGCACGTGCACAGCCGGGCCGGTTTCCTGTCGAGCATGCTCGGCCTGCCCTGGACGCGACGCGAGCAACGGGCCGTGCGCGACAAAGCCCTGGAGATCATGGGCTTCTTGGGCGTGGAAGATCGGGCCGATGTGGAGGCCACCAGCCTGGCCTATGGCCAGCAACGCATCATCGAGTTGGGCCGGGCGCTTGCTTGCGAGCCCAAGCTGCTGCTGCTCGACGAGCCGGCCGCCGGGCTCAACATGCGCGAGACCAGCGAGATGGCCAAATTGATCGCGCGCATCCGCGACACTGGGATCACCGTGTTGCTGGTCGAGCACGATATGACCCTGGTGATGAACATCTCGGACGAAGTCTTGGTGTTGAGCTACGGCGAAAAGATCGCCGATGACAAGCCGCTCGCTATCCAGAAACACCCCGAGGTGATCAAGGTCTACCTGGGAGAGGACGATGCTTAGGATCCGCAGCCTGGAAGCCGGCTACGGGAACCTGAAGGTTCTGCGGCGGGTGTCCATCCACGTTTCTCCCGGCGAGATCGTGACTATCATCGGCGCCAACGGCGCGGGCAAGACCACCCTGCTGCAGACCATTGCAGGTCTTCTGCGCGCCCAGGCCGGTGAGATCCTGTTCGACAAGCAGGACGTTGGCCGCCACGCGCCCGAGGCCATCGCGTTCCTGGGCTGCGCTCTCGTGCCCGAAGGCCGCCAGCTTTTCGCGCCCATGACCGTGCGCGAGAATCTGCAGCTTGGCGCCTACGTGCAGATCCGCCGCGGCCGCGTGCATGGCGTGGACCACGATCTCGGCCGGGTCTTCGACCTGTTCCCGCGTCTGAAAGAGCGCGCGTCGCAATTGGCCGGCACGCTCTCGGGCGGCGAGCAGCAGATGCTGGCTATCGGGCGCGCGCTGATGGCGCGGCCCAAGCTGATCATGATGGATGAACCGTCGATGGGACTGGCCCCGCTTGTGGTCAAGGACATCTTCGCCATCATCCGCCGCCTGGGCAGCGAGGGCCACACCGTGCTGCTGGTCGAGCAGAACGCCAAGGCGGCCTTGCGCATCGCCAGCCGCGGCTACGTGCTGGAGAACGGGCGCATCCTGCTGGAAGAGAATGCAGAAGACCTGCTGGCCAACCGAGACGTGCAGCGTGCCTATCTGGGGCGCGACTTGGACTCGGAAACCGAACTCGACGGCAAGAGGAGATGACCATGGTCTGGGAGCCTGAAAAGGAATGCATGCATAGAGACGAGCTGCGCCAGTTGCAGCTTGAGCAGCTACAGGCGGTCTTGGCGCGGGTCTACATGCACGTGCCGTTCTATCGAAAGCAGTTCGACGCCCGCAAGGTCGACCCGGACGATTTTCGCACCTTGGACGATCTGCGCCGCTTGCCATTCACCAGCAAGGCCGACCTGCAGGAAAACTATCCCTATGGCCTGTTCGCCGTGCCCCTGCGCGACGTCGTGCGCATCCACGCCTCGGCGTGCATGTCCACCGTGGTGGGGTACACGCGCAATGACATCAAGACTTGGTCGGCTCTGGTCGCGCGCGTGCTTTGCGCTGGGGGCGTGAGCAAGGACGATGTGGTGCAGATCGCCTACGGCTACGACCTGTCGACCGGCGGCTTCGGCATCCACTACGGCGCCGAACGCATTGGGGCCTCGGTCATCCCCACATCGACGGGCAACACCGCCCGCCAGATCAAGATCATGCGCGATTTCAAGACCACCGCGCTGGTGGCTACGCCCAGCTATGCCTTGCTGATTGCGGACACGATCCACACGCAAGGCATCACTCCCGGCGTGTTGTCGCTGAAGTATGGGCTTTTCGGCGGCGAGCCTTGGTCCGAAACCATGCGGCAGGAAATTCAGGACAAGCTGCACATCGTGGCCACCGACAACTACGGCGTATCCGAGGTGATGGGGCCGGGAGTGGCCAGCGAGTGCATGGAGCGCAAGGGACTGCATATCAACGAGGACCATTTCCTGGTCGAGGTGGTCGACCCGCAGACGCTCGATCCTTTGCCGGTCGGCGAGACCGGCGAGCTGGTCATCACCACCTTGACCAAGGAGGCATTCCCGGTCATCCGCTTCCGCACGCGCGACCTGACCAGCCTGCTCGACGAACCATGCCCCTGCGGCCGCAAGACCGTGCGCATGGCACGGGTAGCCGGCCGCAGCGACGATGTGCTGATCATTCGCGGGACCAAGGTGTCCCCGTCGCAGATCGCGGCCGTGCTGGGCGAAATCGAGGGTCAGGTGCCGCCGCACCAGTTGGTGGTGGAACGACCGGGCGCCATGGACGAGGCGACTGTGCTGCTCGCACCGAGCGAATCGGGCGCCTTTGACGAGCTTCGCAAACAGCACGAGCGCCTGGCCGCCATCGCGCATCGCCTGTCGTCCGAGCTAGGCCTGTCGATCAACGTGAAGCTGGTGGAACGCAAGTCAGTCGAATCCGGCCCGCGCGTGCTGGACAAACGAAAGGCCTGAACCCGTGCGCGAAGGCCGGCGGATTCAGGCCTTTTCGTCCGAGATGACGGCGCTACTTCTTGTCGTCGAACATCTTGGCGACGTAGGTCACAACCACGAAGAGGTTGTGGGCGACGTCCGTGACGTCGCCTGAGTCGATCGCGTTGAGGCCGACCTCGAGCATGTACATGGGGGCGACGGTCAGGGCGGGCGTGACCTTGAAGTCGATACCCACGTACGTGCGGTTGTAGCGAAGACCGCTCTTCCAGTAGCCGGAGGGGATGTATCCAGTCTTGGTAGTCGTCCCGTCGGCATTTGCCTTGAAGAGCTTGCTGGTGTCGCTGTCCTCGATGATTCCGAAGAACAGCTCGTCAGCCAGCAAGACTCCCAGCCGGTCGGTGAGCGCGTAGCGGCCTTGGATCAGTTCGCGCAGCACGGTGCCCCATCCCCAGCGCTGGTCTGCGACGCTCATCTTGAAGGTCGGGTCGGTCGGACTGACAAAGTCGGCGTTGTAGACGTCGGCGTAGAAGGTGTTGTGGAGGATCACGCGGTCGTAGATCGACCAACGCCCGATGCGATACTCGGCGGCCGGGATGATCTCCAGGTTGTGCGAGAAGGCGTACGTGGACTGGCAGTTTGAGGCCGTAGCCGAGGTTTGGAGGTTGCACTTGAGGTTCCCCGATCCTGGCGGCTGTTCCGTTCGGCGTCCGCGCGAGGGGTAGCCCATGTAGTAGTACCAGAGGGATCCCTTGAGGGTCAGGTTGCCCAGCTTGTAGGTGAAGTTGGGGCCCAGGAACAACTCGAGGAAGTGAACACCCGTCGTGTCCTCACGCGAGCGCGCGAACTCGGTGCGGAAGCCTGGCATGATGGTGAGGCTCCACTGAGGCGTGAACGCCAGTGTGAGATTCTGGTCGTACCAGATTCGGGCCTCCTGCTTGGTTGGCAGGTCAGCCGCCAGCGCGACTCCGCTCAGCGCGACCAAGGAGAAAATGCTGATAGCAACTACTAGCAACCGTTTCATGTGCGCTCCCTTGTAAAATGCCGCGGTACAAGACGTTTCTTGATATCACGAGCGGCGAGAAAGCGGAAGCTAGAGCGCCGAACGGTTTACCTCCCGTCGTGAAATCGCGCATTTGCGTCGCGTCCCTTCGTTGCTCGTCGGTCAAATACGTCGAGTATTCTCCCTCCTCGCGCCTCGGGCCGCTCGCAACTGCGCAATTTCACTCGGTCCGT
>Ga0182021_10006139_pt1 | contig 14271 bp, 12 predicted proteins | sample 612E3MmetaG_FD_120493 | JGI IMG/M metagenome (GOLD analysis project Ga0182021, IMG submission 120493) | Permafrost microbial communities from Stordalen Mire, Sweden - 612E3M metaG (Illumina Assembly) | ecosystem: Environmental > Terrestrial > Soil > Wetlands > Permafrost | place: Sweden... | reverse complement strand
TGTCCACAAATTCGGCATTTATTCCGCATATAAAAAATATTTACCCAAAACTGAATACGTTGGGGATAATCTAATAACTTTACCGATGTACAGTTCCTTGACTGTTGAAAAAATTAAATATATTTGCGATTCACTAAAAGAGGCATTGAATAAAAATTAATATGCTTACTTGCAATAATTGTGGTTCAACAGGAGTTCTTCTATGGAATATTAAATCATTTCAGATATTCAAGTGTACTAATAAGAATTGTAACCTGATATTTTCAGATGTTAAACCTGAACACATACGTTCAGGTTATGAAAAAGACTATTATATAAATGAATATCCTGATTATGAAAGTGATAGAGAAATTCATTTAAAAAATAATAATATTCTTTTGAATGAAATCGAAAAATATTTTCCAACAGGAAAGTTAATCGAAATTGGCAGTGCATTCGGTTTTTTCTTATCAACTGCTATTTCGAGAAACTGGCAGGGAGAAGGATTTGAAATATCAGAGTATGCAAGTAAATTAGCGGTAAATAAATATAATATACCTGTTAAAAATGAAGATTTCCTTTCTGCTGAATTAAATGATAAATATGATTTGGTGGTAATGCTTGATACAATAGAACACCTTTTAAAACCCGATTTGTTCATAGAAAAAATATCAAATATAACACTGCCCGGTTCAGGATTAGTTATAACAACAGGTGATGTTAATTCTTTATATTCCAAAATATTCGGGAAAAAATGGCGGCTTATAGCACCACCAATGCATATTTACTATTATAATCCATGTTCCGTTACATATTTATTAAATAAGTTTGGTTTTGATGTCTTGTCGATTTCGCATCCATCAAAATATTTTAATTTAGGTAGTGTAATACAATATTTATTTAAAACGCAAAAATCAAAAAATCGTATAGTACCGGTAAAAATTAATTTGGGCGATATTATGCTTGTCATTGCGAGGAAAATAGAATCGGATGAAAGATAATTTATTAATATTTGGGGCGGGAGTTTTGCAGGAACCTTTAATCAGGACGGCAAAAATAAAAGGCTTTAATACGGTTGTATTGGACCCTGATAATAATGCCTTTGCAAAAAAATGTGCGGATATTTTTTATTGTGTTGCCGGGATTGATTTTAACAGAACATTGGCAATTGCAAAAAAATATAAAGTTAAAGGAGTCGTAACATCGTCTACTGAAAGACCTTTGCTTATGATGGCAAGAATTGCGGAAGAATTAAATCTGACTTTTCCATCGTGCGATTCAATAAAAAATTCGACTGATAAATATTTAATGAAGCAATGCTTCCGGAAAGCAAATTTACCCTGCGCGGATGGAATATTAATTGATAGAAAATTTAATAAAGATAATATTAAGAAATTAAAATTTCCCTTGATAATAAAACCTGTTGATAATTCCGGCAGCAGGGGAGTAATTTACTGTAAGAATTTAGCGGAACTTGGAAATAAGTTATATGAAACTTATAAATATTCTTCTTCTGAAAAAATATTAGCAGAAGAATATATTGATGGTAAAGAAATCAGTGTAGAGAGTTTTATATTAAAAGGAAAAACTTATATATTACAATTCACCGATAAGATAACTTCTGAGCCTCCTTATAATGTTGAAATGGGGCATATTCAACCTTCCGGCATAAGTTCTGATATTCAGGAAATAATTTCAAAAATTATTTCCCGGGCTGTTTCTTCGTTAGGACTTGATAATTGTATCTGCCATTCGGAACTGAAGATAACGAAAAATAATAAACCTGTTTTGATTGAAATAGGTGCAAGGCTTGGAGGTGACTTTATTACTTCATATTTAGTTCCTCTTTCTACAGGAATAAATATGGATTCATTAGCTATAAATATTGCGGTGGGAAATAATATAAGATTGAGGAAAAAGAAAAAATATTGTTCTTCAATCGAATATTTTAATTTTAAATCCGGTAAAGTAAAAGACATTAAAAATTGGGAAAAAATATTTAAAGACAAAAATATTGTAAGAGTGGATATTCCTTTTAATGTAAATGAAAATATTGTAAATATTTCCAATAGTTTAAACAGGCACGGATTCATTATTGCGAGAGGAATAGAAAAAAGAAAAATGATTATGTCATTAAATAACGCCATCAGTTTTATTACTTCTAAAATTATCATCGAATGAATATGAAAAAAAAATTATTAGTTTATGGGGCAAGAGTTCTTGGGTATCACATAAGAAATCTTATAAAAGAATGTGGGCATGATTTTTCCGGCTTTATTAGTGATATTGATAAAGGTGATGAGATATTGGGTGATTATGAGAATGTAAAAAAATCGCTGGATTTAAATAAATTCGAAATTGCTATTGCCTTAGGGTATTCAGATTTTCAAAACAGGTGGGATGTTTTTCAAAAAGTAAAAAACGATAATTTTAATGTTGCAAAATTAATTCATCCGAAAGCAATCATAAATACAGAATCAAAAATCGGCGAAGGCGTAGTTATTTTTGCAGGTGCTATAGTTGATTATAATGCAGTTCTTTGTGATATGGTACTTATGTATTCGGGAGCAATCGCAAGCCATGATACTTTTGTTGGCTCAAATACAATACTATCCCTTAATTCGACGTTATGCGGTATGGCTCATCTTGAAGGATTTTCCTTTGTTGGAGCAGGGGCGGTTGTAGTAGATAATATGAATGTACCATCTATGAGTTTTATTAAAGCGGGAAAAGTTTATTCAAAAAGGACCTTGGAAGATTCGGAAGTGATTAAATATATTTCAAAATAAAAAATAATTATATTGAAAATTCTAATTGCAGTCATCGCTTATAATGAAGCTGATTCTATCAGAAATGTTATAAACGATTTACAAAAAAATAATTTTGGTTATGATGTAATTGTTATTGACAATAGCTCGTTTGATAATACAAAACAAATATGTGAAGAACTGAATGTGAAAGTAATTACACATTGCATAAATAGCAGTATTGATGGAACATGGAAAACATTTTACAAATATGCGTATGAAAATGATTATGATATAGTTTGCCAGTTTGATGGTGATGGTCAGCATGTAGCAAGTGAATTACCTAAAATAATTAATCCTGTTATAAAAGGTGAAGCAGATAGAGTTATCGGTTCAAGATTTCTAACAAATGAAGGCTTTCAATCCTATTTTTTCCGGAGAATTATTATTAAATCTTTCGCTTTCTGGATATCCTTAATTATCGGATACAAAATAAATGACGTGACTTCAGGTTTTATAGCGTTTAATAGAAAAATAATTACTTTCTTTGCAAAATATTATAAACATGAGATTAATGACCCGAACATTGGTTTGATATTAACTCATTATATTGGAGCTAAAATTATTGAAGTTCCGGTTTTAATGAGAGCAAGAAAAACCGGTCGTTCTTATTACGGAATTTTAAATTCTCTGGCTTATCCTGTGAAAGGTTTTATAAATATTATAGGATGCCTTTTGCTAAAAAAACAAATAAAAAAAGATATCGGAGTTAGAAATGAATCCTAAACTTCAGATTGCCTCGTTGATTATTGGAGTGGCTTTTTTCTTTTATATATTTTATGTGATAAGAAAAAAAACTTTAAGTCCGACATACTCAATATTGTGGATAATGCTCGCACTATTCTTTATTTCCGTTCCTGTATTTGAATCATTTTATGTTTTCTTATCGAGAAGCATTTTTGGTTTCTATGCTGAGAATATGATATATATTGCTGTTATAGGATTTCTGTTAATATATGTTTTATTCTTAACTTTAAAAGTTGTAAAACTAAATGACCAGGTGAAAGAACTCATATCTTTCACTGCGATACTTGAAAGTAAAATTAAGGATAAAATTGATTAATATAATATCCAGACTCGAATCAATCCGGACTAAGAAATATGTTATTTATTTGTTTTTCATATCGTTATTTATTCGGCTTTCTTACGGCTTAATTTATTTTTCGATTTTTAAATCTTCTAATTTTGATGACGATTGGACTTACGTAGACTATGCACATAAATTCTTAGAACAGGGAATATTTATTCCGGATATTTCTCAGATAAAAGAACTCACACTTAGCTTACCGCCTGCCTTTCCCTCTATAATAGCATTTAATTTCTTAATCTTCGGAGAGAATTATTTACCGTTAATAATTATTAACGCAATCTTAAGCGCATTTGTTTCTGTATTAATATTTTATATTGCCCGATTTCTTTTCAATAACAAAGTGGCTATCATGGCTTCTTTATGGAGTTTGATTTATGTTTATTTTATAAGGTGGGTTCCTTTTTTACTAAAAGAAAACTGGCTTCAATTTGTTTTTCCTCTCGTCGTGTTAATATTGTTCTATATATCTAAGGAAAAAAAGTATTTTCCTAAAATAATATTATTGAGTTTTATATTCGCTTTTCTTATTCATCTTGATGAAAGGTATTTTGTATATTATCCCGTTATAGCATTGGGACTTATTTATTTAGATTCTAATAATATTAAAGCAGGATTGAAAAAAGCATCAATATTTATTTTATTGGTCTTTGTTTTTATGATTCCATGGCTTGTAAGAAATTATATTGTTTTCAAAAAACCCGTAATTATATCTGAAAGGACTGCTGTGTTTACCGATAAAATATTCGGATATGAAACGAAAAATACTGCTCCGATGGAAATTCAAATATCAAACGAAACACTTGACTCGATCAGAAGAGGGCAAAATATTTATGATATTACGCTTCAGAATGAATTAAATCGTGGAATTAAATATGGATTAATTCCTTACCGTTATTCACCATTGAAAAAAGCTTTTGTTGATTTCAAAGAATTCTGGCGACCTTTTCGTTTTTCTCCTATGTTTGTCAGTGAAGGATTCCGCTCGGAAGAACCATGGTCTTTAAAACATAATATGTCAATTATGCTCACTTACGGAATATTATTACCTTTTTTCTTTATAGGCTTATTCTTTGTCATTAAAGAAAAAAATAAATACGCGATGTTTATTATTTTTATTATGCTTATTCACACTCTCATACACACAACAGTTCTATTATCACAATACCGGTACAGGATTCCAATTGATGCGTTCGTAATAATATTTTCATTTTACGGAATATTCAAATTATTTAATAAAAAAGTTACACCGGTCGAAAACAAATAATGTCAGTTAAAATAAGGAATAAAGATTTTGTGAAAGAAGTTCATCCGGTTATCAAAGGTGAAAATATGAAATATTTTTCTCCGGGAGAATTGTTTTCTGTAGAAGCTTCTTTAGATTCTCTGATACCCTGGATTAATTCAATTTATAATCTCGAAAATAAAGAAATATTGGTATTTGGAATGGGTGGCGGAGGTACAGTTGTTGCCACTGCGTTAAACATTGGAAATGGAAAAGTTTACGGTGTTGATATAAATAATGATGCGATCCGAACAACAAATAAACGGGCAGAAATCTATGGAGTATCGGAGAAAATTGAGCTTTATTTTCTTAAAGATACTTATCCTTTACCATTTCGGGAAAATAAGTTCGATATGGTACTCGTTGCTGATGTTATCGAACATATTGCAAAAGATAGGAAAAAATATTTACGGGAAACTTTCCGCGTATTGAAAAAAAACGGTCTTCTTATTATTACAGGTACTCCAAATTTATTATATCCAAAAGATTATCATACAACAGGATTGTATTTTATTCCATGGTTGCCTTCTAAAATAGCCAATAAATACGCGGTATTCAGGGGAAAATGGGTCAAAGGTAAAGACCTCGATTATGCAGGTAGAAAAGGAGCAAATTATTGGCAAATTATTCGTTGGTTAAAAGGGTTTGATTTTGAAGTTCTTAACAGGCAAAACGGGTTTACTTCCGTATATTTAAAAAATCATAATAGATTGAAATCGCTAAAAAGAAAAATATTATTTAAACCTTATGAAATATCTGAATGGGTTTTAACAACTATATTCAAAATTCCGATTACAGCTTTTATGCCTTACATAAATCACCTCTTTATAAGAAAAAAATAATATTTTATGTGTGGCATTTGCGGAATAATTAATTATGATGGACAAAATATCGAACAGTCGAATCTTCTTGCTATGATGGATTGTATGAAACATCGCGGACCGGATGATTCCGGAATATTCATTGATAAAAATATAGGGCTCGGTTTTGTAAGACTTAGCATCATTGATTTATCTTCATACGGCCATCAGCCTATGGCTGATGCTTCAAATAGATATTATCTGATATATAACGGCGAGGTTTATAATTATCTTGAACTGCGAAAGGAACTTGTTCAGTCGGGTTATATTTTTAAATCAAATACAGATTCGGAAGTAGTACTTTATTCATTTATAAAGTGGGGTAAAGATTGTTTATCACATTTTAACGGTATGTTTTCTTTTCTCGTGTATGATACAAAAGAACGAAAAATATTTTTAGCACGCGATAGATTCGGAATTAAACCTCTTTATTATTATTTTGACGATTCGAAATTTATTTGTGCTTCTGAGATTCTTCCAATTCTAAAAATAATCGGAAATAAACCTGAAGAAAATAACAGAGCAATTTTTGATTACCTCGCTTTTAACCGGACTGATCAGGATGAGAATACATTTTTTAAAAATGTAAATAAACTTCAGCATGGTAAATACTTAACTATTGAAAACAAAGATATTCAAATTAATACATGGTATAACCTGAAAGATAATCTAAAATCAACTTTTACATCTTCTGAAGAATTCAAAGATTATTTCGTTTCTTCCGTGGGATTAAGATTGCGAAGCGATGTCCCCGTTGGTGTATGCCTAAGCGGAGGTTTGGATTCTTCGAGTATAACATCAGTGCTTTTAAATGATTTTAATAAAACTGATTTAAATACTTTCTCTGCAGTGTATGATTCCAGGTATAAATGCAACGAATCTGAATACATTAAGGAATATTCCGGTATATTAAATAATATGTATTATACTACGCCAACCGCGAATTCATTATTTGAAGATATGGCTAACTTTATAAAAATTCACAACGAACCTGTACCATCAACCGGTCCTTATGCGCATTATAAAGTAATGGAATTGGCACAAAACCGCGTTGTCGTAACTCTCGACGGACAGGGCGCAGATGAATTACTCGCAGGTTATCATTATTTCTTCGGCATTTATTATAAAGAACTTCTGAGACATTTTAAATTATTAAAACTCGTCAGGGAAAATTTTTATTATTATAAATATCATCATTCCAATTATGCGTTCAAAACGTTTTTGTATTTTCTGTTACCCTCGTTTTTAAAAACAAATTTAAGGGTCTCGGAAAAAAAATATCTGGCAAATGATTTTGTGAATAAATATTCGAAAGGTAATATTATTACTGACGAATTGTTCAACATTTCCGATTTACATTCAGCATTATTAAATCACTTTGAATACAAATTGGAACATTTACTTAAATGGGAAGACAGAAATTCTATGTGTTTTTCATTAGAATCCCGTGTACCTTTTCTCGATTATCGGATAGTAGAAAGAGCTCTGTCGTTACCGAATTCGGAAATTATTAATAATGGCTATACTAAAATTATACTCCGCAATGCAATGAAAAATATTATTCCCGAAAAAATCAGAAACAGAAAAGATAAAATTGGTTTCGATACTCCTGAAGATGTATGGTTTAGGTCCGACAGGTTTAAATCGTTTATATATGATATGATCGATTCCGAATCATTTAAACAAAGAGGATATTATAATGTCGGTAAGATTAAATCCTTATATAAATCGCATCTCGATAATAAAATAAATATTTCAAAAGATATCTGGAAATGGATTAATCTTGAATTGTGGTTCCGTGAATTTATTGATAATTAATTATATATGATTTTATCCATAAAATATTAAAACACTCTGTTGAATTTAACAACTGTATTAAGCATTATCTGTCCCTCTCAAAATAAATGTACAAAATTATAACCGATGTAAATAATATCGAAAAAAAACAATGGAAGGATTTCGTATATGAACATCCCGACGGTAATATATTTCAGACGCCTGAATTTTACGAACTTCACCTTCACCAAACGAAATATGAACCGGTTGCGCTTTTCGTAATCGAACAAAATAAAATAGTCGGATTAATAGTTGCCACTATCCAGAAAGAAAATACAGGGCTTCCGGGTATAATGTCATCTCGCGCGATTATATGGGGCGGACCATTAATATCTCAAGGGAAAGAAAATTCCGTCGGTTTATTACTATCTGCTTATAATAAATCTGTAAAATCAAAAGTTCTGTTTTCACAGGTAAGAAATTTATTCAATACAGATAAGTTAAAAAATTATTTCATTGAATCAGGATTTTCTTTTAAAGAGCATTTGAATTTTTTAATTGATTTGAAAATGGATGAATCCGGGCTTTGGGAGAAGGTTAATTCCAAGAGGAGAAATGAAATCCGGAGAGCGGAAAAAGAAGGGGTAATAGTAAAAGAACTTGATGGTGAAAAGGAAATTTCCGATAGCTATGATATTATCAGACGTGTATATTCCCGTGTGAAACTTCCTTTACCGGAATTCGATTATTTCAGGAAAATAAATGAAATGTTTAAAGAAAAAAATGAAGGCTTGAAATATATGGGGGCTTTTTATGAAAATAAATTGATTGGTGTTATGTTCGTTCTTTGTTTTAAAGACCGAATCTATGATTGGTACGCCGGTAGTTATAAAGAATTCTATAATAAATATCCTAATGATATATTGCCATGGAAAATATTTTTATGGGGTAAAGAAAATAATTTCGGTATTTTTGATTTTGGTGGTGCGGGAAGTCCGGATGTGGAATATAGCGTACGGGATTATAAAAAAAAATTCGGAGGTGCTACGGTAAATTTTGGCAGATATCAAATTAACCATAAACCTTTATTGATGACTTTTGCATTTTTTGGGTTCAAACTATGGCGCTTCATTAAATACTGATGAAAAAATTGAATAACATTTTAATCGATATAAATCATCCGGGGCATGTTCATTTATTTAAAAATCTAATTTATTTGCTGAAAAGTGAAGGTATAAATGTTTTTGTAACAATAAAAGATGTCGATAATTTAAAAAAATTACTTCAGCTTTATAATATCGATTATATTGTAATTGGGAAAAAATCCGATTCGATTAAAGGAAAATTCTTTAATCAGATAAAATATGTAAAAGAACTTGTAAAGTTGATTAATAAGAACGATATAATGCTTGGAATAGGTGTCTCCATTACTCTAGCACACGCTTCAAAATTATCCAAGATGGTTTCGTTAATTTTAGATGATGATGACTCTGCAGTAGAACCGCTCTTCGCAAGATTTGCTCACCCGTTCGCTGATTACTTGATTTCTCCTGACGTTCTTGATTTTGAAAGAAAAAGAGAAAATCATCTGACTTATGCTGGGTATCATGAATTAGCTTATCTGCATCCCAATAGATTTAAACCTGATTTAAATGTATTAAATGAATCAGGAATTGAAAAAAATGAACTTTTTTTTATTCTCAGGTTTAATGCGTTTAAAGCACATCATGATGTTGGGGCTAAGGGATTGACTGTTAATCAGAAAAGAGAACTCATATCGATGCTTGGTAAAAAAGGAAAAATATTTATTACGACAGAAAAAGAAACCGAACCTGAATTTGAAATATATAAAATTAAAATATCGCCTGATAAAATTCATTCGTTGATTTATTTTGCAAGTTTATTGATAGGTGATAGTCAAACAATGACTTCCGAGGCGGCAGTATTAGGAACTCCATCCTTAAGGTGTAATTCATTTGTGGGCAAAATATCATACCTCGAAGAAGAAGAACATAAATACGGTTTGACATTTGGATTTAAACCTGAAAATTATGATAACCTATTGGTTAAAGCACGTGATCTGATTGATACTAAAAATTTAAAATCAATTTGGCAGGAAAAAAAATTAAAGTTAATATCTGATAAAATAGATGTTACAGCTTTTTTGTTCTGGTTAATTACAAATTATCCCGAAAGCATTAAACAGCATAATAAAGATAAATTTTTTCAGTATAATTTTAAGTAAATTTTGTTATCTTATTGGAAGGGCAGGAAATGAAAATACTAAATTTAGTTTTAATTAGAAAATATCCCTATTTAGATGTATACTCAAGTTTTACCGGGTAAAACAAAAAAAGTTCAACTCGAGCAATTTAAAAAAATAAAAAGAACTTTATATAATTTCATTTCAAAGTACTCCGTGCCCGAATCGGATACTACAAGAATTCTTGAAACTTCTACTAAATTCAATATAGAATCGATATCCCAGCCGATTAAATGTTTTGTCAATCTGAGAAAAATTAATATTATTAAATCCCTTAATAGTTTTTTTTCTGCTGTTAATACAAAATTACCTTTAGGCGGAGTTTTTATAGGCTGTGTTGAAATTTACAGCGAAAGAATTCAACGAATTCATAAAATTTATCCTAAATATATTGCAAATATAGTTCAGGATGTTGACTTTGTTTTAAATCGTGTGTTTCCTAAAATATTTTTGACAAGAAATATCTATAAGTTTTTCTTCGGTGGTATTAGCAATGCATTATCAAAAGCAGAAACATTCGGAAGATTATATTATAATGGTTTTGAGATAGTTGATTATAGAGAAATAAATAATCTGCTTTATTTCATTTCTAAAAAAATTACCGAACCTCTTGTTGAAAAAGAACCTACATATGGATTAATATACAAAACAGAACGGGTTGGTAAAAATGGAAAAACCGTTAAAGTTTATAAATTCAGAACAATGAATCCATATGCCGAGTTTTTGCAGAATTATATATATTTAAGAAACAATTTGAAAACTGGCGGTAAATTTAGAGATGATTTTAGAATAACCTCCTGGGGTAAGATATTAAGAAAATATTGGATAGATGAATTGCCTATGATAATAAATTTGTTAAAAGGTGATGTTAAACTTGTGGGAGTAAGACCTCTGAGCAGACAGTATTTTGATTTATATCTCGACGAATTAAAGGAAAAGAGAATGAATAATAAACCCGGACTTATCCCGCCATACTACGCAGATTTACCAAAATCACTCGAAGAAATAATGGAATCCGAAAAAAAATATTTTCAGGCATTTGAAAAAAATCCCTTTAAAACCGATTTTCATTATTTAACGAAATCTTTATACAATATTATTTTTAAACAGGCAAGAAGTTCATAAATATCTTATATATTATTTCTTTTAATTTCAATTGATTCCTTATGAATAAAGTTTTACTACTTATTTCGGTAGTAGTTTATTTTCTTATAAGCAATATTTCATTTTCCCAGGTGGAATTTGTCCCGCCCACACATCCTGTTTATGATTTCCTGAAAAGAATGCAGCTTATGAATGTTATTCAGGATTATAATTCATCTTCAATTCCAATATCCAGGCACCAGATAGCTGATTATCTAAAAACTATAAACGAGAAAAAAAATAAATTAAACTCAATCGATAAAAATATATTGAAAGATTTTTTTGTGGAATTTGACTACGATGTAAATAAAACTGTTAAAAATTCTTATGGGTTGTTAAATGATTTCAATTTAAAAGAAATATTTAATGACCAAAAACAAAAATATTTATTGCAATATACCGATACTAACGCCGCATTTTTTATGGATGCTAACGGAAATGTATCACAGAGGAATTCCACGGGAGATTCCCTCGGGAAACATGCAATTACACTCGGGGAAGTTGGATTCAGATTACGCGGTACTTTGTATAATACTGTGGGTTTTTATTTACGGGTGTCAAATGGTCAAAAAATAAAAGGTGATACGTCAGATATTAATATGTCTGTTGAGACCTATCCAAAACTTAAAGCTAATACAAAGTACAGGTATGAAAAAAAGAATTTTGATTCATATGAGGGATATCTGCGTTATGCAACAAAAACCGAATGGCTCGCATTGACCATAGGAAAAGAATCGCAATTCATTGGATTCGGATACATTGATAAAATGTTTATGTCGGATAACTCCATTCCGTTTAGTTTTATCAGGCTTGATTTAAAATACAAATCGCTGCATTATTATTATATGTATGGAAGCCTGAAAGGTGATTCACTTGGTATAGATATAAGTTCGAAGAATATTGCCGCACACAGACTCGATGTTAACTTTTCAGGCAAATTCAGGATGGGATTTTTTGAAAGCCTTATAATTTCACAGGACCCTTTCAATTTTAATTATTTCAATCCTGTTAGTTTTTTAAGAACTGCTGATTACAATGCAGGCGATTATTTAACAAGGAATACAGGAAACTCAATGCTTGGAGTAGATCTTGAAATTCAACCTCTTAATAAATTTTCTATTCAGTCTACATTATTAATCGATGATTTGGATTTTTCAACTCTTTTTAATAATACGAGAGACGGTCATCCTGCTAACGACAACCGTTTTGGCTATCAGATAGGAGGTCTGTGGACAGATGCTTTTACTTTACCTTCCGTTACGTTAGCTGTTGAATATACCCGGCTCGACCCTTTTGTTTATACTCACAGAACAAATAAAAGCCAGTATACTAACTGGGATTTACCACTCGGGCACAATTTGCCGCCTAATTCCGACGAAATAGCTTTAAAGCTGACATCATACATTTATAGCAGATTAAATTTAAAACTTACGTATCAGCATCAGCGTTCCGCAAGCAGAATTGTTCTGAGTGGTGATACATTAATTGCAAATTATGGGGGGAATATAGATAGAGGAGATGGCGATGTTGTTCGTGATAATAAATTTTTAGATGGTGATCGTGTTAATCATGATATTTTTACTTTCGAATTTTCCTGGCAGCCTGTTCGTCAGTACTTCCTTGATTTTAAATACCAGTATACTTTGTCAAATCTTTTATATGCTTCAAAAAAATATACAGATTCATATTTCTTTCTCACAGGAAGGATTGATTTTTAAATAAAGTTTTTCAGCCTTTAGAGAATAATTATTTCAATTCTTCTATTTACATATCATTATTTTCCATTTCTTTACTTCATTTCCTTTGTTTACTAATTAAGTTATTTTTGTTAATATTTTATGAATGTAATCGAATTTAAATATATTACAAAAAGATTTGGTGACCTGACAGCAAATTATAATGTATCGTTTGCAGTTAAAAAAAATTCTGTTCACTGCCTTATTGGAGAAAACGGGGCAGGCAAATCCACTTTAATGAAAATTCTTTTCGGGATTTATAAACCCGATAGCGGCATTATAAAAATAAATAATGTTGAAAAGTCTTTTAATTCCCCGCTCGATGCTATAAATTCCAACATCGGAATGCTTCATCAGCATTTTATGCTTATCGATGATTTTACAATCCTTGAAAATGTAATTCTCGGCAGCGAAATTACGACAAAATATAAAATCGATTTCGAATGGTCAAAAAAAACATTAGATAATTTTAATGATAAATACAATCTTGGTTTAAACCTCAACCGGAAAATTTCCGAAATAAGTATCAGCGAACAGCAAAAAGTAGAAATTCTTAAATTACTCTATCGAAATTCCGAAATACTAATTTTTGACGAACCAACTGCGGTTTTATCACCGGTAGAAGTCAAAGAATTTTATAAAATTATAGGAAAGTTTAAAGATGAAGGCAAAACTATAATTTTGATAACGCATAAATTGCACGAAGTAAAGGAAATAGCAGATAGAGTAACTGTCTTAAGACGTGGTGAGGTAGTATATGAAACGGATAAAGAAAATCTTGATATAAATATTTTAAGCAGGGAAATAGTCGGAGATGTGATAGTAAAAAATAATATTTCCAAAAATACTGCGTTGATAAATAAAAATGATTCTATTATTAAATTGAGCAATATCATTCTACGGAAAAACGGACACGATGTTTTGAATAAATTAAATCTTGAACTTAATAAAGGTGAAATATATGGAGTGTGTGGTGTTGAAGGTAACGGACAGAGTGAATTAGTTGATTTAATTTTCGGTTTAGAAAAAAAATTTAGCGGCTCTCTTGAAAAATATACTAATAATATATCATTGGTTCCCGATGACAGATTGAAAAAAGGTATGATAAAAGAATTTACTATCGGAGAGAACTTAATTCTTAAAGATAAAAATAGAATTAATATTACAAAAAAACAGTTAGCAAAACTTGCAGATGAAGTGATTAGTAATTTTGATATACGCGTTCCCGAAAATTCGGTTGTAATGAAATCACTTTCAGGCGGAAATCAACAAAAAGTTATTTTCGCAAGAGAAATCGAACTGAATAATGATGTTTTGATATTTTCTCATCCAACC
>Ga0182021_10006138_pt1 | contig 14271 bp, 12 predicted proteins | sample 612E3MmetaG_FD_120493 | JGI IMG/M metagenome (GOLD analysis project Ga0182021, IMG submission 120493) | Permafrost microbial communities from Stordalen Mire, Sweden - 612E3M metaG (Illumina Assembly) | ecosystem: Environmental > Terrestrial > Soil > Wetlands > Permafrost | place: Sweden... | reverse complement strand
CTGCTTCCACGTTCACCTTACTGCCTAAGCAGCGAGGGCGAAAGCAGACTGGTTGTTGCCAGTTACTTCGTTTGGGCTCCTTTTTACGAGGCCTGGAGACCAACCTCGGCTCGCGTTCTCCGGCAACCGGCCCCTGTCGAAACCACGCATCCCCACAGGTGCTGCTGCTACCAGCGCCCGCGGATTGTACCGCGGGCGCGGTGGCGGTCAACCCGGGGTTGCGCTCCGCTAGCCGTTGCCCGTGTTCGGGAGCGCGTAGGGCATGTTTTCGACGCCGATCACGTCGATGGCCGCGCCATCCCACGTTGGGGAGTTGTGCCAGATCTCGGACGCCTTGCCGGCGACACGGTCCGGTGCTGCATCCCACTCCCAGGTCAGCGTCACCTGCCACACCTGCTCCGGCTCAGCCTCGACCGTGACGGTACAACGCACAGGCAACGGCTTACTCAAGTCGACAACGCCGATTCGCGTAACAGTGGCCGTTTCGGTCACGCCAAGCGAAGAAGAGAAGCAAGTCAAGCGAGCCGGGGGCGTGACCGCGAAGAACTCCTTCAGCGCAGCTGCCTTGGAGGCCTCGTCCGTGGCGAGCGGTACGATCGCAGGAAGGTAGCGCATGCTGGCAATGACCGCCATTACCTGCGCCTCCAAGGCGGCCGTGTTGGGGCCGCGGATTGCGACAGTGATCTTGAAGCCGTTGAAGCCGTTGAAGCGGTCGACAAGCTCCCAGGTCAGGACCTCGTCGGCGGCCGGTATGGCGGCGTCGCCGGCGACCGTCGAGCTGATCGGAACCCGATTCGTGAGGTTGCGGGCGTAGATGGCGCGGACGCCTGCGACCGTCACGAGCTGAGGGCCGGCTGGCGGTGCCGACTCCGCCCGCATCAGGCTCCAGGGTCGGTATCCCGAGGGCTCGTTGACGGTGAGCCACTCAAACATCATCGCTGCGCTGCCGGGGGCAAGGCTCCAGGTTGCGATACATGCCGCGGGCTTGTTTCCAACATACGTCCCATACGCGTCACAGGCTTCGGAGACCGGACCAAGAGTGCCCAGGGCGTTGTTGCCGGGCTCTCCGTCGACACTGGCCGTGCCGCCATCGTGCAATGCCCATGCCGCCGGGTAGTCGAACTTGAAGTTCCAGATTCGGCCGGACACCAGCGGGGCCGATGCCGGCTCAGTCATCGCCGAGGCACCCGACGTGTCCTCGTTCCCAACTGTGCCGGAGCGTGGGCCGACTACCCGCGGCACGGCGACGGCCGCAAGCGCCAGCACCGCGGCGAGCCCCACCAACGCCTCGATGGCGTGGGTTCGCCGCCGGCTTCCAGCCCCCCGCGGCGTCAGCGACAGGCGAACGCGGTCCTCAAAGCCTGGGCTCGGTAGGGGCCGCCTTGACCCGGCACCCAGTCTCTCCCGAAGAAGGTTCTCGATGTTCCTGGAGTTCATCGACGCTCTCCAATTCCTTTCGCATGCGACCCAGGGCGCGGTGGAGACGCGACTTGGCGGTCCCCAATGGGATGCCGAGCGCGACCGCCACGTCGGGCAGCTCGAGATCGTGGCCGAAGCGAAGCGCCAATAGCGCTCGATCGTTGGCGTCGAGATGGCCCATCGCCCGCGTCACCTCGTCACGCGCGGCAAGGCCGATCGAGCCGTCCGCCGCGGGCGGCGGCTCGTGGTAGCCGAGCGGCACGATCCGGCGCGCGTTCTTCCGCCGACCCGTGTCGATTGCGGAAGAGACGACGATCCGGCGGAACCAGGCCTGCCAGCGCTCCGGATCATGCAGCCGGGGCAGTTCGCGCCAGGCTCGCACGAATGCCTCCTGGAGCGCGTCTTCCGCGTCGAAGTAGTGCCGCATGATGGCCAGGCTCAGTCGGAACGCATCGGGCGTTTCGAGCTGAACCAGATCCATGAATGCGTCGCCGTCTCCGGCTCTGGCTGCGATGACTAGATCGTGACGGGTGGCCATCTCGCGGATGATGACGCAGCGGGAGGCGCGATTCGTTCCCGACGGAGCTAATCCGTGCGGCGGCGGCTTCGGGGTCAGCCGCGCCGGAGCTTGTCCTTGGACTCGGCGAGGTCCCGGAAGGCCTCGAGCTGGGTCGAGTCGAAGGCGCGCTTGGGCAGAATGTAGGCCCGGGGATAGCGCGCCGTGACGAAGAAGCAGTCGCGGCTCTCGCGCAGCCGGGTGATCTCTTCCCACGGGACGTCGATCTGGGAGACGACATGGGTGAAGTGGAGGCCGCCCTCGTCAGCGGTGACCGCTATCTGTTGTTCCACAAACGCTTTGTTGGACCGGAGGGTCAGCCAGGTGAATGGCACGCAGTAGTAGCCGGACACCAGGGCAACGGCAAGCGTGAGTTCCAGGGCGACGGGAACTAGATAGGGCAGACTGAGAATGGCCAGCAGCGCGGCCAGGGCGCCGAACCCGTTGGAGAACTTCGTGCCGCGGTTGAGTGCCGGGGCGTGGCGCAGGTACTCACTCACCGACGTTCGATAGCTGCCCGTGATCGGCAGCTTCGCTATTTCCATCGATCCTCCACTCGCCCGACTCGCGGGGCGTTCGCGCGCCTTGTGATCAGCGGCGCCGGTCGCGGCCCCGATCGGCGTCGGCGATGGCTCGCTCCATTTCCCGACGTGAGTCGCGCTCGGCGATGTCGTTGCGGCGGTCATGGAGCTGCTTGCCCCGGGCGAGGCCGATCTCCAGCTTGGCCCGGCCGCGCACCGTGATGTACATCTTGAGCGGGACGAGAGTCAGCCCTTTCGACTTCGTCTTGAAGAGCAATCCCAGGATCTGGTCGCGGTGAACCAGGAGTTTGCGAGGGCGCTTGGGTTCGTGGTTGTAGCGGTTGCCGGTGTCCCAGGGCTGAATGGTCGCGCTGATGAGCCAGGCTTCGCCGTTCTCGATGCGCGCGTAAGACTCAGCCAGGCTCACCTTGCCGGCGCGAACCGATTTGATCTCGGTCCCGGTCAGGACGATGCCGGCCTCGAACGAATCCTCGATCGAGTACTCGTGGCGGGCCCTTCGATTCTGGGCGACGGTCTTCTCTTCGCCCACGTGGGACTCCTGGGGCTGGCGGCGGTCGGGCCGGGACAATCGGAGATTAGCGGACGTGCGAGCCGACGGGGCGGTCGAACTCGTGTCCGGTGGGGCAAGGCGCACGAATGCCGGCCCCGAAGGACCGGCATTCGGTTTGCGAACTTCACCACCCGCGAGGGGCCGTCCCTAGAGTCCGGCTCCTAGCGAGGTGGTGCAGCGCGTCGGCAAGTCCTTTGACACTGCACATCACCTCCTTTCGTTCTCGCGCATGGTATCGGTGGCGGCCCAAAGGCGCAACAGTGGGTTGCCAGGCGAGCGTCAGATGCGGGGCGCCGGGCCGTCGGCACCTAGCTTGCGGCGGGCGCGGGACTCAGGTTCGGCGTGGATCCCGGGCTCAGGCTCGGGACGGGAGTCCCTCCGGGCGTCGGGCTGGGCGACGCGGTTGTCTCGGGCGGATAGCCGAGTGCAACCAGGCCGGCGTCGAGGACCGGATCCGTGCCCGCCCGGGCGCCGTCGTTGGTGGCCGCGATGTCGGGCGTCAGCCCCGTGCCCTGGATCCAGACCTTGTTCGGGGTGAGCCAGCGAGCGATCGTGAGGTGGATGCCGCCGTCGTTGTTGGAGAGCGGCAGATACACCTGCACGACGCCCTTGCCGTATGTCTTGGTGCCCACCAGTGGCGCCCGGCCGCGGGCTTGCAGCGCTCCGGCCAGGATCTCGGCGGCCGAGGCCGTGTTCCCGTCGACGAGCACGACCACCTTGAACGAAGGGTCGGTCGCGTGTCCGCCCGGGTTGGCCGCGATCTCGGTCTGCGCGCCGCTCGCGTCCTGCTGGTAGACGATCGCGCCTGACGGAATGAACTCGCTCGCAATCTTGACCGCGTCCGGAACGTAGCCGCCGAGGTTGCCGCGGAGGTCGAGGATGACCGACTTCCGGCCGGCCGTCACCGCGTTCGCCAGGGCGAGCTCGAACTGAGAGCTAGCGGGTGGGTTGATCCCGGCGACGTGTATGTACTCCACGGCCCCGTTCGCCAGCGTCCTGGTGTCGACCTGAGGCTGGTCGAAGACATCGCGGGTTATGGTGACGTCGATGGTCTGATTGCCACGCTGGATGGCCAGGGTGACGGGCGTGCCTCTGGTCCCCTTGATCTTCGCGGAGATCTGGTCGACGGTCAGGCCATCGAGGGAAGCTCCGTCGACGCCCGTGATCACGTCACCCGGCTTGATTCCCGCGGCTTCGGCCGGCGAGCCGGGGATCGGCTGGACGATTGCCAGCTCGCAGCCGTTGCCGACCTTCGAGCAATCCGTCGGGCCGCCGGTCAGGATCGGCTGGAGCTGGATCTGGACGCCGATCCCCTCGGCCTGTCCGCCAACGTTGAGGAGCGTGTTGTTGAAATCCTCGGGGACCTGATAGTAGGACCACGGGTCGTTGAGACTCGCCATCATGCCCTTGATGGCGGCCTGGACCAGTTGATCCGGGGAGGGCTTCGGGGAGCCCGCGAATTTGCTCTCGATCAGCGAATAGACGTCCCAGAACGGGCCGAAGCGGGCCTCCTCGGTCGCAGGCGTCCCGGGCGTTGTCGCCACCCGCGAGCCAAGCGTGAAGCCGCCGATGAAAAGAGCGCTCCCCACCAGTATGGCCACGATGAAGACGCCGAGCCGCGACGGTTCGAAAGCCCGCGGTCTGCGCGTCTCTCGGCCGGCGCCGGTGCCCGCGTCTGCCGCTGCGTCGGTTCCCAGACGGTCCTGCGGAGGAGTCGACGCGAGTGGCGTCGCCGGGCTCGTCGCCGGGCTGTTCGATGGCTGGTCGGCCGGGTCCGACTTGGACCGATTGACTGGGTGCTTGGGCGCTGGCATGGAATCGAACCTCAGGAATCAGGTGCGGGCCGGGCGGCTCGGCCGGGTCAGCGTTTCAGGTAGCTGCGTACGGAGACATAGGAGCCAACGACGCCGATCCCGACGCCCGTGGCCAGGACTATGAGGGCGACGTTCTGGCCGACCATGGTGTTGGCCTGGACCGGCAGGACGTTGAAGAAGCTCGACAGAAGGTTGGCAAGGGGAGCCTGCACCAGCAGTAATAAGCCGATGGTTATGGCCGACGCCAGGAATCCGACAAATGCGCCCTCGAAGACGAACGGCCAGCGGATGAAGGCGTCGGATGCGCCGACCAGGCGCATGATCTCGATCTCCTCGGAACGGGCCACGACCGCCAGGCGAATCGTGTTGACGATGATGAACAGCACCGTCAGGCCGACGATCACCAAGACCACGATCCCGATGGTGCTCACTACGTTTATGACCGAGGTCATCTGGCTGACGGTCTTCTGGATGTCCTGGACGCTCTCCACCGCCCCCTGACCGCGCAAGTAGGTCGCCACGTCCATGTAGTCGCCGGGGTCGCGCAGACTGATCTCGAACGACGCCGGCAGCGGATTGCTCGGCAAGGAGTTGACCAGGTTCGCGACTTCGGGCTGACGGGCCCTGAAGTCGGCCAGCGCCTGATCCTTGGACACGTAGTCGACGGTCGTCACCTGGGGCATTGCCTTCAGGGCCGTGGTGAGCTTCGCGACGTCCTGCGAGGTGGCCGAATCGTTGAGATAGGCCACGACCTGGACTTCCCCCTGGACGTAGGTGAGCGTGGCATTCAGGCCGAACCACAGGATGATCACGCCGCTCAGCAGCGTGAGCATCAGGACCATCGAGGCGGTCGCCGCCAGACTCATCAGGGCATTGCGCCAGAAACCCTGCCAGGCCCGTTTGAGGCTGAAGCCGACGAAGGCGATCATTCAGTCCTCCCGGTGGTAGGCGGCGCCGATCTCGTCGCGAACGACGCGGCCATCCTCCAGGCCTACCACTCTCTTGCGGAGGGCGGTGACGACCTCGGCGTTGTGGGTCGCCATCAAGACCGTGACGCCCATCTCGTTGATGCGCAACAGCAGCTGGATGATCTCCCAGCTGATCAGCGGGTCGAGGTTTCCGGTGGGTTCGTCGGCGATGAAGAAGTGCGGGTCGTGGACGAGGGCGCGCGCGATGGCCGTGCGCTGCTGCTCGCCGCCGGAAAGCTCGCTGGGCCGCTGATCGGCCTGGGCCGAGAGCCCCACGACGCGCAGGACGCGTTCCACCGCCGGTTTGATCTGCGGTCGCGGCGTGCCAGTGACCTCCAGGGCGAAGGCCACGTTGTCGCGGACGGTCTTGTTGGGCAGAAGCTTGAAGTCCTGGAAGACGATGCCGATGCGGCGGCGGATCCTGGGCACGTCCCGGCGCTTGAGCTTGGCCAGGTCGCGGCCTTCCAGCATGACCTTGCCCTTGGTCGCGAGCTCCTCGCGGATCAGGAGGCGGATGAGAGTGGATTTACCGGCGCCCGAGGGGCCGACGAGGAAGACGAAATCGCCCTCCGGAACGGACAGGTTGACGTCGCGAAGGGCGGACTTGCCGTTGGAGTAGGTCTTGGTGACGCCGCGCAGGCTAAGGACCGGGATGCCGTCCGCGGAAGAATCGGTCGGACGCGGACCGACCACCGCTGGCCGGCGCTGAGTGCCCGATGTGGGGCCGGATGGTACTGAGCTCACATTGCGAGGCTAGCACCGATGGCGGCGCACGGCAGATCGGCGGCGCGCAGGCGGCCGCGGTCCGCTACAGGAGGGCCAGCCCGGCGGGCAGGTAGCGCTCGAAGGCGGCGAAGGGTCGGGTCCAGCAGAACATCGCCGGAAAGCCCTCGATTCGGAGTCCGGCCCGCAAGAGCGCCACCATGGCGCGGTCGTTGGCGCCCGGAACCCATACGCTGGCGGCGCCGCGGGGCTCGATGGCCCTCAGGAGGTGCCCGATGACGGGCGCGGTCAGCGTCTCATCCAGCAGAGCCACGGGTCCAAACCGCCCGACCTGGGACGAGTATCCGTATCCAAGCGGCTCACCCGCGCTGGTTTGATATAGAAAGCCGGTTCGACCCTGGACGCGAAGGAACAGATGGTCGGGCTGGTGGGCGTAACCGAGCACGTCGCGATCGATAGCGTCGATGGTCTGGCGGAGTTCGGCCTTGCCGGGAGCTGCCGGGTTTCGGTGCGAAACCATCTCCGGCGGTTCGAGCGCGACGGCTTCGACCCCTTCCGGCAGTGGAGGAAACACGGAGCGCGAGCCCGGGCGACCGACCAGGTTGAAGACCGGCATACGGGCCACGATTCCTAGCTTGCTGTAGAGAGCATTGGAGATAGGCTGAGCGCTGTCGGTGCAGGTCGCCAGGACGCCATGTCGGCGGTCGATGGCCGCGTCCACTGAGTTGCCGACGCCCGAGTCTGTGGCTCCTGCCCCCGTCTCGGGCACCGAAGGAAGGACCTGCGTCAGGAGTGCGCGCCCGATGCCGTGGTGCTGCTCATCCGGAAGCACGTACAGCTGCGAGAGGAACCACACATGCTCCCGCTGCAGTCCGATGCCGAAGCCCACGATTCGCTCGCGTTTCCCGCCAGGCGAGGACTTCACCGCGACCCGGAAGTGCTCCGGATCCGTGCCCAGGAGATGCTCGCCCAGGCGCACTGCAGGCTCGAGAACGGGCGGAGGGAGTGGATGACCGAGGCGCGCCATGTAGTCGTTCACCGAGGCGTGCCAGACCAGGGCACAGTCGGCCAGCTCGTTGGGTCGCGGCGGACGGTAGGTGACCGCCTCCGTCATCGGTCGCCCGGCGTGGGTCTACTGCCCGGAACTACCACGCCGGTCGCCTCGCGTTCGAGCTCAGCTTGCATGAACGTGTCCAGGTCGCCGTCGAGAACCGCGGCGGTATTCCCCGTCTCGACCTCCGTTCGGTGGTCCTTCACCATCTGGTACGGGTGGAGGACGTAGCTCCGGATCTGATTGCCCCAGCCAGCCTCGACGTGCTCCCCGCGAAGCTTGCGGAGCTCCGCCTCGTGCTCCTCGACCGCCCGCTCCAGAAGTCGAGCCTGGAGGATCTTGGCCGCCGTTTCCTTGTTCTGCGTCTGCGACCGCTCGTTCTGGCTCTGGGACACGATCCCGGTCGGTATGTGGGTCAGACGCACGGCCGAGTCTGTCTTGTTCACGTGCTGTCCGCCGGCGCCGGTGGCTCGGAACGTGTCCATGCGGATTTCGTCCCAGTTGAGCTCGACTTCGAGGTCGCTTTCCACTTCAGGTAGCACTTCGACCAGGGCGAAGGTCGTGTGACGCCTCTTCTGCGAGTCGAAGGGGCTGATCCGGACGAGGCGATGGACGCCTCGCTCGGCCTTGAGATAGCCGTAGGCGGCCCGTCCGTCGATGGCCACGGTGACGCTCTTGATGCCGGTTTCCTCGCCCTCGGTCTGGTCGAGAATCTCGGTGGCGAAGCGGTGCCGCTCGGCCCAGCGCAGGTACATCCGAAGCAGCATCTCGGCCCAATCGGTGGCTTCGGTGCCGCCGGCCCCGGCGCTGATCGTCAGCATCGCGTTGCGCTGGTCGTACTGGCCGCCGAACAGCAACTCTCGACGCGCCCGCTCGTAGTCGGCGGCGAGTTGCTGGGCCTCCGATTCGACGTCTGCCAGGACGCTCTGGTCGTTTTCTTCCTGGGCCAGTTCGAGAAGCTCGAATGTGGAGTGGGCGCGCGATTCCAGGTCACGCCAGAGCTGGAGTTCCTCTCGCAGGCCCTCGGCCTCGCGCAGCGCCTTCTTGGCCACGCGCTGGTCGTCCCAGAAGCCGGCCTCGCCAACGGCTCCGTCCAGCTCCGCTAGACGGTCTTCCTTCGCGGCGAGGTCAAAGACGCCCCGAGGTCGCCTGGATCCGCAGGACCAGGTCGCGAGTCTCGGCCGGTTCCACTAACCTCGGCCTCGGGCGTCCTGGAGCAGGATCGGTCGGAGCTCGATGAGGCGCAGGGCACTCTTACTCCGGGCGACGACGGGGTTCACGCAGGGGCAGTAGATGTTGTGAGAGCAGCCACCGCAATTTCCATCGCAGTCGAGCGCTGCCGCATAACTACAGTTCCGGCAGTCACGCTCGCAGGCGATGAGATCGATGAAGGCCGCTTCCTCTGCCTGCTTCAACTCTCTCCTCGTTGTGCGACGACACAACCCCTCGGCCCGCCCACAACGGCCTGACGGGTGGCGCGCGGGTTGCCTTGCGGCGAGTATACGGGCTCAATTCGGTGTAGCCAAGGGGTCAAATCATCAGATCGGCGGGAAATCAGCGGATTGTGGGGGTTGACGAGCGGATTCGCCAACCCGGATCGATAGGATCGCGCGTGGCGGGGAAACGCGTGCCGCCGCAACGCAGCAACGGGCCGACGAGCCCAGCGTTCCATGGCACACGCCCGAGCCGCGCCGAGCTCCGCGACGTGAGACCGGGCTAGCTGGGAGTCGGACTCGCGGCGGGCGGGACCGGTGTCCCGGTCGACGACGTTGGTGCGCCCGGACCGGCCGGCGCGGGCGAGACGGGCCCGCTTTCGAGGAAGACGTACTGTGCGAAGGCGCCGAGCTCGTGCATGAGAGCGTCGAAATGCATGTCTGGATCGGTGTCGGCAGGGCTGGTTGTCGTCGGCGAGGCCCACGCCTCGATCCCCTGATCCGCTGCCAGACGCAGGACCCGCAGCATATGGGTGCGGTCCGAGACGAACAGGGCGGTGTGGAGCCCGTGCTGGTCGAACAACGCGCGGACGTTGCGTATGGACTCGAGGGTGGTGCTGCCGGTGGTCTCGGCGAGGATCGCGGAGGCAGGGACGTTCCGGTCCTGGGCGTATCTACGCTCCGTCTCCGCCTCTGTGTAGTGGTCGCCGGGGAGCTTGCCGCCAGTGACGACGAAGTATGGGGCGAAGCCCGCGTTGTAAAGCTCGATGGCGTGATCCAGGCGAGCGGCCAGCACCGCAGAAGGACGGCCGTTGTACTGGGCCGCACCCAGAACGACGATTGCGTCCACGTGCCGGCGATCGTCGCGCTGGCCCACGTTCCCGATCCGGTAGACGGTGTACGCGGTCAGCGCCGCGCCGCCGATGACGAAGGCCAGTGCCACGAACGCCAGGTCGCGAAGCCGCGACTTCCAGGTCACTGGCCGTGGCACTTCTTGTACTTCTTGCCCGATCCGCACCAGCACTGGTCGTTGCGTCCCATTCGAACACCGGCGGGCGAGTAGCCGGGCCTGACGGCCCCGGCGCCACTGGTGCTGCCCGCTCCACTCGAACTCGAACCGCCGATGGGCCGGCCCTGCGGCAATGCTTTGGGGATTGCGCGTCCACCGGCGGCGGCGATGGCGGCGGCCGCGGCAGCGACGCTCGTTGTACCGCCTGCGCTCGTTGTACCGCCTGCGCTCGTTGTACCGCCTGCGCTCGTTGTCGATCCGCTTGGGCCCATTGAGGCGCTGCCCGCTCCCCCGGCGCTGCCCGCTCCCGCGGCGCTGCCTGCGGCCGCCCCAACCGGCTCCTCCGACCCGCGCCCCTCGGTCCCTTGAGGCGGGGGCGCCGGCTGGCGAACCAGCGATACGCGGAAGATAGTGACCGCGACCTGGTGCCGGATGAGCGTGCTCATCTCCTCGAAGAGGCCGAAGGCTTCCTTCTTGAAGGCGTTGAGCGGGTCTTCCTGGGCGAAGCCGCGCAGACCGATGCCCTGGCGCATGGCGTCCACTTCGGTCAGGTGCTCGACCCAGATGGAATCGATGGTCCGCAGCAGGACGAGGCGTTCGAGAATGGCCCAGTCGTCACCGACTTCCTTCTCTTTCGCCTCGAGGCGCTCCGCGGCCATGTCCTTGAGGTTGATGGCGATGGCTTCTCGACTGCCCTGATCCCACAGGGCGTCAGGCTTGGTTTCTTCGCCGGCAAGCCCCATGGCCTCCAGTGCCGCCGACAGCCCATCTATGTCCCAGTCGTCCATGGAAAGACTGGCGGGCAGGTGACGATCGACGATGGCGTCGATGTCGCGGTCGAGGAATGACAGGATCGTGTCGGCCAGGTCCTCGTTCTTGAGAACCTTGTCGCGCTCCTCGTAGATCGTCTCGCGCTGCTTGTTGATCACGTCGTCGTACTCGACGACTCGCTTGCGGATGTCGAAGTTGTAGCCCTCGACTCGGGTCTGGGCGCTCTCGATCGTCTTGGAGACGAGGCGCGACTCGATCGCCGTGTCCTCGTCCAGGCCCAGGCGCTCCATCAGGCCGGCGACCCGTTCGGAGGCGAAGCGCTTCATCAGGTCGTCTTCGAGCGAGAGATAGAAGCGCGAGGATCCGGGGTCGCCCTGACGGCCGGAGCGGCCGCGAAGCTGGTTGTCGATGCGGCGTGAGTCGTGGCGCTCCGTGCCGATGATGTGGAGGCCGCCGACGGCTACGACGCGCTCGTGCTCCTCGTCGCAGATCGCCCTGGCTTCCGCGAACGTGGCGTCGTACGTCTCCTTGTCCACCTCGGCCGGATTGAGGCCCTTGCGATGGAGCATCTCCGACGTCAGCCCGGCCGGGTCGCCGCCGAGCTTGATGTCGGTGCCGCGGCCGGCCATGTTCGTGGCGATCGTGACCGCACCGAGCCGGCCGGCCTGGGCCACGATCGGCGCTTCCTTTTCGTGGAACTTGGCGTTGAGGACCTCGTGCTTGACCCCGCGGCGCTTGAGCATGTCGGCCAGATGCTCGGACTTCTCGACCGAGACGGTGCCGACCAGGACCGGTCGCCCGGCGTCGTGCATCTCGACGATCTCGTCGATCAGTGCCAGGTACTTGCCGGTCTCGTTGCGAAAGACCAGGTCCGCCTCGTCGTCGCGGATCATCGGCCGGTGCGTCGGAACGGCCACGACTTCGAGCTTGTAGATCTTGTGCAGCTCTTCGGCTTCGGTCATCGCGGTGCCGGTCATGCCCGCGAGCTTGGTGTAGAGCCGGAAGTAGTTCTGGAAGGTGATCGTTGCCAGGGTCACGCTCTCGCGCTGGACGCGCAGGCCTTCCTTGGCCTCGATCGCCTGATGGAGACCCTCGCTCCAGCGCCGGCCCGGCATCTGGCGGCCGGTGAACTCGTCGACGATGACGATCTCGCCGTCCTTGACGATGTAGTCGCGGTCGCGTTTGTAGAGGGCGTGTGCCCGCAACGCCGAATCGAAGTAGCGGGCCAGACTCGGATCGTCGTCGTAGAGGTGCTTTACGCCGAGGAGCTTCTCCATCTTGGAGATGCCCTCTTCGGTCGGAGAGACGGCCTTGTCTTTGAGATCGATGAAGTAGTCGCCGCCTTCTTCGTCGCCTTCGCGCCGGCCGACCAGTCGAGGCACCAGTCGGGCGAAGAGCGAGTACTTGTCGGCCGACTCCTCCGCCTGGCCGCTGATGATGAGCGGGGTGCGGGCTTCGTCGATGAGGATGTTGTCGACCTCGTCCACGATCGCGAAGAAGCGCTCGCGCTGGACCCGCTCCTCCAGGTCCGTGACCATGTTGTCGCGCAGGTAGTCGAACCCGAACTCGTTGTTGGTGCCGTACGTGATGTCGGCGGCGTAGGCCTCGCGCCGGGTGCACGGCCGGAGGTTGATCAGCCGCTCGTCGTTCGTGGGATAGCCCGGCTCGAACAGGTACGACGTGTCGTGGGTGATGATGCCGACCGATAGGCCCAGGAAGTGATAGATGGGGCCCATCCACTGCGCGTCGCGGCGGGCCAGGTAGTCGTTCACCGTCACGATGTGGACGCCGCGCCCACTCAGGCCGTTCAGAGCCGCGGCGAGCGGGGCGACCAGAGTCTTGCCTTCGCCGGTCCGCATCTCCGCGACGCGGCCCTGGTGGAGGACGATGCCGCCGATGAGCTGGACGTCGAAGTGGCGCATCTTGAGTGTCCGCCGCATCGCCTCGCGCGTTGCCGCGAACACCTCGGGGAGTACCTCGTCCATGGCCTCCTGGACTCGATCGTGCTCGCGCTTGAGGCGCTCCTTCTTGAACTCGCGGCGGCGCTCCAACTCGGGGTGGTGCCGCTCGTCGTCGGATGGTTCTTCAGGTTCGCCGGCGTCGCGAATCTCTTCGCGGATCTCCTCGATGAAGGTGCGCAACTCGGCGTCCGAGCGCGCCTCCATCTCCGGCTCCAGCCGGGTGGCCTTATCTACGAGCGGCTGGATGCGGTGGAGCTCGCGGTCGTTCGAGTCGACGAAGCGGCTCAGGAAGCCAAGCATTGGAGCTCACGATCGTTGGTGGCCCGTCTCGCGGGCCGATGGCCTGGACATCGGCCGCCACGGCCGCGCCCCTCGGCGTCCGCCGACGGCAGCCACCCGGCAGCGCCGATGGCTGGTCGGAAAGTATAGGCCAGAGCGAGGCGAGAGCCTCGCCGCTCGATTGCCAGGCGCTGCCCCCGCATCGACACTATCGCCAGAAGTGCGTTCCGTAGCCCAGCAGCAGCAGGACGAAGGTCAGTGCGCCGAGGGCGGCCCAGAACAGAATGGCGACGCTCGTGGGAGTCGGATTCATTTCCGGGTTCCGCATCGCAGCGGTACGCCATCGGCGCGACCGCAGACTCGTGCGCCAGTCTCGTCCGCTCTGCGGAGCAGGTCGCAGACCGCCCTGACTGTCCGGGCGGTGCAATTGCAGAGTCATTGTTGCGCGGTCTCCAGTCTGAGCGACCCCGCGAGTGCCGGTCAGCGCTCCGAGGCGTCGAGGATCGGCGGGTCAGGTCTGGCCGCCCGATCGGCCGTTCTCGCCGTCGCCCGGCGTTCGGTCGGGCCCGGTCGCGTGATCGGGTTGGCTGTCGACATCCCAGAGAAGCATTTCCTGCGTGAAGTGGACTTCGCTGGTGAAGAGTGCGCCGACCGATTGGCCGCGGTGAATGCGGACGATCGCTTCGGCGATCAAGGGCGCGATTGAGATGACCTTGATCTTTCTGCCACGGTTCTCGGGCGCGATTGGGATCGAGTCGGTGACCACGACCTCGCGCAACACCGACTGGTCGATGCGTTCGACCGCGGGTTGCGACAGGACGGCGTGCGTGGCGCAGGCGTACAGCTCAGTGACGCCCTCACGTTCGAGGGCGTTGACGATCTGGATGAGCGTGCCTGCGGTGTCGATCTCGTCGTCGACGATGATGGCTCGCTTGCCGCGGACGTCGCCGATGACGTTGAGGACCTCGGTCCTGTCCTGGTTGCCGATGCGGCGCTTCTCGACGATCGCCAGGGGCGCGTCCATTAGCTCGGCGAACGTGCGGGCCCGCTTGGCAAAGCCGAGATCCGTGACAACGACCAGGTTTTCGAGTCGCTTCTGGAGGAAGTGGCTCGAGAGCAGATGGACCGCGGTCAGCTCATCGACCGGGATGTTGAAGAAGCCCTGGATCTGGCCCTGGTGAAGGTCGACCGTCAG